>Ga0272443_10001309_pt1 | contig 37486 bp, 28 predicted proteins | sample SSMAcet12_FD_193581 | JGI IMG/M metagenome (GOLD analysis project Ga0272443, IMG submission 193581) | Marine sediment archaeal communities from Little Sippewissett salt marsh, Falmouth, MA, United States - SSM-Acet-12 | ecosystem: Environmental > Aquatic > Marine > Wetlands > Sediment ...
GAAATATAGGTGAAGAATACATTCCACATATCGAGATTTGTTGAAGATATTTTATCGATGACTTTTTCATATGATTTCATAGCAAAAGACAATAGGGGAAATATTCAATGCATGGGCTTATCAATTGATTTGAAGAATATCGTTGACATTATTATTACTTCATTTCCCGATTTTTCAAAGATCTCAAAGCAACTAGAATCATTAATTGAGGAAATCGGAGTATCCATATTAAGTGCTTATATAAAATTCAATTTTAATAATTATCTAGTGAATTACAAAACGTTGATAAATAATGCATTTTCTATGATTGATGAATTAAGAATTGAGAATAAATTATCATATTCAAATATTGTTAACCAAGTGATTGCTGGTGCAGATGTGTTTGTGGATGTAAGAGATATGTTTGGTAGGTTTACAATCACATGTTTTATTATTTCAATGGTATTTAAAATTGAATTAGAGCGAATAATTGATGTTTTTATTAATGAGTTGATTATTCCAGCAATTGCTGAAATTAATTTTGATATTTATTACTATGGTGAAAAAATTAACTTGGATCTAAGTATTGGAGAGCAGATCTTATATTCATTTGTAGAAGAATTTTCATCAATATTGCGCAATATTAATGATGTAAAAGAAGTATTTAAAATTGCATTCAATCCAGAAACCTATAAATTATTAGTTTATCCTAAAAAGATAATAAAAGACGATTCCGTTGAAACAAGAGCAGCTCTAACTGCTGTTGCAACATCCATAGCAGCTTGGTTAGCATCATTTATTGTAGGTGTAGTAGTTGGATTAATTGTGGGAATTATTACATATTTAATTTTCTTCATAATTACTGAAATTGTTTTATGGTGTCTTGAATTAGCAGGATTGCCAGAATATGCATTATATGGAAGGATTATTGTTACAATAATATCAATTGTAGTATCAGTAGTGTTACTTTTTGTACAAAATTTTGATCTTGAAGGAGCATCAAAAGGTGGATTATTAGCAATGGGTTTAGTTTGGTTATTTCTTTCAGTTATCCAATTAATATACCAAGGTGTAATGTGTTATAGAATATGGAAAACTTATTTAATACCAGATGAAGTAGATTCCACTGATATTGAGATTGTAAATGATAGAGATCAAGACGGGATAGAGGAACGATTAGATGTAAATGATAATCATAACCTGATATGGCACATTAATTTTAAAGATTTTTCTTCCACTTCCAATATGGATGGGCTAAAATATTTTAATCCCTTACAATATAATGTCCGTCATGGAGATCCTTATGGAAGATATACATTCATTAATGGAAATCAAGGAATTGGAAATGAATTCTATCCAGAAAATGTGATTCCTGAAATATGGAGTTCTGTTCATATGAATACTGACCTTTATATAAATATTAATGAATTAAGGTTTTTCGATATCTCGCCTGGTGTCAATGGTGATTTATCAATATACATTATGATGTGGGATGAAGATCTTGGGAGATTAAGAGATTCATATAATGCAATTGATCAACAATATGATATCAATCCAAGTGAATATTATTTATATCAAGTGATAACGCTGGACAAATACGAAATTGGACAATTAACTGCTGACAATATCCATTTCTTTTCTTACAGTTTTCATTATTATGGGGACAATGAAAATAGTGGAACTTTGACAGGCAGCACTTCAATTGTTGATCGGGAAGAACTATTTTATATTGATGATACTGAAATAATATATCCCATTAAATGAAGGTGGTTAGATGCATAACGAAATTTCTTTTAAGTATTTACTTAAGAAAACATTACTGATTGGAGCTATTATTGGAATATTTTATTTATTATTATTAGTTGTACTATATGATTATTTATTACAGAACTTAATTCTATTTCCTATCTTTCATATTGTTTTCATAATATTGGTATCAATTGTGTTTGCAGTATTAATGAAGGATAATATTGAGGAATATGCACAAAAGAAAAATGTAAAATAATCATAATAAAATCATAGTAATAATCAATCTCCCTGATCTCTTCATGACGATTACGTAAGGAGAGATGAAGGCAAGCGGTCAGCGGAGGTAAGCGAAATGGACGATGGAGCTGTGGCGGCTAGGGTGGGAGTGTGAGGAAGTGCGAAGAATCCCGCAGGTACAAGTGAAGTAGGCTAGGTCAAGCGGTTGATAGCAATGTCTCAATGTAGTGAGGACCAGTGAATTCGAACTGACGATACAAGGGAAACCGCTTAATAAAGAGCGGGGGCCCAATCCGTCCCATATATCGACCTATCCAAGATCCGCTTACCTCTGAGATCCCGCATCCAGTCCGTTCCACATATCGACCCACACTTATATACTCCACTATATGGAATGATGTTTTTCATAATGTCCCACATATCGACCTGGGGACGTTCCACGATTCGACCTGGAACGGAATTCAAACTGTTCCGTGATTCGACCCACTTTGTCCCGTTTTCGACCCGTCAACTTTGTTCCGAGATTCGACCTGAGCACGTTCCGTAAATCGACTTTTCTACGTTCCGAGATTCGACCTGTCGCTGTTCCACATTTAGACCTGTTGATGTTATCCCCCACCGTTACAGAAACAATGTGGAGATATGGATCATGTATCCTTACACCACCCCTTTCCCCCACCGTTATAGCCATATCTTTAGCTCATTGTTCATGTATCCTCACACCTCCCCCTATCCACACCCACCGTAACATCCATACTGTTACCTCATTATCCATTTATGCTGACACCCCTCCTTATGCACCCCCACCGCTAAAGCAACATTGTTACATCATGGTCCACGTATCCTCACACCACCCTTTTACCCCACCGTTATAGCCATATCTTTTACTCATTGTTCATGTATCCTCACACCACCCCCTATCCACACCCACCGTAACATCTATACTGTTACCTCATTATCCATTAATGCTGACACCCCTCCTTATGCACCCCCCACCGCTAAAGCAACATTGTAACATCATGGTCCACGTATCCTTACACCACCCCCCAATGGTCGAAAAAGTTGAAAAACGTATATCAAACTGTTCCACTTTTAGACCAACAGCTGTCCCGGCTCTCGACATATCACCGCTAATCTGATCGGACTATCACTGTATCGTTCTTTAACAAATTTTATCCGATAACATCCCTTGGAAATCGATATGAAGATGTGCCCATGTTCCGATCATGCGGACATATACCTATCCTCGCTGAATGATCATGGTCAAGGGATCGTTGCCCAACCCCCCATGGAATATGCATATTGATATTATGGTGACGGCCTTGGCCAGCAGGAATATCGCAATAACCGAGGACCTCTACGCCTCATTGGAAAAGAAAAAGAGAAAAGATGAGAGCTTCACAAAGGTAATTTACAGGCTGCTGGAGGAGAACGATAGACCATCCAACTATTTCGGTGCCTGGAGGGATCTGTCGGAGAAAGAGGAAAATGGGATCAAGGAAGCCAGAAGAAAGCTTCGCGAGGTCTGGCAAGAAAGGGAGCTCAATTGATCCGGGGGGGCCTATGTTGAACTGCATAGATTCCGATTTCGCCATCGCAATTCTGAAGGGGGACCCAAAGGCAAAGGAACTGCTGTCTAAACTGGAGTCGATGGGGGAGATCTTCATAACCAGCATCAGCGTGTTCGAGATGACGTATACAACCCGAGGCCTCTCGGTGAAGAGAAAGAGGGCATTGGAAAATTTCCTAGACACCTTGACGGTACTGCCACTGGACAAGGACAGCGCACTGGTTGCGGGCGATATGGGAGATCAACTTGTAAAAAAGGGGGAGATGATCCACCCTATGGACCTCCTGATAGGGGCCGTCGCACTTGAAAATGAGATGCTCCTTGTTACGAACAGTAAAAAACATTTTTCGAGGATCAGGGGGTTGAAGACCGTCGGCTGGTGATCGGGGTATTCGGATCGTTCATAATTTAAATGGATACATATTCTTACCCGCGTACATCACCGGGCAGTGCCATGTTCAAGATAACTGTAACTTATCAAAAAGGGAGCATCAAGGTTCAGGCGAGTTATCCATTAGGTCGGTTTGATGTAGAGTATCAGAATGGAGGAGGTAATAGGGATAACATCAAGATCGAGATCGGTTATATGAGGCGCAATCCATTGATGAGGGATGACAGTAGATATGAACTCACCAATCCTCGGAGTGGTTCATCATTTTCCATAAAGTCTCCGGTGAAGGAGGAGCTTTTTGCAAATAAATATTGCACAATGATATCCAGGAGTCGAACTCAGACCAATTCCAGAGATGTATTCGATGTGAATACAATATCAAAAGGTATTTTTGATTTCCGACTTTTCATTGATCTGATTATGATCGAAGGTTTATTGATGGAATTGGGTTTTTCCGATACAATGATCTCATTGACCTCTGGTTCTGTAAATATCATTCAAGATCTGGTTATTGACGATATCGATATAGAATCCGTTTGTGAAAATGTAAATTCATTCAATACCACAATATTTGATGAGCTTGAATAAAGAGGATGGAGAATCTTCAAAGAACATTTGGAAAATAAAATGGGGGTGGATCTCAGTTTCATTGGATCACCTCAAATGCTGAACGAGAACCTTGAAAACCATCCACAGATCAGGTGGTTGATATCAAAGAATGGATGAAGGTGCTGATCTCACCGGTCCCTTTAATCATTCTCTAAGGTTTCCACCACATCTATCCGGTTGATCTTTGTTTTTCAGGTGGATCAACCGGCACCGGTGCCGGATTGATGGGAAATTGAACATTGGTCGCAGATCCGAACATCAACCCTCGATCGTCCCGGGGTCTTTTCAGGTCGAGAGATCATTTTTGGTTTTACGGTAAAGATTAATTATTCAATGGAGATATGATGGTGTCAAGGTGGCAATATGAGCGTTTATCGTCTTTCTGTCGTAGTTGAAAAAGATGAGGATGGATATGTCGCGTTCTGTCCTGAATTGGATGGATGTTATACTCAGGGAGATAATTACGAGGAAGTGATAGAGAACATCAAAGATGCCATGAGGTTACACATCGAAGATCGTGTGGCTGCTGGAGAAGAAGTGACTACTTTTGAATCGATCAGCTTGACCTCATTGGAAGTGGCCGTTTGAGTGAGAAACTTCCAAGAATAACTGCAGCAAAGGTGATCAGGGTCATTGAGAAACGCGGTTTCGTCTGTGTTCGTCAGAGTGGAAGCCACAAGATCTACAAGAACAATGAAGGAGTAAGGATCACCGTTCCTTACCATTCCGGCAAGATAATCCATCCCAAGGTTTTGAGGAAAATTCTCAATGATGCTGAACTTACAATGGAAGTGTTCAAGGAACTGTTGTAATTGGTATCATCTATATTGTCCCATTTTTTTTGTGAGCCGAGAAAAATATTTTTCGGGTTTGATATTTCAGGTTGAAATCGATTCATCCTCAGAGAAGGATTACCGTGTTTTTTTTGTTGTACCAGATAGCGCCGAGCAGTCCGTAAGGGCAAGAGGCTACGGCAGGCGGGGAAAATAAGGAGGAGATCAGAAGCTCACGGGGTAAAAAGACGCATACCGGTCTTTCCCGACAGAAGCCTCGTCAGGTGTAACAAACATCGAACCTATCCTGACACCACAGGTCCACAGAAATACCAATGACGAAGGTATCCCGCCCGATCCACCCCCTAGGCTATGTACGGCCAATGATCCAGGCTATATCGACAGGGCCCCCTGAAACAAAAAAATTATCACAGTGAACACCGATCGGGGTCCGGTGCGTTGCATGACGATCGTATGTCCCAGATGCGATTCAGAAAATATTGTCAAAAAAGGGTTCTCGAAGAACACCGATCCGATCAAACAGGTCCACCTCTGCAAGGATTGTAACAGGAGGTTCACGGTCGGAAAACACCATTACCACGACCGCTACAAGGTGAAGGCCCTGAACATGTACACATCGGGGATGACCCTCGATGAGATAGGAAAGCAGTTCGGAAAGAGATATAGAAAGAGGATCTCGAGGACCACCCTGCATCGCTGGATAAAGACCCATTCCCATCTCTCCCCGATGATGAAGAACCGTAAAACCTTCCGAAAATCCAGCCCGATCGTTACAAGGGAGATGGTCCACAGGGGCCTTATATACAGATACTCCTACCACAGACTCAAGATCGAATATTTGAAAAGGCCATACCCCGAGCTTGCGGAATATCTGACAGGGATAGAGGACCGTCCGGAGTACCAGGAGGGGGAGAGATGCTCCCAACTGTCCGTGATAACGGACGTGGAACAAAAACCAAGGGACAGCTTCGCCTGCAGTATGGCGCGGTTCGCAGTAAATGAGGCGGAGGAGAACAGGGATCGTCACGAGGCGGTGGAGAACTTCATGCTGATAAACGACACCGCCACGATAGCAAAGGAGGTCCCCGTCTACTTCTGGGAGAAGAGGAGGGGGTCCATCACGGGACACATCGATCTCCTCCAGCACAGATACGGGAAGATACACATACTGGACTACAAGCCCGAGGCGAAAAAGGGAGATGCCTCCGGGCAGCTGCTCTTATACGCAAGAGGCCTTTCCTTCAGGACCGGGGTACCCCTGGAGAACATGGAATGCGGATGGTTCGACGAGAGGGACCATATATCATTCTCACCCGCCGAGACCAGGTGGAGGTTCCTCTAGCTCCCTCTATTTTCAATCCCCGGAGTATCCTGTTTTATCTGTACTAAAAATTAAATGCGATGATGGTCCATCATGTCCAATTTCCGTGATCTCTATTCATTCTTAGACGGACACCATTATTACAATATATATGAATTAATATGATAACAATGCAAGATTATTAATATTATTATCCATATAAACTTAATTGGGTTTGGTTGGGTAATAGTATAGTTCATAATTCCAGCCTCAATTGATATTGAATTATACATAAAGGAGATGATATAATGGGAAAATTGTGTATTCTAGTGACGATCTCTCTGTTGTTTACCGCGGGGTATTTGATAATACATGGAAATGTATCGGTTTCAAGGGGAGATGAAACCTTTGCACCCATGTTTTCATACTGGAGCAGGGATCTGGATGTCTCAGATATCTCATTGGCATCGTACATCGGCGAAGCTTCATTAGATAATTCAGGGCGTTCGGTCTCCGGAGCTGGAGATGTGAACGGTGACGGATATGACGATATCCTCATCGGAGCTCAAAGTAATGGTGAGGTTTTATATCGGGCAGGCCAGACATATCTGATCTTTGGTAATGCCTCGGGCTGGTCGACTGCTGTTGGACTGGGTTCAAATAATGCGTCTTTCATCGGAGAGGCTACGTATGATTATTCAGGGACCTCGGTTTCTGGAGCAGGTGACGTGAACGGTGACGGGTATGACGATATCCTCATAGGAGCTGGTGTTAATGATGAAGGAGGGGCAGATGCAGGCCAGACATATCTGATCTTTGGCAAGTCGACCGGTTGGTCCATGGATACAAGTCTTTCAAATGCGGATGCATCGTTCATCGGCGAGGCTGCAGGTGATGGTTCCGGACGGTCTGCCTCTGGAGCGGGGGATGTGAACGGTGACGGGTACGATGATATCCTCATCGGAGCCTGGTATAACGAGGAGGGCGGGCAGAACGCAGGCCAGACTTATCTTATCCTTGGCCGGTCGACGGGTTGGAGCATGGACATGGACCTGTCCAAAGCTAATGCATCGTTCATCGGCGAAAATGCAAATGATGAATCAGGATATTCCGTATCAGGGGCGGGGGATGTGAACGGTGACGGGTACGATGATATCCTCATCGGAGCCTGTTTTGACAGTGACAACGGAATTTGGGCGGGCCAGACATATCTGATATTGGGAAAGGAGACTGATTGGAGTATGGACATGGACCTATCATCTGCGAATGCGTCATTCATCGGTGAGGGTAGCGATGAATATGTTGGGTGCTCCGTATCAGGAGCGGGTGATGTGAACGGTGACGGGTACGATGATATCCTAATCGGAGCTTATATGAGCGATGGGGGTGGAGTGGACTCGGGGCAGACTTATCTAATTCTTGGCCGGTCGACGGGTTGGAGCATGGACATGGACCTCTCATCTGCGAATGCCTCGTTTATTGGAGAAGCTGCTGAGGATCATTCAGGGACTTCGGTCTCGGGAGCTGGGGATGTGAACGGTGACGGGTACGATGATATCCTTATTGGAGCACGAAGTAACGATGAAGGAGTAGCGGACTCTGGGCAGACGTATGTATTCCTTGGCTCTTCCACGGGGTGGAAGATGGATACATCCCTGTCGACAGCCGATGCTTCGTTCATAGGCGAGGCTGTGGATGATCAATTGGGGACTTCGGTCTCTGGTGCAGGGGATGTGAACGGTGACGGGTACGATGACATTCTCATCGGAGCTCAGTATAACGATATTGGCGGACAAGATGCAGGAAAGACATATCTAATATCCGGTGGTAATGGGAGTATCAGATTCGAAAACGATCTCACTTCTGTTACAGCGACAACTGGCGATGATCTCACATTTTCCATCAATATGAAAGGAGAGATTCCCATCTCCTCAATGTTCATCGAGTACTGGTTTGGTGCTGAGAGACATGTTAATGTATCGATGACCGATGTGGGAGGCCTTACATGGAATCGAACTATCGGTATACCAAATAACTCTCTCGATGATCTTCATTACAAATTCAGTGCCCAGGTCAGAACAAAGATATGGATAAATACCTCGGTAAAGGACGTCACTATCCTCGATAATGATGTGCCCGAATTCAAAGATGAATTTACCTATTCATCAGCCTTCACTGGTGATCCATTTGTTTTTTCAATAATGACAATTGACAATATCGGCGTGAATAAGGTGGATGTCGACTACTGGTTCGGCAGCGGAGAACACGAATATATAACTTTGAGTGCAGAACCAGATAGCCTATGGGAAGCAGAGATCATGATCCCAATGAATTCCCTTGAAAGCCTCAATTACAAATATATTGCCCATGATGATTCGGGAAATTATAATGATACCTCCATCGGGAACATTCCGGTTTATGATAATGACAAACCCGGTTTGAATGCAACTCAGCAAGTATCTTCGGTAATTGGTGGAACTGATCTATCATTGTCCGTTGAGGTAACGGACAATATAAATGTGTCAGATGTGTTCATCGAGTACTGGGCAAGTAAGGATCCAACGATTGAGAACATATCGTTGGATAAAGGCACCGGGGACAAATGGGATGTCGTTTTCACCGTTCCTGATCTGTTCGACACTCTTAACTACAGGTTCCTTGCAGTTGACACATCCGATAACTGGGGTCAGACCGAAACATTTGATGTTGATGTTGAAGAACTTGATATTACACCCCCCGTTTTTGGTGAGGACACATCCGATACTTACGCCACGACGGGTGGAAGTTACACTTTCAGGGTGATGATCAGTGACAACGTGGGATTGGCGAGTTCCTATGTTAAGTACTGGTGTAATGATGAAGTACCAAAAAAGTCCGCATTGTCGGGTTTCGAACAGTTCACTTCCACCATAACGGTTCCGATGAACTGGACCGAGTTGAGTTACCTCTTCTATGCTGAGGATGCAGAAGAGAACTATAATGAGACCGAACCAAGGACTATCAATGTGCTTGATGATGATCTCCCAATGATCCTGGAGCATCAGGAAGAGGACACGTGCGGTACCGGGTCTGTTCTAACCCTATCCGTTAAGGTCTCCGACAACATCGCAATTTCAAGCGTGATCGTCCAGTACTGGTATGGTGACAATGCCCCTCAGGATCTTTATCTTGAATATTATGATGCCTCATATGTGGGATCGATAGAGATACCTGTGGATTCTCTGGCAACGTTGTATTACACGATCAATGTGTTCGATACTACCGGTAATGAAGGCGAGAGCAGTAATTTCATGGTCAGAGTGATAGACATTATTGCTCCAAGTATCGAGGATATTGATGATATCAGAATGTATGTGGGTGACGAGATCGATATCACATTGAATGCAGAGGACAACATTGTCATTGATTACTACTACTGGACGGGTTCTCCTGTAGACGTCAGTCGGGATCGGATGGCAGGCATTCTTACGGATTCTGGCGAATATGTGATACAAGTAGTTGTGAAGGACAGGGGGGGAAACTCCAATTCAACCTCATTCAAGCTGACCGTTCTCCCGCTGGACCATGATGAGGATGGTGATGGGATTCCCGATCTTGTAGAGATGGAATTTGGATTGGACCCCATTGACAGCACCGATGCGGCCCTCGATCTCGACGGTGATGGATTGTCCAACCTAAGGGAGTATGAACTAGGAACAAACATGAGTGATGATGATACGGATGGAGACGGTCATTCGGACGGATACGAGGTTGAAAACGGTTTCGATCCCCTTGATCCGCAATCGGAGAAAGATATGGAAGGGCCAAAAAAGAGGGATTCCAGTGATTGGATATGGATCGTGATAATAATTACTGCCATCATTTTTATTTCAGTAACTATTGGAGCATTTCTGTACATGAGGAGAAAGAAGGATAAATCCGAGGATGCTTTATCAGGGGGGCCACCAACCGATACAGCTCAGGCAGAGAGTGATACACCTCAATCATTCTCACCACCAGATGCAAATACTGAGCCTGATGCGTCATCGTCAGCCGCATTCCAACAGCCCTAACTCCCAGAAGCCTCCCCATCAGTAGGATACGTTTAGTTGGTTATAGGGAAAAGAAGATCTGCGTCATGGTCATGAGTTTCTTCACCATATGTTCTATTATTGGTGGTTTGGGTCCAATACCTTTATTGACCAACCCTATAGAAAATATTTCGATGGGTGTCCATGGACCCTATATATCCATCGAACCGTTCTTCTGTACCAAAAATTAAAAGATTAGAAGCAGGCTAAAACGTGGGAGATCGAATGAAAAGAAAGGTCCCCGCTGGCATTCTGATCGTCCTTCTGATCACCTTGCTGGTTCCCCTGATGGAACATGAGGTATCCATGCACGTTGACGCATTCCAGCATTCAACCACGAAGAGACCCTGGTCCCCCTCCCAGGTCCAGTACATAGAGTCCCCCGACGGCCTCATTAATGCATCCATATCCGTAGAGAACTGGGGGGCCCTGACAAATGCCGCGGTCCTCAGGATGAGATACCGCAGCAGCTCCATACTGGACCCTTCCCTGCTTGGACTGGGGTTCTCCGGGTACACACATTTCCTTCAGGACCTGAAGATCGAGAACGTATCGAGGTCCTCCCACAATTCAACGTGGGAACCCCTCTACGGAGAGAGGGACACCATCAGGGACCGCTACGAACAGATGACGATTACCTTACGGGAGACGTCGGCGGACAACAGAACGTTTCGGATACTCGTCAGGGCCTACGACGAGGGGCTGGCTTTCAGGTATTATATCCCCAAGGACAGCGTCGCATCATCATACACGATCTCCACAGAGTACACCAGGTTCGTCTTCAGGGACTACATAAAGGGATACGAGGAGGACGGAACCGAAGGCGTATACAAGTACGGCAACCTCTCGGGCTTCGACACCGACTTCGAATCCCCCCTGACCATAGTCCACCCGAAAGGCCACTACCTCTCCATAATGGAAGCGAACCTGACGGACCACTCCAGGATGGGGCTCTCCTCGGTATCCGGCGACCCCAAGGCGGTCAGGGTAAAACTGAGAGGGCAGGTATCGGCTTCGGGGAGCCACACCACGCCCTGGCGTGTGATAATGACAGCTGACTCGCCGGGGGAGCTCATCGAGAACAACTTCATCGTGGAGAACCTGAACGAGCCCTGTGCGATAGACGATACGAGCTGGATCCGGCCGGGGGTGGCTTTCAGGGACTGCACCCTCACGGAAACGGGGGCCAAGGCGAACATCGACATGGCGGTCGATTTCAACATGTCGTACATCGAGCTGGACGCTGGCTGGTACGGCAACGAGTGGGGCGGCAGTGCCGACCCCACCAAACCCCTCACCGCCCTTAACCTGTCATCCATAATATCCTACGGCAAGCAGAGGGGTATAGGTGTGATCCTCTACGTGAACTGGCGCCACTACAAGACGAGGATATCCTCCCTTCCGCTTCTATATTCGAGCTGGGGGATAAAAGGTGTGAAGCTGGGTTTTGTGGACGGCGACTCGCAATCGGGGATCAATGGGATACACAATGCAGTAAAATATGCGGCGCAGTACAAGCTGATAGTGGACGTGCACGATAACTACAGGCCAACCGGCTGGTCCCGAACGTATCCGAACTTCCTCACCCAGGAGGGTGTAAGGGGATGCGAGCATAAACCCAACGGGGACCACAACACGCTTCTGCCATTCGTCAGGTACCAGATAGGCGCCGCCGATTACACACCCATGTACTATTCGGGGAGCCTGATAACCACCTACGCGCACAGGATCGCAACCCCGATCGTATTCTACAGTCCACTGCAGTTCTTGTTCTGGTACGCGGGTCCCGCAAGCTACCGTGACGAGACGGAACTGGACCTCTGGAAGGACCTCAGGACGGTCTGGAACGAGACATTGGTCCTTGACGGGAGCATAGGTGATCACTGCGTCATCGCCAGAAGGTCATACGGCAGGTGGATGATTGGGGCCCTCTCGGACGGAAATACAAGGTACCTCACGACCGACCTCCCATTCCTGGAGGATGGTATCAACTACACGATGACCATGGTCAAAGACGGCTCCGGCCTCAACGTCGTGAACGGAAAATACATAATCACCTCCAGGACCGTGATCACGGAAAGGGCGAACCCTCACGGGGGATTCGCGATCAAGATCGAAAAGAGCAGGGGAAACGAGTTGAACACCCTGCCATTTTACAATTTCACAATCAGCCCTCCGGACCACAGGATCGCAACGGTGGATGTCAACTACTCCCAGCGGATGAACTCTTCGGTACCCCCCGACCAGCTGAACTGGTCCCTCGAGACGAACGGAACATGGTTGAAAATGGAGGGTGACCTCCTGTACGGTACACCGGACGAGACCGATGTGGGAAGTATCTGGGTGAACGTGACCGCCGAGACCGCATCCGGCGATAGAGCAAATGTCAATTTCACAATGAACGTGACCCCGTACAACTTTCCGCCGAAAATAATCACGGAGCATGTGGTAAGCTGCCTCGAGGATTCCCCGTATGACGTGACATATGCAGCAGTTGATCACGATTCCGATCCGGAGAAGATAATGTGGAATTTCTCCACAGATGCGGGATTCCTTTGCTTCAACAGGTCGACCGCACGTCTTTTCGGCACCCCCGATAATTACGATGTGGGAAACTACACGGTCAACATCTCCGTGACCGACGGCTCCGATTACACCAACGACTCCTTCCACCTTGAGGTGATCAACACTAACGATCCGCCGAAGATCGTGATGGGGGCAAGATACAGCACCCTCACGGGGGATGTCTTCAACGTCACTTTGACCGCATATGACATCGATCCCACTCATGACAACATCTCCTGGACGCTTAATGATCCATGCGGTTTCCTCTCGTTAGTGGACGGAATCTACCTTGTCGGCCTGCCGGATGAGAATCACATCGGCATCCACCATACGGAGGTATGTGCAAGCGACGGACTGGATTCCGACAGTTTAACCCTGACCATCATAGTAAACGACAGGTCCGGCCTTCCGAACATCGTAACAGAGGATGTGACGGTATGCCTGGAGGACCGGCTCTACCACGTCGACTACAGGGCCATCGACGATGAGACCGACGAGGACATGCTCATATGGCACCTGGAGGCAGGCCCATCCTTCCTTGAGCTCAACCCTAGAACGGGGATACTCCGGGGGGTGCCTGGAAACGAACACGTCGGATTCCATCCCGTCTCGCTGTACGTCACCGACGGAACGGGAAGGGACTGGGCCAACTTCACCCTGACTGTACAGGATGTGAACGATCCTCCGGCCATACAAAACGGGTTCGACCTCGAAATAATGGAGGATGACCCGCTCAACTTCACATTCACCGCGGTCGACATGGACGATGAAAAAATGCTGTGGAACGTCACAACGAGTTCGAACTGGATCGCGGTGGAAGAGAACCGATTGCACGGAACGCCAGGGGACGGAGATGTTGGTTTCCACCGGGTGCGGGCGAAGGTCAGCGACGGAAGGGGCAGTTCGGACGAGAAGGTACTGACCATAACGGTCCTCAACAGGAACGACCCTCCGAGGATCGTCGGTACGGACATCACCTTTGCTCTGGAGGATTCGGCGTACCGGGTGGTCTACTCGGTGGACGATCCCGATGATCCCCGATCCACATGGAACATGACCACGGATGCAAATTGGCTCTCGATTAACGATGGCATCCTTTTTGGCATCCCGGAAAACGATGACGTATCGATCTACTCCGTAAACATATCGGTCAGCGACGGGCACGGTGGGTCTGACCACAGGTGCTTTGCCCTTGAAGTGCTGAACGTGAACGATCCACCCGTGATCACCACCGAGAACATACCCTCCCCAGTGGAGGATACCACCTATATATTCGACCTCGGGGTGGAGGATCCGGACCCGCTTGACGAGCATGTCTGGAGCATGATATCGGGCCCCGAATGGTTGAGGGTGGAGAAAAGCGGCAGACTGATCGGGACGCCGGGGAACGATGACACGGGGTTAAGGCATATCACCCTGGGTGTGTTCGATGGAAACACGACCGCATACGGGACGTTCGTATTCGATGTCGTCCAGGTCAACGATGCCCCGTTGTGGGACGTCTCAAAATGGGAATACGTGGTCCCCTCAGGCCGACCCATGATGATCCGGGTCTCCGCATACGATCCCGAGGGGGACCGGCTTACCTATTCGGTGAACGGAGATATAGAGGTGGAGATCGATGAGGGATCGGGTGTCCTGATCTGGATGGAGCCGGTCCCCGGAGAATACACCATCCAGGTGCTGGTTTCCGACGGGAACCAGACCATATCCGAACAGTTCAAGCTCTTCGTTACAGGGGAGGAGGAGGATAATGAAAAGGACAGCGGATTCGTCCTCTACGCCATCATCCTGGTCCTTATCGTCATAATTCTGGCCCTCTCGGTACTCCTCTTCTCCAGGGTGCCGCCGGAGGAGGAGTGAAACCTCTACCGATCTGCGGACCAACGCGGACACATCCCGTCGAAATGGGTTTTCAGACCTTATGCACCTCGTAGAAGACGGACGCGACGAGCGTGGGTTTCCTCTCGTTGAGTATGCCGGAGTAATCGCTCATCTCGGCACTCAGAACGGAGTAATCCAGTGGATCCCCCAGAAGCTCGGATACTGCAATGGCCGCGGCGGCCTGGTCGTTGAGCACCTCAATGGAGTGCTCGAGATAACCCCTCGGGTCCTTCTCCTTGTATACCATGTCAAGCCCGATCCTTACATCCCGCATCAGGTCCTCCGAATCCTCCCTGACCGGCGGTGTGGTACCGTAACCGTATCCGTAGTGGCGCAGGTCGCCGGTCATAACGATCGGTGTCCCCGGTTCCAGTCCCTCACCTATCCGGGCCCCCTCCTCCCGGAAGGTTGACACGGCAAGGTCGAGGTCGAACAGAACCTCCCTGTGGCGGGGAAGGAATTCCTCTTTCACCTCCGGCATGTCGATGTCCAGCCTATCGGCTGCCCTTCCAAGGATATGCCGGAAGGAATCAAGGGAGAACTCGTTTTCAGGGTCCCCTCCGCTCACCCGGTGCATCACCCCGATGGCGGCCACCCGCGGAACCTCCGCTTCGAGTGCCCACAAAGCCGTTCTCGTTACTGGTATCAGCGACCATTCGATGGACGTGTGGGGAAACGACAGGCACGAGCCGCCCGGGTCGGGCAATATTTTTGCCTCCCCGCTCCACCGGTCGATCTCCATATCGATCCGTTCCGGGTACCGCTGTCGCTCCTCGCGGTAGAACCGCTTCCAATCCTTCGGCAACTTCCCTTCCATGACAGGTATATGGAATTAATAACGGATAAACCGATCGGATCAATTATCAACGGGGCTAGCCGAGGGTATATCCTGCTCCTCGACGGGCCATTCCCGGGGCGGTTCCCCGCTCCCCCTGACGTTCTTCAGGGCCAGTTTCCTCTTGTCCCCATCCGCCCTGACCTCGAAGAACGCATCGAAGAGGGTGCAGTCCCAGTGGTCCTCCACCCCCAAGGGGGCACCGACGATAGCGGTGCCGTTCTTCTCCCTCAGGACCTCTTTCAGCTCGATGAACCTCCTGTGGACCTCCTCGCGGCTGGAAATGGCCACCAGGTCGGGGAGTGACTCTATGACAAGCCTGAACGACGATACCTGTTTTCTTGCCGCGTTGCTCATTGCCGCCAGAAAGAGCTCCGCCGCGGAGCATTCCATCTCCGAGACCTCCTCGGCACCTGCCTGGTCGAACAGGTCGGTCACCAGCACGCCGTCGGTGAGGAAACCATCCCTCCTGGCAGCCCCTTCCATCTCCGCGCGTATGAGCGGGACAAGGGATATCACCTCCAGGTCCACATTGATACCGTTCTCTTTCATCGTCCGCTCAACGTCGTTTCGGGTCTCAAAGGTGGAGATCACCATCGAGTAGTTGCCCTCGTTCCTCTCGGCCAGGAACTGCTTCAGGAGAAGGTCCCCTCCAGACCCGGGTCCGTACCTCATGAGGACCAGCTTCCCCTGTCCGATCCGTTCGATCAATATATTCCCCAGGTCGGTACCACCAAGATCGAGCTTCATCCTTCAACCTCCAGATCGATGACCGAATCCATTAGAGACGAGAGTTCCAATGAGACTATGTCGTTTGCCGACTTGAGCTGGTCGAACACCACCAGGTTCAGGTTCTCCTCGAGGGACCTGCTGAGCAGGTACTGGAAGAACTCCGACAGCTGGCCGGGCGAGTAGTACTTCGTCAGGAAGGTCATGGAATCCAGAACCACGAAGGCCATCTTGCCCCCCGACCTTTCAATGATACGCTCGACCTCGATAAGTATCGACTCGAGCGATGCCGGTGTGTTGAGGAAGCTGAAAACGTCGCTTTCCTCTATGTCCGAGCCAAGTGTCAGTGAGATCGTATCCACCACCTTGAGACTGCCCCTTGGCAGCTTGGACATTGCTACCCTCCGCGAGAGGGCGTTCGCCGACCAGAGGGTGGAGATCAGTATCCCGGACCTTCCCTGCTTCCTGCACAGATCATCGAGAAGGTCCCTGAAGGACCTCAGAAACCTCTCCCCGGAGGCGTAGACGAACACCTGTGACCCGGGTTCCCTCAGGGTCCCGATCAGGGGGTCCTCTTTCTTCACTCATTCCACCTCCAGAGGGGTTATGCACGGCATGAGGACGATCCCCTCAGGGGATACCTCTATGACGTATTCGGAGCGGGAGTGCGGGGCACCCCTGAACTTCTCTATATGGAACGTGTTCCTCGAGGTGGAATGCTCCACCTGCTTGTCGAACCTGAAAACGAAATCGAACATGTAGGGGGAAAAGACACCCGAAAGTTCGTCCTCGAGGTCCCCGAAGGTATCCGTGATCATCAACGTCTTGATGCCCCTTCTCTGTACCTCCCCTTTCAGGTTGGGTACGAGATCGGACCTCCTGAGACCCGCAAGCTGGACGATCATCGGATTCACCGGATCCATCACCAGCCTGTTGGCTTTCAGGTCCGCTGCCGCCTTCATCAGGAGCCTGAAGAAGAGTATCATGTCCGTCTGGTTCATATTCCAGGGGTCCACCCCGATCAGCCTCATCATCTCCCTGTACATCAGGACCGACAGACGGCCTTCCTTGAGCCACCTGGGATCGAATCCCTCGAACCCCGACATCCTGGCCCGGACCACACTTGGGACCTCGCTTGTTATCAGTAGGCAGTTCTCGTCGTTTCTGGCCCCCTCGAACAGGAAACTGTAACCCAACGAGCTCTTGCCCGTTCCCGATGGGCCGTAGAGGAGTCCGAGTGAACCTTCCCCTATGGTGCCGAGGGTGAGATTATCAAGCTTCCTCACTCCGAAGTCACCTTTTGGATCGATGCTCATCGGTTGTCAAATAATATACTAATTATTTAATCCTATCAATTGGGGGATATCAGATGAGATTTCCTATCTGCTCCTGAGGGTTATCAAACGATATTCCTATCTGCCCCCGAGGGTTATAAGATGATATCTCCATTTGCCCCGCCTCTCGATCCGGGCCTAGAGGAAGGTATTCCTGTCGAGCGCCTATCTGCCCCTCTCGATCTGAGCCTCGAGGGAGGTATTCCTGTCGAGCGCCTATCTGCCCCTCTCGATCCGGGACTAGAGGAAGGTATTCCTGTCGAGCGCCTATCTGCCCCTCTCGATCTGAGCCTCGAGGGAGGTCTTCTTGTCGAGCGCCTCCTGACTGTCGGGATTGAACCTTATCACCCTCTTGTAGCATTCCAGGGCCTTCTCGAGCTCGTTCTGCTCCCTGAACAGCTTCGCTTTTAGCATCCAGACCTTCTCGCTCTTCGGGTCGCTCTGCAGCACCGAATTCAGAGCAACATGGGCACCGTTGTAGTCCTTCCTTCTGCTCAGGACCTCGGAGAGGCCCAGGTTCGCCTCGCTGTGGGAAGGGTCCGCCTCAAGGGCCCTCGAGTAGTTGATCATGGACCCCGTCAGGTCCCCCTTCTCCGCCATGGCCTCCCCGGTGGCAGTCAGGAACTCGGGGTCATCGGGTTCTATCGATAGGGCCTTGTTGTAGCATTTCAGCGCGTCATCGGGTCGCTTGTAGGCCCTCAGGAGGATCTTCCCCTTCTCGAACCAGGCATCGGCATGGTCGTCATCCAGTGTGGTGGCCCTGTCCAGTTTCTTGAGCGCATCGGCATGGTTCTCGAATCCCTTGGAAAGTATCACACCCCACTGGTACCAACCCTCCGGGTTGTCCGGGTCCAGCTCGGCGACCTTCTTGAAGCACGCTTCCGCTTCCTTGGGCTCGTAGAGGAAATCGAAATAGATCAACCCCAGTTCCATCAGCACCTCGGCATTGTCCGGGTCCTTCTTTGAGGCCTTGAGGAGCATATCGACCGCATCCTTGGGACGGTTCATGTACTCGGCCAGCAGGTTGGCCTTTGCGATCATGGTCCTGAGGCTGTTCGGGTCGCTCTTCAGGGAGCGGTCGAGCAGTTCCAGTGCCTTCTCGGGGCTCTCCTCCTCCTTCACGGCGGAGAGCCCGGCCACGTAAAGGGCAAGGGCATCCTTTTCATCCTTCTCCAGGACCGCTCTTGACAGCTCCGCGGCCCTCTTGAACTTCTTTCTGTTCCTTATAAGCAGATCGATCTCCTTTCTCATGAGCTCCACGGCCCCGGGGTTCTTCTCGATCCCGCTTTCGTAATGCTCCAGGGCCTCCTTGTAATCGTCCGATTCCTCCTCGATTATCTCACCGATGAAGAGCCATGCCTGTATATGGGTCGGGTCCGCCTCTATCACGTTGTTGAAATATTTTTTGGCCTTCTTCAGGTTCTTCAACCTCTTGTGCTGGAGCAGCCCCATCCTGAAACCGCCCATCACATGTTTGGGGTTCACCCTAAGGAGTGACCTGTATGCAAGTATCGCCTCGTCCATCTTCTTGAGCTTCTGCTCGAGGATCATGGCCTTGTGGAACCAGGCCTCCTCGTTGTAGGGTTCCTGGCTCAGTGCGAACTCAAGGCATTTTATCGCATCCTCCTCCCGCCCCTTGGTCCTGCCCATGATGATCCCCTTCTTGATCCATACCGGATAGTAGTTGGGGTCTATGTCGGTGGCCTGGTCGTAATCGTAGAGTGCCTCCTCGTACTCCTCCAGCTCGTGGTTGCACATGCCCAGGTACGCCCAGGCATCCCTGTTGTCGTCGTCCCGGTCCAGCACCTTCTCGAAGCAGGAAGCGGCACCCTCGTAGTCCTTCCGGAGTTCGAAGAGGATCTTTCCCTTTTCCAAAAGGAGCTCCGGGCTGTCCGGAACCAGTGCGATGCCCTCCTCCAGGTAGAACATGGCTGCCTCGAAGTTGTCGTTGTCTATCGCATCCCTGGCCCTGTTGAGGAGCTCCTTCATCACGTTCTTGGTCTCGTCAAGATGCGGCTCGGGCCTGTCCGTTCCGAGCTGCCCGATCTCCTTTCCGAACTTGATGAATTCCAGGTCCTGGAACTCGAGACCCTCCTCCTCGTCCTCCAGTGTGATATCCGCCCTCAGGTCGAGCTTCTGTTTGATCCTCTTCATGTAGTCGATCAGGTCCTTCTCCGACATCTTAGTGGCGGAGTTCCATATGTTCCTGATGTCCTCCTCCACCCCCTCCACCAGGTCCCTGCCCGCTACCATGGTGCCGTAGGAGATGTTGCTCGTGAGGTCCTTGTTGGACAGATCACCGGTTGCGACTATGGCCTTCTTGCCGTCGAAGGTCATCGCCGTCATGGAGAGGTTTGGAAGGAACCTGACGGATACCTTGTGCTTGGGCTCCTTCATGAGTATGGATATTATCTTGAGGCATTCGGGGTTGATCTCCTTGCTGATGAAATCCTCCTCCGAGAACCTAACAAGGAAGTTCACGCTGATCACGTGCTCCTTGCTCCCTATCAGTATGGACTGTATCTTCCTGAGTATGTCAAGGTCGATGGCAGGGGTTACTATCTGCGCCTCCTTCTTCACATCCATGAAGTGCCAGAGGAATATGTTCTTCCACGGGCTCTGAAAGAAGAAATAACCGGCCTCATCTTCCGACAAGATATCACCTTGGGGGGGAGTTACTTTTAGGTACTTTATCCCTTTGCCGGATGACGAATGACATGCACACCTTTCGGATTTCTAGAGGCCAGGCTCGAGAGCCTCCATCTCCACAAGGGCATCCATGATGCCCCGCATCCTCTCGTATTCGAGAACCGCGAGCAGTTTTGCATGCTTGCGGGTCAGCTTCAGTATCCTCTCCGCCATGTAGGTCTCCCTTGCCTCCTCGACCCTCCGGTATCCGCCGAACCTGTTCACCACGGAGTCCCATTCGACGGAGAACCTTTGCGGGGTCCCCCCCTTGAACTTCCTGCGGTGCACCCTCTTCAACCTCAGGGACTGCATCACCATCGGAAGACCACCGATGTTCTTCGTGTACACCCGTGAATATCTCCCGTCATCCATATCCAGATGGTAGCAGGGGATACCGAGCTCCCTTGCAGCCCTGTAAGCTTCCACCAGGGAAGGCGGGGGTATCTGGACCTCCCCGAAACGGGAGAGCTTCTTCGCATAGACCTTCTCGTAGGAGGAGAGGTAGGTGGACCTCACCTTTCCCTTGACGACGGCCTTCAGCCCTTCGAGCTCCTCCTTCGATATGTGCAGACATACGGCATCCGGTCGTTCGCTCCGTATTTCAGCCCCGACCATAACACCTTCAGAGACCAGGCCCTTGACCGCCCCCACGAGGACCACCCTCGATCCCTTGAATTTCACCTCCCTGATGAACGGAACCGACACCGGTTCGGACCTACCTCCTCTTACCCTCTTTTCTTTCACGGCTGGGGGCACCTCCGGTTCGTCTCTCGGGCGGATAAGGCCTCTTTCGTTCCCTGGGGGGAGGGGCCTCTCTGACGGGTCCGAATCTGATGAAGGCCAGATAGGCCAATACAACTATGACCAGGATGAGCATGACCACCAGGATGATCACCAGAAGGTCGAACCCCTCCGCCCCCTCATCCTCCCTCCATCTCCTCTCGTCAAGGGGGAACCTGTCCTCGCCGTCGATGGTGCCGTCGCCGTCAGTGTCCGGGTCGTTCGGGTCCGTCTCTCCCTCATCGACCCGGCCGTTCCCGTTCGTGTCCTCCACCCCGTCCACAATGAGATCGCCGTCGGAATCCACGTTCAGTGGGTCCGTCACATTGCCGTCAGTGCGGTCCAGTTCAATGCCGTCGGAGAGACCGTCCCCATCCGTGTCCGGGTCGTTGAGGTCCGTCTCGTTCAGGTCGGGGTCCCATATGCCGTTCCCGTTCCTGTCCTCCTCGGAATCCGGAAGACCGTCGCCGTCGGAGTCCACCATCTCGGGGTTCTTGACCAGCAGTCTGACCTCCCTGGGAGAGGAGGTGTGGACACCGTCGAATGCCCACAGGGTGAATACATGCAGTCCGGTCGATATGTTGCCCAGGGGGAAGGACAGAAGGAAAAGGCCGTCGGTTCCCACTCCCTCCAGATCGTATACCGTTTGGGCCCCCATCTCCACCCTGACCATCAGTTTGAACACCTCCAGGTCATCCCTGACAATACCCTGGAAGACCACCTCCCCCTCGTGCTGGGTCCCGTTCACCGGAGAGATCAATTCCAATGTGGGCGGGCTGTTCGGGGGGTACATGTCAATGTCAAGGACCAGCTCCGGATAAATCATGGAATATTGTCTCAGTTCGTAACCATCGGCCTGTACGAACAGGTCCAGGGGCATATTGCTCATTGAGCCCGCCGAGGTATTGGAGTAGGCAAGTACCATTATGGGGCCGGCACTCCCCGAGGGGCCCGTTGTCACGGAACCGATCCAATCATCCCACCTGTTGCGAACATCCACCTGAGCCCCCTCTATGGGGTCATCCGTCGTGTAGTTCTTCACATCCAGGTTCACGGAGAACAGATATCTGGTACGGGAGAACGGATCGAGATATTCTATGACGTACAGTGGCGGGTTGTTCACGAAGGTCACGGTTGAGGTCTCGTCCAGCGTCAGACCCGCTGATGCCCCCTGGTCGTAGGTGCAGTTGGCGATGGTCGCCCTTGACGAGACCGCGTGCACATGGGAATAACCGGAACCCGTTATCGTGGAAGCCTCCAGCTCCATCCGGCTGTCATCCATGTAGAAGGTGGAGAAGCTGAACTGGCCAGATCCCTCCCCGTTGTCGATGAACTCCGAGGATAACGCTTTCAAAGTGGAGGACCTCATATCGCACCCGCTCTCGGAGGAGGACGTCACGACGCACCCCTCCATGTACATGGTGGAATTCGAGAGCTGGACCCCGTCCGTGAAGGAATCCGATATAAGGACATCTATCAGATCGATATCCGAGCCCTTCAGGGCCTGGAGACCGATGCGTGATCCCGTTATCGAGCCCTCCTGATGGACCAGGGAGCAGTTGTTGAGCAGAACCTGTATGTTGGTGGAGGTGGGGCCCAGGGAATGAAAGGTGACGTTCTCCATCGTAATATCGGATTCGAAACCGTAGAGCCCGAACGCATCCGAGGAGCCGACCTCCATGTTCATGACCTCGAGGACCGAACGGGATGTCCTCACACCAGTGCCGGAGGATGATATACGGTTATTGATCAACACGACCCGGGATACATCCTGGATGTTGATACCGTAATAGCTTGCATTGATTATCTCGTTGTTCTCAAGAACGATCCTCCCCGCCCCCAGCGGGCCCCCGATTTCAATTCCGGACCTGTTGCTGTCGGACAGTTTACAGTCCACGATCACCGGGTCGCATCCCAGGCACCAGAAACCCCTCTCCGCTCCCTTTATGCTAACATTGTGGAACTCGGCCCCCAAAATGGGGTCCCCTTCCTCAACTATGAGCCCTCTCCATTCCACACCTGCCTCCTGGGGTTCCATGATGATCGGCTCTTCGGCGGTGCCTTCGAACAGGGGCGGCTCTATCATTTTGATACCGGCACCCTCCTGGAATAGCACCCTCTGACCGGGACCTATGTAGAGCGGGGAGTCGGAACTCACCTGGAGCATACCGCTGATTATGTAATCGTCACCGGACCTCAGCACCATGGGTGAGGATAAGAGGTCCTCCAGCGTTATGTAACCGTCGGGCGCCCTCGAGACCTGGGCGTCCGCCCCGGCTGCGGGGAGCGAAAATAACGTTACGAATAACATTAAGGCGACCGGTGCAGATCTGGTGACCGAAAGAGGTCCATTAAGGCTCATCGTACACACCTTTTACTCCGATCGGACGGAGCACCACCACATTCTTTTCGCTCATTAATTAACTTTATCGGACGTGCAACGAAATCCTGACAATATTTTATCTATCATCCCAACATACATGGAAATCGAAAACAAAGACAGGAAGTGTGAGAATGGAAAAGATAATCGAATGTGTACCCAACTTCAGCGAGGGAAAGGACAGGGCAGTGATCGAAGCCATATCGGGAGCGATAGGCTCCGTCAAGGGGGTTAAACTGCTGGATGTGGACCCGGGGGAGGATTTCAACAGGACAGTGTACACCTTCGTGGGCGGACCCGAGGATGTGCTGGAGGCGGCCTTCAGGGCAGCGAAGGTGGGCACCTCCCTGATTGACATGAAAAAACACAAAGGGGAGCATGCAAGGATGGGAGCGCTCGATGTGTGCCCGTTCATACCGATAAAGGGCTCCTCATTCGAGGAGTGTACGGCCCTTGCCGAGAGGTTCTGCGAGAGGTACTGGAAGGAACTCGGTATTCCTAGCTTCCTCTACGCAAGGTCCACCAGGAGACCCGACAGGGTAAGGCTCCCGGACATAAGGAAGGGTGAGTACGAATCCCTCCCCGAGAAGTTCAAGGACCCGGATTTCAGGCCCGATTACGGGGAGCCGGTGTTCGTGCCCGAAAGCGGCACTACCGGTGTGGGCACCAGGAACATACTGCTGGCATACAACGTGAACCTGGGAACAAACGACAGGTCCATCGCGTCCGGGATCGCCGGGAAGATACGCACCAGCGGTGTTCCAAAAAAGGACGAGAGTGGGGAGAAGATGATCGGGCCTGACGGAAAACCCGAGAGGGTCCCCGGCAGGTTCGAGGAGGTCCAGGGAGGGGGCATGATGTACAATGAGGACATCGCCCAGGTCTCCATGAACCTGCTCGATTACACGGTGACGAACATGAACGACGTATACGAGGCCATAAAGGAGGAGGCGGAAAAGCTGGGGGTGAAGGTCACCGGTAGCGAGATAGTTGGTCTAGTTCCCGAGGAGGCGCTCCTAATGGCCGGCAGGTTCTATGCAGACAAGGAGGGGTTGGAACCAAAGACGGACAGGGAGGTTCTGGACCTGGCTGTGGAGAGGCTGGGGCTATCGGACCTCTACGAGTTCAAACCCGAAAAGAAGGTCATCGACTACATGGTGAAGGATGAGCCCCTTGCGAACATGTTCATCAGGGATTTCCTGGATGAGCTCTCGTCAAACTCCCCTGCCCCGGGAGGTGGTTCCGTTGCTGCGCTCTCCGGGGCGCTGGGTGCCGCCCTCATCGAGATGGTCTGCAGCCTGACCGTCGGAAAACAGAAGTACGAGGAGGTCTGGGATGAGATGGGTGATATATCAAGGGAGGTATCCCGCAGCAGGACGCGGCTTCTGCAGCTGGTGGATGAGGATACCCTAGCTTTCAACGACGTGATGAGGGCTTTCAAGATGCCAAAGGAGACGGAGGAGGATAAAAAAAGGAGGTCCGCCGCCATACAGGAGGGTTACAAGAAGGCCATAGATACACCCATGGAGACGGCAAGGCTCTGCCTTGATGTGCTAAACAGGGCAAAGCCCGTTGCGGAAAAGGGCAACAGGAACTCCATAACGGACGTGGCGGTTGGGGGTGACATGGCCGGATGCGGCCTCGACGGTGCTGTACTGAACGTCAGGATCAACCTCTCCTCCATAAAGGACCAGGAGTACGTGAAGCAGAAGGAGGAGGCGCTTTCGGGCATGATAAGTGAGAAGGAGGCACTCCTGCGGATGATACATACAGAGGTCGACTCCAAGATCTGATCGGAGGTTATCTTATGGGAAGGATCGATAAGCTTACAAAGGAGATAGACAGGAAGAAACAGGAGATAGCAAAGTACGATAAGAGGATCCTGGAGGCCAGGGAACTGCACAAGGCCGGAAGGATCGACAAGGACCAGCTGACCAAGGCCAGGCACAAATATCAGACCAAGATAAGGGAGTGCAGGGCGGTCATACACAGGAAGGAGAAGGCCCGCCTCCACTTCGAGAAGGAGGAGAAGGAGAAGAAGAACCCGGATAAGAAAAAGAAGAAGAGATGAGTTCCCGCCATGGGGAAAATGAGATGCTGCCCTACAGCCACGCCAGGAGGAACTTCATCGTATTGTCACACAGGGCCCGGACCGCCCCCGATTTCACATTGAACGACCTGTGCGGTGCGGCCGGCAGATGGGACGTCCTGGCGAGATGCATCGGTTCCGCCCTTCTGATATCCCACGGGATAAGGGAGGATTCGGCGGTCCATCTGCTGCTTTCGGGGGAACCCGACCCCCCGAAGACCGTCTCCGTTCTGGGGTCCCGTGTCCGCTATCTCAATCCGGATGAGAGGTCCACGGCGGCATTGATGAAAAAGGCCCTGGAGATGAGCATTTCCGATGGTCCGATCGAATCCACACCCGGCATATACGTCTCCAGGATGGACCTTAGCGGACTGATCGATCTACTGAAGGGCAAGATTGTCCTGCTCGACGAGGGAGGCATCGACATCATGTGCGTACCTGACTGGCCAATGGGAGCCCCCCTCAATTTTTTCCTCTCCGACGACAGGGAGTTCTCGGATGAGGAGAAGAGCGCCATAGAGGGGGTATCGGACATGACCCTATCCGTGGGTCCGGTTGTTCTCCAATCCCAGCAGGCGATAGATGCGGTCCACAACCATTTAGACAGGTACGAACGGGGTTGAACAACCGCTGATGTGTTCATATATCCGATATTTTCATAAATACATAGCCTTATGCCCGGGCGATGGAAGTGAAAAGGCCATTGGCTCTTCTTTCGGTCCTCGCCCTCATCCTCCTCTTGCCATGCGTACCCTCACAGGGTGAGGAGCCCCCGAGGTACAGCAGGGTGGAGTTCGACCTCTATTCCACGGAGGTGATATCCGGCGGAATTTCCCAGTGGGGTTCGCTCAACTTCGGCATCGTCAACAGGACCACCGTGGTCCACACCAGATTGATGAACAAGGCGGGGCTGGCGTTCCAGGACATCCAGGTGAACTTCACGGTCTACTGGTACGACGGCCCTCAGCCCGACAGGGGAAAGGTGATGCACAAGGATTTCAAATACGTCGACATAGAAGCGGGTGACGGTTCTTTATCCGATAGGATAACATACGAATGGACCCCGAGGTACGCCGGTGCCTATGCTTTCAACCTCTCCTGCCATGTCCCGGGAGACCCAAACCCGATAACCGACATAATCGGCGGACTGGGCAGGTATTTCGTGACCCAATCGACCAATTTCCACTTCGGCTGGTGGGTGGGGACCCATGCCTGGAACTGCTCCTCGCTTGACGGTTGGAACACCAGCAGCAGCGGGGGCCCCGAAGGGCTGGGATGGCACGTCTCCAGCCAGACCCTGGCAAGGGGAGAGGAGACCCTTCACACCTCCCCCACGGCATTCTGGGTCGGGGACGAACTGAAGGAGACGGCGCCCACGAACGGCAGCTACTCGCTCATCTCCCCCACCCTCGACCTTTCCATGTTCAACCCCAACGCCTACCAGCACGAATGGCGTTCGGGAAGGCCGCAGATATACCTCCTGTACAAATACAGGGGAAACATATCCTCCCTGGGCCCCAACGGGGAGGGCGGGCTCTTCCATTACGTATCCATTGACGGAGGGGCCAACTGGACCCAGCTCAGGGACAACAAGGACCTGCCCGTCGTCCTGAACGGGAACACCACGGACCTGAAGGGGAATCCCATCTGGGCGGAACCCACTCACCCATCCTACCACGGTGACACGTCCCTTCCGGGAATAGAGCTCGGAAAGTACTGCGGGAAGAGGATAAGGGTGAAGCTGGAGTACCGGACATCCGGAAGGACGGAGAGGGGATACCTGATCGACGATATCGTAATGGTCGGCAAGGAGCTCGTGGACATTACCCCTTTCACCATCGTGTCGAGCCACGGCTCGAAGCTCGTGAAACCGGGCTCCCCCGCCACGTTCTTCTTGAATATCTCTTCACAGATGACCATCGGAACGGTACCCGTAAGGGTCCAGTGTATCGGATCCTCGGGCAGCTTGGATATGGAGAGGGATGTCACCATAAGACCCGAGATCTTCGAGATGGGGGAGGGGTACCCTGGTACCAGGACCATACGGATCGATGTGGATACGGACGATTCCACCCCGAGCGGCATCTACCGTATCGCTATCAGGGTGCTCGGCGGAGGGACCCATCGGGATGTCGAATTCGAGTTCGAGATCGAAAAGAGGAGGGACCTTACATACTCGCTATCCGGAATTCCGACAGACCCCCTCTTACCCGGTTACTCCTTCGATCTCGGGATCTCCCTGGAGAACGGTGGGAACGAGCCCGAGAGGCTGGATTACGCATACGTGAACGACCTGGGAATATCGGTCGACGGCTCGAGGGGCACGAGGTCGATCCCGCCGGGTGGAAATGCATGGGTGAACCTGACCGTTCGGCTTAACGAGGACCAGAAGGCCGGTAACGGAACCTCCTACATGGTGGTATCCCGACAGACCATTGAAGGGTCCGATGAGGAGATATTGAGGAGACTTGACGACATCGAAGAGTTCCTTATCGTGGAGGAGGTCCCCTTCGAGGTGGCACAGGTCCATTCCCTGAGTCTGATCTCACCCTCCAGGTCCAGGTTCGTAACGGACCCCCCGAGGAACGGCTCGATGGAGGTGAAATACGAGATCCTGGTGGTCAATTCGGGCAACGGCCCGGATACGGTCCGGCTCGAGCACGAGTGGCTTGACCCCCTGGAAAACGTTTCCGTTCGCAGCATGGACCCGTTCACGCTCAAGATGGATGAGACCAGGCTCATAGAACTGGTACTGAACATAAGCTTCCCGGTCCCCGAGGGGATCTACTCGCTGAGGGTCCGCTGTGCCTCCTCCGGGGAGGAGGACCCCTCCGACAATTACGATACTCTGACACTCTCGATAGGGGATGAGCCGGTAGAGAGGGGTCTATATATATTGGGTAGTTCGGTGGTCGTGGAGCCATCGGAGACCATAATGGGAATCGAGAACCTGCTCACCTTCGACGTCAGGTCGTTCGGCCTGCCGGACCACTCAATGTTCCTGGGGGTGCTGATGATAGACGGGGTGCAATCCTCAAAGAGGTCCATGACCACTTCCAGCTCCCTTGATACGGAGGTCCAGATCCCCTTCACCTTCAACGAACCGGGACAGCACCAGCTGACCATAAGGCTGGAAGGGGAGAACATATCCTCCTATCACGATGAGAACCTCCTCACCCAGTTCACGTTCGCGGTGAGGGCCAGACATGTCCAGTTCGAGTACGTGGGAATGCAGCTTCTCTCCGGGGATGAGGTTGTCAACACGACGTCTCCCATAGATCCGGGGATATTCGATGTGAGGATAGCTTACATCAACACAGGTGACATGGTTGCCGACTCGGTCAGGGTAACACTGATCGTGGTCGATACCGTGAACGATGAAAGGAGGGAGCTCTTTCTCAGGGACGAGTCCGTACCGGTGAACACGACCAGGGAGCTGATGTTCACAAGCGTGGACCTGAAGGATTCCAGGTCCTACAGATTGATCGTCGAGATAGACTCCGAGAACGACTGGGTCGAGATCGACGAGACCGATAACGATGTGGCGATGGAGTTCCGAACCGGGTCCGAGCCGCCCAGGGATCCTCTCTGGAGGAACAAGAGCTGGGTCGCTGCTGTCTTCCTTGTGGTGGTTCTGTTCACGGCAGGTCTCTTCGTCTACCTTCTGAGGAAGAAGCTCTGAGGTGCTCCAGGGGGGGCACTCCTCCGGGGTTCTCCAGTGTTGCTATCTCGCAACATATATATACCAGTTTCAAGTAACCCCGGCATACTATCCAAGGAGTGTTCCCACATGGCAAAGGGGCTCTATACCGCAAGAAAACTTTCAAAGGACGCTCAGAGGCAGAGATGGAAGGACAGATACTACAAGAAAAGGGTCCTGGAACTGAGGAAGAGATCGGACCCCCTGGAAGGGTCCGCTCAGGGAAGGGGGATCGTCCTTGAAAAGGTGGGTGTCGAGGCCAAGCAGCCCAACTCGGCCATAAGGAAATGCGTCAAGATACAGCTCATCAAGAACGGGAGGCAGATCACCGCGTTCGCCCCCGGGAACGGTGCCATAAATTTCATAGATGAGCACGATGAGGTCATGGTGGAGGGGATCGGAGGAAGATTGGGGAGGTCTTACGGCGACATTCCCGGTGTCAGGTACAAGGTCATCAAGGTCAACAACGTATCCCTGGACGAGATGGTAAGGGGCAGGAAGGAGAAACCGGTCCGTTAGGAGGTGGCATCATGGCTGGAAAGAAGAAGGAAAAGGTAGAAGAAGAAAAAGCCAAGAACGGGGGCCCCGAGCCGAAGGAAGAAAAGACCGAAACGAAAAAGGGACCTAAAGGGGACGGAAAGGATAAGAAGGGACCAAAGGTCAAGGCGGAACCCAAAGAGAAGAAGGAAAACAAAGAGAAAAAACGGGTGCCGGAAAAAGATGTGAAAAAGACGGAGGCGGAAAAGGAGCCGAAAGGGGAAGGAAAGGATAAGAAGGAACCGAAGGTAAAGGCGAAACCAAAAGAGAAGAAGGAAAAGGTCGAGACCAAAAAAGAAGAGGCGAAAGAGGAGAAAAAGACAGAGGCGGAAACCGAACTCAAAAAGGAAAAGGACCAGAAGGAAAAAACGGAAAAAGAACCGGAACCAAAAAAAGCTGACAAGGTCGAGAGGATAGATAAGGTCGAGACCAAAAAAGAAGAGGCAAAAGAGGAGAAAAAGACAGAGGTGGAAACCGAACTCAAAAAGGAAAAGGTCGGGAAAAAAGAGGCGGAAAAGGAGAAACCCGTTGAGCCGGAGACCGAACTCAAAGAGGAAAAGGACCGGAAGAAAAAGGGGGAAAAAGAACCGGAACCAAAAAAAGCTGAAAAGGTCGAGAAGATAGAAAAGGCCGAGATAAAAAAAGAAGAAAAAGAGAAGACCGAAAAGGCCAAAGAGGAGAAAAAGACAGAGGCGGAGACCGAACTCGAAAAGGAAAAGGCCGAGAAAAAAGAGGCGGAAAAGGATAAACCCGTTGAGGAGGAAGGGGATAAGGCGGAGGAACCTGCGAGGAAAGGTGAGGATAAGGCCGACGAAACGATCGAGGAGAAGAAGGTTTCAAAGAGGTCCTCCAGGAAGGAAGAGGGCCCCTATCCCGAACAGCTGATGTTCGGCAAATACAATGTAAGCGATGTCGTGGTGGAGGACCCCGGCCTTGCCAAATTGATCAACCTCGAACCAGCACTGGTACCACACAGCAGCGCCCGGCATGCGAACAAGCCCTTCTACAAGAGTAAGATCTCCATAGTGGAGAGGCTGATAAACGGAATGATGAGGACGGAGGACTACACCGGGAAGAAGACAAAGAGCTACAAGGCGGTGCTTGAGGCCTTCGAGATCATCGAGAAGAGGACCAAGGAGAACCCGATACAGGTCCTGGTGCTGGCGCTCGAGAACACCGCCCCCAGGGAGGAGGTGACCCGTTTGAAGTTCGGGGGCATATCCGTTCCGAAGGCCGTGGATACATCACCGGCAAGGAGGCTCGACATAGCACTGAGGAACATCTGCGTGGGCACCGTGAACGCTTCCCACAGCAGCAAGAAGGGAATAGCACAATGTCTCGCCTCGGAGCTGATGGCCGCCTCCAAGGGGGACATGCAGAGCTATGCCGCCTCCAAGAAGCATGAGATAGAGAGGGTGGCAAAATCCGCCCATTAGTGCAGATCAGGTTTCAGAATATCAAAAGGAGAATTTGAAATGGGACGTCGAGAGGATAACATCCGGGAAGCCCAGAAGCTTATGGACAAGCCCAAGTACATAAGGAACATAGGGATAGCGGCACACATCGATCACGGAAAGACCACTCTCTCCGACAACCTGATAGCGGGTGCGGGGATGATGTCGGAGGAACTGGCGGGGAAACAGCTTCTGCTGGATTTCGACGAACAGGAGCAGGCAAGGGGCATCACGATCAACTCGGCGAACGTATCCATGGTGCACACATACAAGGACGAAAAGCACCTGATAAACCTCATAGACACCCCAGGACACGTGGATTTCGGCGGGGATGTCACTAGGGCCATGAGGGCTGTCGACGGCTGCGTCATCGTCTGCTGCGCGGTGGAGGGCGTCATGCCCCAGACCGAGACCGTCGTCAGACAGGCCCTCAAGGAGAAGGCCAAACCGGTCCTTTTCATAAACAAGGTTGACAGGCTGATCAACGAGCTAAAGGTCTCCCCTGAGGAGATGCAGAACAGGTTCGTGAAGATAATCAAACAGGTGAACGACCTGATATCCAGGATGGTCTCCTCCGATTTCAAGGGAAAGTGGTACGTGACCCCGGAGAACGGCAGTGTGGCCTTCGGGTCCGCATATCACAACTGGGCGATATCGGTGCCCTACATGAAGAACAACAACGTCTCGTTCAAGGACATATACGACCATCTGAACTCCGGCAGGCAGAAGGAACTCGCCAAGAAGGCACCCCTCCACCAGGTGCTTCTCAACATGATTATACATCACCTGCCGAACCCGGTGGATGCCCAGAGGTACAGGATACCCCACATCTGGCACGGGGACGAGAAAAGCGAGATAGGCCAGGCAATGATGAAATGCTCACCCGCCTCCGATCCGGTACTGATGGTCACCAAGATAATCATAGACCCCCATGCCGGCGAGATCGCATCCGGCAGGCTCTTTGCGGGGACCATAGAGAGAGGGCAGGAGCTGAGCGTCATCGGGATGCCCGGGAAGAACAGGGCGCAGTCGGTGGCCGTTTCGGTGGGTGCCGACAGGATAACGGTGGATAAGGCGATAGCGGGCAACATAGTTGCCATTGCCGGCCTGAAAAGCGCCATTGCCGGGTCCACCGTGACCACCGACCCGGACATGGACGCATTCGAGAGGATCGTGCACGTGTCCGAACCCGTGGTCACCGTCGCCGTTGAGGCAAAGCACATGAAGGACCTCCCCAAACTGGTGGAGGTACTCAGGATGGTGGCAAAGGCGGACCCCTCCCTCAAGGTGGAGATCAACCAGGAGACCGGAGAGCACCTTCTCTCCGGAATGGGCGAGCTGCACCTGGAGATCACCGAGTACAGGATAGAGAAGGAGCAGGGGATCGAGATAAAGACATCCCAGCCGATAGTGGTCTACAGGGAGACGGTCCTGAAGGAGTCGGTGCGGGATTTCGAGGGGAAATCGCCCAACAAGCACAACAGGTTCTACTTCCAGGTGAAAAGACTGCCAAGGGAGGTCGTGAAGGCGATCAAGGAGGGGGAGATCCCGATGGATTCCAAGATCAAGGACAACAAGGCCCTGGCCAAGCAGCTGGGCGAACTCGGCATGGACGCCGACGAGGTGAAGCACGTATATGCGATCCACGGGGCCAACATCTTTGCCAACTGCACCAAGGGTATCCAGTACCTCCATGAAACAAAGGAGCTGTTGATAGACTCCTTCATCGAGGCGATGGACAAGGGCCCCAGGTCCTGGGAGCCGTGCGAGGGGATGCTCGTAAAGCTGATGGATGCGAAGCTCCACGAGGACTCCATCCACAGGGGCCCCGGCCAGGTCATACCGGCGGCAAGGTCCGGGATATACGGTGCCATGGTGGAGGCCCAGACGACCCTCCTGGAACCGAAGCTTAAGCTGTTCATCACGGCACCGCAGGACCTTCTGGGCAACGTAAACAGCCAGCTCAATACCAGGAGGGCGGTGATCGAGGACATGCCGATGGAGGGGGACCAGGTGACCGTCATCGCCAAGGCGCCGGTGGCGGAGCTCTTCGGGTTCGCCGGTGCCATCCGCGGGGCGACACAGGGAAAGGCCCTCTGGAACACGGAGTTTACGGGGTTCGAGCCACTTCCGAGGGAGCTTCTCGACAATGTAACCAAGGAGATAAGGACCAGAAAAGGGCTGAAACCGGAACCCCCCACTGCGGAATACTACGCCGGTTGATATGAAATATTAAATATAAGGAGCAATTAAGGGAGATTGTCTCATCAGGAGGAATATAGGATGGCGACCGAAAAACCACACATGAATCTGGTGTTCATAGGCCACGTGGACCACGGGAAGTCCACCTCTGTGGGGAGGATCCTTCTCGACACGGGCCATATCCAGCAGCACCTGATCGATAAGTATAGAAAAGAGGCCGAGGCAAAGGGAAAGGGCTCGTTCGAGTTCGCCTGGGTCATGGACAACCTCAAGGAGGAGAGGGAGCGCGGTGTCACGATCGACGTGGCGCACAAGAAGTTCCAGTCCGACAAGTACTACTTCACAATAATCGACGCACCGGGCCACAGGGATTTCGTGAAGAACATGATAACGGGCACCTCCCAGGCCGATGCGGCCGTGCTCGTGGTGGCCGCACCGGAGGGCGTTATGGCTCAGACCAAGGAGCACCTGTTCCTTGCCAAGACCCTGGGCGTAAAGCAGATGATCATAAACGTGAACAAGATGGACGCGACCAAGCCCGAGTACTCGGAGCAGAGGTTCAACGCTGTCAAGGAGGAGGTAACCAAACTCCTCAGGATGGTCGGAGCCAAGGATGAGGACACGCAGTTCGTACCCTCCTCCGCATTCATCGGCGACAACGTGGTGAAGAAGACCGACAAGATGCCCTGGTGGAAGGGGCCTACCCTGCTCGATGCGCTCAACAATCTCCAGGTGCCGCAGAAACCCGTCGATCTGCCCCTGAGGCTCCCCGTGCAGGATGTCTACTCCATCACCGGGATAGGCACCGTGCCTGTGGGAAGGGTCGAGACGGGTATAATGAAGGTGGGCGACAAGGTCACCTTCTCTCCTTCCGGGGCGGGCGGAGAGGTCAAGTCCATAGAGATGCACCACGAGACCATGCCGCAGGCGGAACCGGGCGACAACGTCGGGTTCAACGTCAGGGGTGTAGGCAAGACCGATATCCGCAGGGGAGATGTGTGCGGGCATTCCCACCACGTCCCGACCATCGCCAAGGAGTTTTTGGCGCAGATCGCTGTGCTCTCCCATCCTTCGGTGATAACTACCGGATACACGCCAGTGTTCCACCTTCACACGGCCCAGGTCGCATGTACCTTCATGGAGCTGCAGAAGAAGATGGACCCCAAGACCGGGCAGGTGAAGGAGGAGAACCCCCAGTTCCTGAGGACCGGGGATGTGGCCATCGTCAAGATAATGCCCACGAGGCCCCTCGTTATAGAGAAGGTCAAGGAGATACCTCAGCTTGGCAGGTTCGCCATAAGGGATATGGGGACCACCGTGGCTGCCGGCATGTGCCTTGACATCACGCAGACAGGCTGATAGCAGTACGGAGGAATGGGATTGGTAGCAAAGGCAAGGATATCTCTCACCGGTACCGAGGCGAAGAGCCTTGACGGGGTCTGTACCCAGATCAAGGCCATTTCCGAGAGGACCGGTGTGAACCTTTCCGGACCGATCCCCCTCCCCACCAAGAGGCTTGTGGTGCCCTGCAGGAAATCCCCCGACGGTGAGGGTTCGGAGACCTGGGACCGCTGGGAGATGAGGGTCCACAAGAGGCTAATATATCTGGATGCCGACGACAGGGCATTGCGGTCCCTGATGAGAATAAAGGTCCCCGACGGCGTCAACATAGAGATAGTACTGAGATCCTGATCCTCAGGTCCTCTTTTTTTCCTTTTTTTATTATACCATTACCTCTTCACGTTTTATTCTATATAACATCTATAACGTGAATGCATTTATATTCAATGACCTTTTTTTTCCCTCCATGAGGGTATGCCATTCTGCGTGGAACAGATACTTACCCCCGGGGGGATCCGGGAAACTGACATATAGTCAGAGGACCGATGTACCCTTCTCCATCATTGAGAGGATGGATCATTCTCCTTTTCGGGGGGACATCATATGAACTTCGATGAGCTTTTCCAGAAAGCAACGGGCTTTGAACCTTTCGATTTCCAGAAGAGACTTGCATTGGAGGGGGCCCTCCCGCAGTTGATCGATGTACCCACGGGATGCGGAAAGACGGCGGCAGTGGTGATGGCGTGGCTTTGGAGGAGAAGGTTCGCGGAGGAGGTACGGAAGAATACACAGAGTAGGTTGGTGTATTGTCCTCCGATGAGGGTTCTGGTGGATCGAAAACGGGATGAATGCTCGAAAGAGGTGGCAGCTTGAGGGATGAAATTGTACGGTACGGTCGATTCCTCGATGACATCAAAACGCGCATAAGACAGGCACAAACGCGAGCCGTCATGTCCGCCAATGCAGAGATGATATTGATGTACTGGGACATAGGTAGGATGATAGATGAACGCCAACGTTTTGAAGGATGGGGAGCTGCGATAATACCCCGACTTTCTCGGGACATCCGCAACGAACTGCCCGACATCAAGGGATTCTCCGAGCGAAACATAGGATACATGATCCGTTTCGCGCGAGAATATCCCGACCTGAAAAAATTGCAACGGTCCGTTGCAAAAAATACCACACATGACAAAATCTCATCAGAATCTGTTGATCCAAACATATCCTTCCACTCAATGGTACTATCAATACCTTGGTCTCATAACATTCTTTTAATGGAGAAGATCAGAGAAATTGGTGCCAGGAAATGGTATATTCAAAAAACGATCGAGAATGGATGGAGTCGGGATGTACTCAGGCTCATGATCTCAAATAATGCCTTCAAACGGCAGGGGCATGCAGTATCAAACTTCAAAATAGCACTACCATCCCCTCAATCTGATCTGGTGCAACAAGCTTTGAAGGACCCGTATGTTTTTGATTTTCTCACACTTACTGAACCTTTCCAGGAGCGGGAACTCGAAACCGGATTGATGAGGCATCTTCAGAAGTTTTTGGTGGAACTTGGACAGGGCTTCGCTTTCGTCGGCAGGCAGTACCACCTGGATATCGGAGACGAGGATTTCTACGTCGATCTTCTTTTTTACCATTTGAGACTCAGATGTTTCATTGTCATAGAATTGAAGAAAGGTGATTTCAGGCCAGAATATGCTGGAAAGATGAACTTCTACTGCTCGGCTGTTGACGACCTCCTCATGCATGAAAATGACAATCCGACCATCGGCCTTATCCTGTGCCAGAAGAAGAACCGAATCGTAGCCGAGTACACTTTGAGAGGATTTCACAAGCCGATTGGCATCTCTGAATATGAGCTGACCCGCTCGCTACCAGAGGGCCTGAGGTCGAGCCTCCCCAGCATCGATGAGATAGAAACGGAATTGAGCACTGGGATGAAAGAGAGGAAGGAAAGCAAGGGGAAGAAAGCATGAACTACGATGAGTTTTTCAAAAAAGCGACCAAAAACCCGGAGCCATACCCGTTCCAGCGAAAGCTCGCGACAGCTGAGGAAATGCCACAGCTGCTGGACGTGCCCACGGGATGCGGAAAGACGGCTGCAGTTGTGCTTGCGTGGTTGTGGAGAAGAAGGTTCGCCGAGGATGAGGTTAGGAAGAAGACACCCAGGAGACTTGTGTACTGTCTCCCGATGAGGGTCCTTGTGGAGCAGACCCGGGATAACTGCATCGAATGGTTGAAGAATCTGGACCTC
>Ga0272443_10001310_pt1 | contig 37464 bp, 22 predicted proteins | sample SSMAcet12_FD_193581 | JGI IMG/M metagenome (GOLD analysis project Ga0272443, IMG submission 193581) | Marine sediment archaeal communities from Little Sippewissett salt marsh, Falmouth, MA, United States - SSM-Acet-12 | ecosystem: Environmental > Aquatic > Marine > Wetlands > Sediment ...
ATGTTTGATCTTCTTTTTCCATTCCAGTTAAGATTCCGTGGCCAGCCATTAAATATTTCAGCCTCGGGGAGCATATCCCTTGGGGCAGATTTGAACTTCCTGTCTTCAAGTATTGCAAAACTGATGCCCCCAATATTGCATTCTGTATAATAAACACCTATTCCCTGTTCGACAGGAGTGTCATCATAGGGGTCCGGGAGATGACGGGTTTGTGTCGCCTGCACCATATTTACAAATTCAGGGCTCATTTTATAACCCCCGGCATCCTGTGCGTCAGCACCAGTTAACCCGGGAGGTGTTGCCTTACCTCCGGCGCCCCAGATATTTCCATGATATACATCGTGATCATCGGGGATAGTTATAGCTGGTATATTGGCAGTCAGGTCTTTATATGTCTGGCACCACAGGAACCATTTATACAGGTAGTCTAAATGAGCTAAAGGACCAGTGTCAGCTGCAGTAGGAGAGGCTCCTTCATATACCTGGTCGCCCGCAAAGAAAAGTATATCAGCATCGAATTGCTTAAGATTATCTGTGAGTTGTTCATGCGGATAAAGAAGACCCCAGTCCCATGGAAAAGAGCCTGCATCAATTCCCATCCAGCTGTTCTTGTCCGGCTTAATTACCTGTTCAACGCATGACAGAGATAAAAGTGTGATTTCTTCTTTCTCAACAGGATCATGTCTGATAATTCCGTATTCTGTATATGTTCTGTTCGACTTTCTTTTAAGCGTATAAGTAACCCTGAAAGGAATATCCTCGTTCTCTTCCCAGTTATCGATCCTGAAAAGAGCTGAGTATGAATTATTATCTAATTTAGCTTCAGATATTTTTCTCCATTTATCATTCTCAAGAATATACATTTCAAGTGACTTGTTCTCCAATTCCGAGATTGGCATCATCTGTACATTAATTTTCAGGGTTGACCTGCTTAGAGTGTACTGCAGTCCTACTATTGGCCCTATCATATGTGCAGGCTTATAACTTAATTTACTTCCTGATACCTGCCAGTTCTGGAAAGAAAAACTTGTGTCAGATTCCCTGGAATTGCCTGAATGTGAGACGAGAGCAATATTGCCTTCAATTCTGTCAGGTTCAATGCCATTTAGTTCCAGCCTGTCAATTATTAGGTTGGTAGCTGGGTCAACCGCCGTTACCCTGACAGAATAATTTTCACCACGGGGTTTGACAGACAATACCAGGTAAGCCCTTTTCCAGGAAGAATTATTACCTGAGTTATATTCAATGTAAGTATCTTCTTTTTCAAAGTCCCTTACGAACAAATTACCGGCAGCATCTAATCCAATGAAAAGCCCTGCTTTTTTACCATAAGAATGATGAATTAATGATGCTGCCCTGTAATCGAGCCCCCTGCCTGCACCAATCAGAAATCCTGCAGCTGCTTCATTGACATAGGACGAACCTTTTTTTATCTCAATATTTACGCTTACATTAATATTCCCTCTTTCTTCTGTTGCCTTTCTTGTTGTTAAGTGAACAGTACGCATTGGTTTTGAATTGATGCACAAGAGTTTGCCGTCTACTACTTCCCAGTCCTGTAGCCTGTTAGCCCACAGTTCAGGTCCTACCCATATACCATCAGGTGAGCTGGACCATTCGCTTGTAAATTTAACACGTTGCGTTTTTGAGCAGGCCCCGGAGATAATTATTATAAATAAGATTATCAGCTGCGCAATATTGCTTCTCATGACTACCTTATTGTATGATCTTTAATTCCAGCATAATGTCATCCTTGTTTACATTCATTCCGGGGTCAACGTTAATGGATGTAACTATTCCGTTTACGGGGCAATTTATTTCATTCTGCATCTTCATGGCTTCAAGTATCACGAGTGGGTCGCCACGGTTTATCTCATCACCCTGGCTTATCATTACTTCCAGGATTTTGCCTGGCATGGGAGCGATTATTTTCTCATCTTCGGATGCGCCTTTCTCCTTACTCAGATACTGTTTTCGTTTTAGGGAAAATGGTGTTTCAATTGTAAATGAATAGCTTACATAATTAAAGAGTATCTCAAATTTATTTTGTCTGGAAAGATTTATTTCAACAGGGTAACGCCTGTTTTTCCAGAGAATATATGTACCATATTTGTTATCTTCCTTTATCACTATTTTATACTCGCGTTTACCAATTTTAATTGTTTTTGTCAAAGGAAGATTGAAACTATGCTTCTTTCTTCCGTGAAGGGCATATAATTTTTTTGTTTGTTTGGCCATATCTGATGTGTTATTTTCTGTTAGTGTCTGCTTATCCTTTTATTTAACAACCATGGGCTGATATTTCTTGTTTCTTCAACATTAACTTTAAGGTTGCTTTCATCAAGGTTTTCATCAATAAACAACCAGGTCGCAAGCCATGCAGCAAGCTTTTCCTCGTATTCACTGTATACGTAATACGATGAAATTTCATTCTCAATAAATGATGTTGTTATTGATCCATCCAGGAAGTTAGGATTCCTTATAAGCATTCTAAAAAATGGTAATGTTGTCTTCGTACCCTTGATCCATACTTTGTCAAGTGCCTGTTTGCAGTTTGCCAGGGCCTCTTTTCTCGTTTTACCATATATTATTAGCTTGGCTATCATTGAATCAAAGTTGGCTGCTATTACTGATCCAGACTGTACACCTGTGTCAACTCTGATATTTTCTCCCGAGGGCATTATTATCTTTTCTATTTTTCCGGGTGCTGGGCTGAAACCTGACTGAACATCTTCTGCATTTATCCTGCATTCTATTGCCCATCCATTAAGTTTGATATCCTGTTGCTTGAATCTTAAATCCTTGCCCTCAGCAATCCTGATCTGTTCTTCGATCAGGTCTATACCGGTTATAAGCTCAGTAACAGGGTGTTCAACCTGTATTCTCGTGTTCATCTCCATAAAATAATAATTTCCATTGGCATCATACAGGAATTCAACAGTACCGGCAGAGAAATAACCTACTGCAGAGGCTATTTTAACCGATATCTCACCCATCTCTTTTCTGAGTTGATCGTTAAGTGCAGATGAAGGGGCTTCTTCCAGAAGTTTTTGATGCTTCCTCTGTACAGAACATTCCCTTTCCCAGAGATGTATGATATTGCCTTTCTTATCTCCGAGAACCTGGAATTCAATATGTTTTGGATATTCTATATATTTCTCAATAAATACAGAGTGGTCTGAGAATGTTTTATCAGCCTCATTTGAGGCCATCCTGAACATTTTGGGCATATCTTCCTCTTTACGGACTATTCTCATCCCCCTTCCGCCTCCTCCGGATGCAGCCTTTATTATAACAGGATAGCCAATTTTTCTTGCTACCCTTATTGCTTCTTTCTCAGAAGGTATTTTCCCATCACTCCCTAATGTCATTGGAATGTTATTGGACAGTGCAATCTTGCGTGCAATAATTTTATTACCCATTTTATATATAGAGTCTGGAGACGGGCCTATGAAAATTAGTTTGTTATCAGCACATTTCTGTGCAAAATAGGGGTTCTCGGCCAGGAATCCGTAACCAGGGTGTATTGCATCTGCGCCAATATCAATCGCTATTTTTATTATCCTCTCAATATCAATAAAAACAGGTATCTCTGATACATTGTCGGTATCATCATATACTGTGTCAGCATGAGATAGGTACATTGCTGCCGGCTCGGAGACGGTTTTAATAACCGACGTCGCGATTCCCATTTTTTTCGCTGTCTTAATTATGCGAACGGCTATTTCGCCCCTGTTTGCTATAAGAATATTTTTAATTTTCATCAATGAAGATTATTTTCAGATAAAGAATATGTATTGTAAATATCAGAGTGGAATATTACCATGCTTTCTGGATGGTACTTCCACCCATTTATTTGTAAGTGTATTAAAAGATGAGATAAGTTTTTTTCGTGTATGGGGAGGATCAATTACCTCGTCGATGAATCCTTTTTCATTTGCAACAAAGGGATTTGCCACCTTTTCCCTGTATTTCTTAACCAGTTCTGTTTTAAGTTTAACCGGATCATCAGCCTGTGCCAGTTCTTTTCGATAAAGTATGGTAACCGCAGCATCGGGTCCCATAACAGCTATTTCAGCTGTAGGCCATGCAAAATTAAAATCGCCACCAAGGTTTTTACTGTTCATTACTATATAAGCTCCACCGTATGATTTTCTGAGGATTACCGTGATTTTCGGAACTGTGGCTTCGCTGTAAGCATACAGGAGTTTTGCTCCATGCCTTATTATACCTGAGTGTTCCTGGTCTATCCCGGGCAGGAAACCAGGCACATCTTCAAATGTCAGCAGAGGTATATTAAAGGAGTCACAAAAACGTATAAACCTGGCACCTTTTACTGACGAATTAATATCAAGTACTCCTGCCAGCACTTTGGGTTGATTGGCAATTATACCAATTGTTTTACCCTCAAGTCGGCCAAAACCGGTTACCAGACTCTGAGCATAGAGTTCAGCAGTCTCAAAGAAGCTTCCCCTGTCGACAATATTATTTATAACATCTTTTACATCGTATGCTTTATTAGGATCGTCAGGTACTATTTCCAGCAGCCTGTTATTAATATCAGGTGTATCATTAATCCCTTCAATTGTTGGAGGATTTTCCATGTTATTGGAAGGGATATATGAAAAGAACTTTTTGAGTCCCAGCAAGGTGTTTTCTTCATCGTCATATATAAAATGAGCCACACCGCTTTTCTTGGCATGCACTTCTGCCCCTCCCAGTTCCTCGAAGCTCACGTCTTCATTCAGTACTTCCTTCACTACGTTAGGCCCTGTAACAAACATATAACTCGTATAACTCGTCATGAAAACAAAATCCATCAGGGCAGGGGAGTATACAGCACCACCTGCAGCCGGACCCATGACAACAGCTATTTGTGGTATTATACCCGATGCGCGGATTATATTATTAAAAATTGTTGAATACCCGCTTAACGAGGCTACTCCTTCCTGAATGCGTGCTCCTCCCGAGTCAATAAGAGCAATAATCGGAGCGCCAATTTTCAATGCCATCTCCTGGGTCTTGGCTATCTTATTTGCATGTACTATGCCCAGTGACCCCCCCATTATTGTAAAATCCTGTGCATATATAAATACAAGGCGACCGTTAATTTTACCATAACCAGCCACAACACCATCCCCAAAGTGTTTCTCAACCTTCCCGAATTCAATACCATGAGTATCAGGCACAACGAAAGCGTCAATCTCTTCGAATGACTCTTTGTCGAGCAACAGGTCAAGTCTCTCACGGGCTGTCAGTTTACCCTTGTCATGCTGCTTCTTAATCCTTGCTTTCGATTGCTGTTCATCCAGAATTTTTAACCTGTCCTTATATGACCTGTAATATTTCCCTTCAATATCCATTGCAATATTCTTTAACTTGTTAATTATTAGTGCTTTTATCTGACTCAGGGAATTCGTGTTTCTCCTTAAGGTAATTATATATTTCAACCTGTGACCTGAGCGGTGGTTTCTTATTAGCTGCTATTTTATTCTCAAGGTTTTTATCCAGTATTCTTGCCTTAACATTATCATTCCACTGAATTTCAAATATATCACGCAACTCCTGTTTTATTTCGCTGTCGAGTATCGGGCAGGCAATCTCCACCCTTCTTTCAATGTTTCTTGTCATAAGGTCCCCTGAAGTAAGGTATATTTTTTCATTTCCCTTGTTACAGAATATCATTATTCGTGTATGTTCGAGGTACCGGTCAACTATACCGATGGCTTTAATATTGTGGCTCAGTCCTTTAAGACCGGTAACCAGGGAAAACATTCCCCGAATATTCAGTCTCACATCAACTCCTTCGAGGCTTGCCGTATATAGGAGCGCAATAATGTCTTTATCGGCAAGGTTGTTAAGCTTGAGATAAATGTATGCTTCTTCACCATTACGTGCATTATCTATTTCATTCTTTATGAGCCTGGAAATCCTTGTCCGTGTATAAAAGGGAGATGCAATAATATGGTAATAATTCTCTTTCTTATAATTTTTTTCAAGGAAAGTAAATGTTTTACTTACCTCATTAGTAATCTTGGTATCCGATGTTAATAGTAGATGGTCGGTATATTGCCTGGCTGTTTCTTCATTGTAATTGCCGCTGCCCACGCTAGCATATCGCTGGATATTATCCCCTTTATGCCTGGTAATCAGGCAAAGTTTGGCATGGATTTTTAATCCTGGTACGCCGTGTATAACTTTCACACCTTCCTCCCTGAGCTTGTTGCTCCAATAGATATTGGCTTCCTCGTCAAACCGTGCCTGGAGCTCTAATACTGCAGTAACTGACTTACCATTGCGTACTGCATTAATAAGAGCATTTACTACATTACTGTTTTTAGCAATACGGTAAAGTGTGATCTTTATGTCTTTTACAGAAGGGTCAAGTGACGATTCCCTTAAAAGATTGATGAAAATATCAAATGAATGATACGGAAAGTATAGCAGAATATCCTTTTTTCTGATATTTGATAAAATACTTTTACCATTGTCAAGATCCTTATGTTTCAGAGGTGGCAAAGTTTCATACTTATATCTTTCAATACCATCCGGAGCAGGAAAATCTATCAGGTCTTTCAGGTTATGATAGCGGCCACCAGGGATCATTATATCATCTTTGCCGAAGTCCAGCCTGTCAATGAGAATATTTAACGTTTCCTGAGGAATTTCCCTGTCGTAGACAAACCTCACAGGGGTTGCAACTTTTCTCTGGCTGAGACTGCGATTAACATTATCGATATACGACTCAGAGATGTCATCAATAATATCAAGTTCAGCATCTTTGTTTAGCTTTATAGTATGAGCAACCAGATGACTGTTTTTGAACACGTTGAAGATATCTTTAAGGCCCACCCTGATTATGTCGTCGAGAAAAATATAATTATATTCATCTTCGGCACCCGGCAGGGAAATAAACCGGGGCAGCATGTTTGTGGGTAATTCTATAAGAGCATAGCGTACTTTCCTTGTTTTTTTGGCATGTTGTATGGTTACGGCAAGATATACTGCATCATCCTTTAATGTTGGGAGCTTATTCTCCTTGCGAACCATAAAGGGCATTATAATCTGAGCCAGGTTTTCACTGAAATATTCTCTAACATATTTGCATTGTTCGTTGTTAAGCTCATTCTCATTCTTTATAAATATTTTATTTTTTGCAAGATCTTTCATCAGTCTCACATAAATATTTTCATATTCGACCCTTTGCTTTAGGACTATTTTATTCACTTCTTTCAGTGTTCTTTCTGAGTTGTACCCAAGAATGTCATCTGATTCCTCTTCCAGTTTTGATATCCGTCTGAGTGTAGCTACCCTGACCCTGAAAAACTCGTCCAGGTTACTTGAATAGATGCCAAGGAATTTAATTCTTTCTATAAGAGGCACATTTGGGTTGTCAGCTTCCTGCAACACCCTGTGGTTGAACGAAAGCCAGCTTATTTCCTTTGGCGTAAATGATCTGTTTTCTTCTGTCATACTACCGGGCTGTCATTATTATTTAAAACCGTTCTTTCCGAACCGAAGCATGTTCCCATCCACCTTGCTTTCAATAAAAGAGGATGATCTTCAGTTACAATCTTAAGCTTACCTGCTACTTCTTCCAGGGGAACAGGTACTATGTTCTCACTTCTTAGTGTAACCATTTTACCGTATTCATCATTTGCTATCAGATCAACTGCGGCTGCCCCATATCTTGTTGCCAGTATGCGGTCCATTGGCGAAGGGGTACCTCCCCGCTGTACATAACCGAGAACAGTCTCACGGGTTTCAAGTCCTGTTCTTTCACTTATCATTTTTGCTACATACTCAGCTGCTGATTTCTTTTTCCGCTTTGGAGATACTCCTTCAGCAACTACAACAATTGAATAATCTTTATTTTTATATGCTCTTTCTTCGAGGTACCTGGTAATTACATCAATATTCATTTCAAGTTCCGGGATGAGAATAACATCGCCACCACCTGCCAGTCCGGCATATAAAGCTATCCAGCCTGCATTATGCCCCATTACTTCAATAACTATTATCCTCTTATGACTATTGGCTGTTGAATGAAGCCGGTCAATTGCTTCAGTAGCGATATTTACTGCTGAGTCAAATCCGAATGTCATTTCAGTACCAAACACATCATTGTCAATTGTTTTTGGGATGCCGATAACATTGAGTCCTTCCTGAGCAAGACGATATGCTGTCTTTTGAGTTCCATTTCCCCCTATACAGACAAGGCAATCTAAATCCATCTGCTCGTAATGTTCCTTGATAAGTTCTGATTTGCTTATCGCACTGTCACCGTTTGATTTCTTTTTGAACGGTTTTACCCTGGAAGTCCCCAGGATGGTTCCCCCCAGGGTCAAAATACCTGACAAACTTTTTTCTGTTAACTCAACGTACTCTTTATTAATCATTCCAAGGAATCCATCAGAAATGCCGAAAACTTGCATCCCATGCTTAACAATTGCTGTTTTGGCAACACCCCTGATAGCTGCGTTCAAACCCGGACAGTCACCACCGGCTGTTAGTATTCCAATTCTCTGTCTCCTGACCATTGCTTCAATATTTTGGTAACTATCTTAATTTATAATATTGTAAACCCACTTCGTTACCCGGTGCAAGTTAGAAAAAAAAACTACTGTTAAAAGCTGTTAAAATTATAGCTAAAAATAATAATATTATGGCTCTTTTCTGTAATTATCTTTTAAATTGCCGAATGCACTTTAAACATAACTCATTTAGAAACCAATAATTAACGATTATGAAAAAGTTATTCCTTTTCCTTCTGACCATTATTTTAGCAGTTAATATAAATGCTCAGAATATTGATAAAAGCATACTTGATGCCGTTCATTACAGGTCAATAGGACCTACAAGGCAGGGTGGACGATATGTCGATTTTGCTGTTTTTGAAAAAGAACCGGCCACTTTTTACGCAGCTCTTGCCACCGGCTCGCTGTGGAAGACAGAAGATAATGGCATTACTTTCGAGGCTATGTTTGAAGATGCAGGTGCGATTAGTATTGGTGACATAGCTGTAGACCAGAGTAATCCAGATATTGTATGGGTTGGCACAGGTGAAGCTAATAACAGCAGGACAGCATATTATGGAGATGGCATATATAAATCGACAGATGGAGGTCTGACATGGGAAAATATGGGTCTTCGTGAATCACATCATATAGGTCGTGTAATCATACATCCGGAAGATGGGAATATTGTGTGGGTAGCAGCTCTGGGCCACCTTTATTCTGAAAATGATGAAAGAGGTGTATATAAGACCACTAATGGAGGGAAGAGCTGGAAGAAAGTATTGGATATAATGGATCATGGAAAACATATTGGTGTTGTCGATCTTGCTATAGACCCCTCTAACCCGGATATTTTATTTGCTGCAGCTTATGATAAGGTAAGAAAACCCTGGACTTTCAACGCAGGTGGACCAGGAAGTGGAATATATAAAACAATGGATGGCGGCAAAAACTGGATAAAGCTTACAGAAGGACTTCCAGCAGGTATGCTGGGCAGGATAGGAATTGCTATCTCCCCTTCTGATCCTGATATTGTGTATGCCAATATTGAAAATAATAATATAGAGGGCACTTCAGACGAGGAAAGGTACAGGCAGTTGCTTAACGGTATACCTCCCGAAGGTAATGAAATTGGTGATGAAGTGTATCGTTCAGATAATAAGGGTCTTAGCTGGAGAAAAGTCAGCCCTGACGGTGAAGATGTTGGTGGAGGGCCAGCATATTATTACCAGCAGATAGCTATTGATCCTGTCGATCCGGATCATGTTTATGTGCTGGGGGTAAGAATGTGGGAAACGTTAAACGGAGGTGAGGAATGGCACAGACCATTTAATTTCGGAGGAGATAATCACGCCATGTGGATCGACCCGGAGAACCCGAAACATATTATGCTTGGATATGATCATGGAATGGGTATTAGCTATAATGGAGGACAGAACTGGTATCATCCCGATTTTAAAGACGTAGGGCAGTTTGTTGCTATTGGTTACGATATGGCTTACCCGTATAATGTTTACGGAGGTATGCAGGATAATGGTTCAGTAAAAGGTCCGTCTACCAAGAAGGATGGCAGCACGATTAAACTTGAAGATTGGATAGGTGTAGGAGGAGGAGATGGTATGTATAATGTGGTTGATCCTGATAATAACAGGTGGCTCTATAACGAATCACAGTTCGGGCCGTTACAAAGAACCGATTTATTTACAGGTGAGTCAAAAGGTATACGTTACCCTGAAATGGAAAGGTGGGCATGGAACGCTCCAATTGTAATATCACCACATAATAGCTCAACCATATACCATGCCGGGAACAAAGTGGTTAAATCCGAGAACAGGGGAGAATCGTGGACAGTAATAAGCCCGGATCTTACGACAGCTGATGAAGCAAAAATACAGGGTACAGGGAATATTCAATACTGTACAATAGTAACGATGGATGAATCGACTGTAAAACAGGGTGTTATCTGGGTTGGTACTGACGATGGAAAGGTCTGGGTGACAAAAAATGATGGAAAAGAATGGGTTGACGTAACAGTTAATATTCCCGGACACCCTGGCTACTGGATCAGCAGGGTGGAGCCATCACATGCTGATGCCGGATCAGCATATGTTACAGCAACAGGATACAGACAGGATGATTTCAGACCTCTCGTATGGAGAACGAGTGATTATGGTGAAACCTGGAAACCGATAAGTAAAGGTTTGCCAGATGAGCCATTATGCGTTATACGTGAACACCCTGAAAATGCTGATCTTCTCTTTGCCGGGTCCACAAAATCTGTTTATGTATCATTAAACAGGGGCGATACTTGGTATTCACTAAGGAATAATATGCCTTATTGCCCGGTGGAAGACCTTAAAATTCATCCTAGGGAGAATGACCTTATAGTCGCAACTCATGGCCGCAGTGTGTGGATCGCAGATATATCGTTCCTCTCACAGATGAATTCAGTAGATACTGAATCAAAACTGATATTATTCAAACCTTCAATCAGTTATCAATGGGTTGCAGGCCTGAGTCATGAAAGTGCCTCAAGCAATTTCAATGGCGAAAGTGAAGCCCCGGGAGTACCTGTATATTATTATACTGATGGATCCGAACTAAATATTACACTTCAGATACTTGACGGAGAAAGGGTAATATTTGAAAAAGAAGCTGATATTACCCCGGGACTGCATAAATTTCAGTGGACCCATTCAAAAATAGAACGTGAACGCACTGACAGGGAGAAGGAACAAATGAAAAGAATGATTGAAAGATATAAATCCTATGGACTTTCTGAACAGTCTATTATCGATCGTTTTGGAAGCCTTGACTATATCTTTGGAAAGGTAAAGCCCGGAAATTATATGGTAAGGTTGCTGGCCGGAGAAAAAGCGCTGGAACATGATATACTGGTAATGAAGGATCACTGGGCTAGTTATTAAGTTTCAGGGCCTAACTTTGCCCCTGATAAGTGCACTACTGGAAACATAGTCAGTCTATGAAATCTTAAATTTCCTTTTGGTATTTACTTTACCAACTGTGTGTACTGTTTTCTGACGTGTTTGTTGTTCAGTGGGCTGAAAAAGCCTTCTCTCCATCTTTTACTTATGTCATCATTCTAGCCTGCTTATCTCATTGAGCATGTGCCTTCCTTTAGCTGTTATTTCGTTAGCATGAATGCTGTCAAGGGTGCTCGGATTTATACCAGAAAGAAAACTCTTCAGGCGTATTTCTGCTTCTGCTGCTTCCATAGACGGGTTGAGTGATAGTTCATGTTGCAGAATTCTTATCTTTTCGTAATCCTGTATGCCTTCAATGAGTTTTTCAAAACGGATAGAACTTTTTGCACCAGGGTAAACAAGGTAAGTATCACCGGACGGCCATTTGATAAATCTTGAATCAGTTGCTGGATTTTCAGGCCAGCTGTTATATGCCCACCTCAGGAAACCATTAAAACCCATTGCAGAGGCCAGCCAGCCTATATAACACGATTCAGAGGGAGGAGAAAAGGTAAAGGTGTTGGGTTGAGGTATACCACAGGCTACATAATAAGTAGTGACTTTGTTATCCAGTCTTCTGGTCTCTACAACCTTTCTTGTGCCTTCTGATATATTTGACCAGTTATAACTGAAATCATATATAAGAGTATTAAGGTCCTCGAAGAAATGTCCGGCCATGGCAACTTTAAAGTCGGGTGCCGACTCATTGATAAAATTGAACATATTAGTCATTTCCTCGTGTCCTCTTTCGTCCAGGGCAATTGCAGTTTTCTCAAGCCATCCCATTTCGAGGAGGTGTGCCTTGAAATCATTTAGAAAAGGCTTCCATATTCCTTCGTATTTATCAGATCCCGGCATTGCTTCCCCTGTCACATAAGTTCCTGAATCCTGATCGAACCATGTAAAAGTATTATTCCAGGGAACCATTGAGTAACAGTTTATCTGTTTATCGATGCCACAATCCATTGCAAGCTGCACATACTGGTCGAATACGGAATAGTCATAATCCCAAAAACCATCAGAGTTTTTTATCCACGTTATCATTGTTTCAAAAGGATCATAAGTCTGTCCTCCCCACGGCTGCGGGCTTATCGTAGTGGTAATACATTTCTGACCTGCTTTCGCAAGCATTGTAAGCAGTGGCCTGAGCAGGTTCATGTGCTCCTGTGACCATAACTGTACATCATGATACCTGGCAACAGCAAACGGGTTCTGCCATAAATCAAGGTGAAATGACCATTCAGAAGGGGAGGGCAGGAGTATGTTCTGCACTTCAAGATTGATATTGTGGCTTACCGTATCGCTGTCTGATATACCTGTAATCATAATATTATAATCACCCGGATCAGTTTCGGGAGGTATATAGATGCTTATCCACACGGGTCTGGTCTGCAAGCCTGGCAGGCTAAATATGTTTTTGTCGTCAAGCAAATCCGGCATCAGGTGTGAAGGGATGGTGTCTCTTTTCCTGTAACCACAGCCATTAAGGAATTCGTCTGCCAGAACATAGCTGACTGTTCTTATGATTATGTTATTATTGGGTATAAAATTGTCTTCTTCACTTTTTTCTGTCGTAACAATAATATCACTTTCGTTATAAACGGACCAGAAAAGTAACTGACAATGCACCTTTTCTCCTTTCCAGCCGGTAAGGGATATATCGCTTGTGATATTCCCTTCAGGTGGTTTGCTTCTGCTGTACCTGAAGTCAGTATTTCCAAAACCAGAATTAATACCTTCATTTACTGAAATCCAGTCTGCTGTATCAACACCTTCTGGATCTTTTGGTTCAGTAAAAATTAAGGCATCAGGTTTGTTTACACGGCAGGCGAATGCTAAAAGTAAAATAGCAGTAAGGACAATGTGTATAAATAATTTCATTGATAATGGTTTAGTATGGTATCATTAAAACTAATTAATAATATCCATAATAATGGATTTCATAAGGCCAAGTTTCTCTTCAAAGTTTTCTATTAGCCTGAACTGTGCGCGTGCCCTTAATATATTATGTTGTGGGTTACGTATCTTATAATATACGTCACCCATAATAAAATCGGTCAGGAACCTCAGGCCCATAATAAAAGTCATGAGAGCAGGAGCATAGGCAAGGTATTCGATCTCTTTTGGGTTAAGAATATTGCTGATCTGGTGTAAGTAACCCTCTGTAAATGATTTATATACCTCCAGGTCTACGTGTATTTTTGAAAGATCTTGTTCATCTTCGGCTGCAGTATTGGCAGCAGTACGTAAAGAATCACCGAAATCATAATGTACATAACCGGGCATTACAGTGTCAAGGTCTATTAAACACAGTGCCCTGTCGTTTGTATCAAGTAAGATATTGTTAAACTTGGTGTCATTATGAGTTATCCTTAGAGGGATTTCTCCTTTCTGTCCAAGCTTCTGTATTGTCTTCATCTCTTCCTGCCTGGCAAGAACAAATTTTATCTCGCCCGTTACACTTGATACCCTCGATACAGTATCGTCTTTCAATGCCTTATGAAATGTTTCCAGTCTTTTCTCAACATTATGAAAAAATGGAATGGTTTCGTGCAACATTGGTGCGGGCAGATCTGACAGTAATGACTGGAACTGGCCTATTGCTTTTCCTCCCTCGTATGCCTGCTTAGGGTTCTCGACTACATCATAGGAACGATGGTCGGGAATATATAGGAACATTCTCCAGAAATCACCATTATGATCCTGGAACCATGTTTTGTCATCATTGCTTTTTATTACGGTGAGGCACTTCCTGTCTATATCAGTTTCGCCTGCCTGTACCAGTTTATTCCTTATATGATTGCTTACCCTGAAAATATTCTCCTGCAAACGGGGTATGTCCCTGAAAACATTATGATTAAGTTTCTGAAGCAGGTAATCTTTGTCACCTGAGCCTGTTTCGATCCTGAAAGTATCATGAATATATCCTGTACCAAAGGTATAACCTTTATTGAAGGTGCCCTCGGTAATAAACTCATTAAAGATATTTTCAAGGTCAGGTCCGTAAGACATACGCTATACGGGTTTATTTATCAGCATTTAGCCTATTGAAAGCCCTGAACAAAAATATAGTTCCTGCCACAGCTATTACAGCAAACATTGAACCGAGCCATGGTTTTAAGTAAACAAAACTACCGATGGAGAATAATGCACTGTATATTGAAACCGCACCTATGAATACACATAATATCTGTAAAGGCATTTCCCACTTACGCCCTACATCCCTTTCATCGATAATAGTACTGTCTTCCTTTATAGCTTCTTCAACAACCTTCTTCCAGCCTGGTCCGCCTGGCCTTGTTTTCTTATAGAAGAGCCTGAGCGTTTCTTTGCTTTCAGGTGCTGTTAGGTATGTTGTCAGTATCCAAACAACTGTGGTTATCAGAACAGCTACCAGGAGTTTGGATGTAAAGCCGTCCAGCACCCATAATTGTATTGCGCTGTCAGGAACAAAGAAGACAAGAACGACAGCCGAAATGGTGGCAGCTATCATGGCAGCTATTTCAGTCCATGCATTTATCCTCCACCAGAACCACCTGAGCAGGTAAATTGCTCCAGTGCCCGCCCCTGAAAGGAGGAGGACATCAAATGCCTGTGTGGCATTATTCAGGAATGTCAGAGCCATCAGACCGGCAATTATCATTAGTGAGATAGTTGTAATTCTTCCTACCCTGACCAATTCTTTTTCAGGTGCATCAGGTTTAACAAAACGTCTGTAGAAATCATTTACAACATAGGAGGATCCCCAGTTAAGATGTGTTCCTATAGTCGACATGTATGCAGCAATAATTGAGGCTGTAACCAGACCGAGCCACCCAGGGTTCAGCTTTGAAAGCATAACCGGGTATGCAATATCGTCCTTGAGATAGGTTTCCGCTATGTCCGGAAATTGTGCACGAATTGAGTCCAGATCGGGGTATATAATAACAGAGGCCAGTGCCACTATTATCCAGGGCCATGGCCTTAGAGCATAGTGGGCGAAATTAAAGAGTAGTGTTGCCCCTATAGCATTCTTTTCATTCTTTGCAGACAACATCCTCTGAGCTATATAACCTCCTCCTCCCGGTTCAGCCCCCGGGTACCATACAGCCCACCATTGCACCGCAATTGGTATAAGTAAAAGTGTTACCCAGACTGAAGGATTCTGGAAGTCAGGAAGCACTTTTATTTTTTCCTGCAGGGCTGGGCTGGTGAGAAGGTTTTGTAGACCATTCACTTCAGGTTGTTTTACAGCAACAACAGCAGCCAGCACGGCACCGAACATTGCTATGCTATACTGGAAAAAGTCAGCCCATATTACCCCTTTCAACCCGCCCAGTGATGCATATATCATTACTACCAGTGAACCCCCGACCACTGCCTGCCAGGGTTTGATACCAAGCATAACCCCACCTATCTTGATGGCTGCCAGTGTAACAGTTCCCATAATAAGAGTATTGAAAAGTATTCCCAGGTAAAGAGCCCTGAAACCTCTTAAAAATGAAGCAGCTTTTCCACTGTATCTTAATTCGTAGTATTCCAGGTCGGTCATAATGTTTGACCTTCTCCATAACTTGGCATAAATAAACACAGTTACCATCCCGGTTATCAGGAAAGCCCACCATGCCCAGTTTTTGGCAACACCATCTTCACGTACCATACCTGTAACAAGGTTGGGCGTGTCAGCGGAAAAAGTGCAGGCTACCATTGAAATACCAAGAAGCCACCATGGCATTCCCCGTCCTCCAAGAAAAAATTCCGTTGTATCTTTACCTGCCGTTTTGGATGCTACCCATCCTATACTGACCACGATAACAAAGAAAACAGCCACTATCAACCAGTCAACAGTCTGTAACACTTTTTTTGGTATTAGTTGAACATAATTTTTGTAGAAGAATCAAAACTAAAACTTTTTTTTTATTTGTACCAGTAAAATCAAATATTATGTTTTTTTAGTTCAAAAATTAATGAACTTAAATAAAATATTTATATTTTTGTTTAGATGAAAGGTATAATAGAAAATAAGATATGATCCAGAAAGGTATTAGAGAGCATATAGAAGAAACCGGGAGAGTGTTTGAAAAATTTGGTCTGACACCTATGCAGGGACGTATTATGGCATATTTTGCTAATTCAGATAGACCTGAAGCTACTTTCTCTGAGCTGGTGGATTTTTTCAGGGCAAGTAAGAGCTCAATCAGCACTTCCCTGAATTACCTGCTTTCGATAAAAATGATTGATTACAAGACATATGCCTCAGAACGGAAGAAGTATTTTTTCATAACCGACGGATTTTTCCGTATTTATTTCATACAACTGCTTGATAATATAAAGGAGTTGAAGGAATTATGTTATAAGACTGTATCAATGAGATCATCTGAACACCCTGAGGTTAGCGAAAATATTCTGAAATGGATTTCAGGAGCAAATCTTTTTGAAGAATCAATACAGAATATCCTGGATACTATCAGAAAATAACGGATCAATTACACTTGCTGGCAGAGGTCTGTGACCTTTTTACGGCCTGGCGGACAAAGATGAAGTAATGGAGAAAAAGGAAATTATAGCAAAAATCAGAAAAAAAAGAGCCATTATCTCGGACATGGATGGTGTAATTTATCATGGCAATAAATTACTTCCTGGTGTTCCTGAATTTGTTGAATGGCTCAAAAGAGAAAGGAAGAAATTCCTTTTTCTTACCAATTCAAGTGAAAGAACACCAACCGAACTTAAGGAAAAGCTGAACAGGCTGGGCATCGATGTGCCAAAAAACGTGTTTTATACAAGTGCTCTGGCAACTGCGCAATTTCTTTCTTCTCAGAAACCAAAAGGGACAGCCTTTATAATTGGCGAAGCGGGTCTGATAAATGCCATGTATAATGTTGGTTATACAATGAATAATGTTAATCCTGACTACGTTGTCGTTGGTGAAAGCAGTTCATATAATTATGAAAAAATAGAAAAAGCGATAAACCTGGTATTAAACGGGGCAAGGCTGATAGGAACAAATCCGGATATGACAGGGCCCGGTGAAAATGGAATTGTACCGGCAACAAAGGCGCTTATAGCACCTATTGAGATGGCAACCGGAAAAAGTGCATACTTTGTTGGCAAACCAAACCCATTGATGATGAGGATTGCTTTGAAGAGACTCGCATGCAGCAGGGAAGAATCAATCATCATAGGTGACAGGATGGACACTGATATATTATCAGGAATTGAATCCGAAATAGATACCTGTCTGGTACTGTCAGGTATATCAGGCAGAAGAACAGTCGATGAATTCCCGTATAAACCTCATTTCGTCCTGGACGGTGTAAATGAGATAGTTATATAATACGGTGAATGGTATATCTGTGATGCATCATTCTACCTGTTACTGGTGATAAGGTTATTGTTGTAAAATAGGAGCATCTATATCAAATTGACATGCAATGAAAAAAAACATAATGCATTCAGGTAAATATTATAGAAAACCGATGCTCCTGCTTGCCCTGGTCATTCTCATGGTGCTCAGCACCTGTCAACAGAATCAGGAACAAAACTATATCAGGGTTAACCAGGCAGGGTATAAGCCCGGTGAATCCAAATGTGCAATATTATTTTCAAACACGCGGATAAAAGAAGATTTTTTTATTCGATCAGAAAGAGGAGATGTAATAATCGAAAACCTGAAGCCCGAAGAAATAAATATTGAAGGTTGGGGAGCTTTTAAATATTATTACAGGCTCGATTTCTCAATTCTGGATATTACCGGTATATATTATGTTATCGGTTCTGAATCAGGAAGCAGATCAGTATCATTTCCTGTATCCAGTGATGTTTACTCAGGGTTTACTGATGATCTGCTTGGGTTTATGCGTCAACAAAGATGTGGTTACAATCCTTTCCTTAATGTTGAATGTCACCAGATGGATGGGAAAACGATGTACGGACCCATGGGTGATTCATCATTTATCGACGTAACCGGGGGATGGCATGATGCGGGCGATCAGCTTAAATATCTGATATCCGGTAGTTATGCCACAGCTCACATGTTGAAGGCATATGAAATCAAACCTGAACAATTTAATGACAGTGTTGATTCTCTGGGCAGATATGGTTCTAATGGAGTACCTGATGTTCTTGATGAAGCACTATGGGGAATTAACTGGATACTCAAAATGCATCCGTCCCCTGATCTCCTGTTTCATCAGGTTGGAGACGACAGGGATCATATTGGATGGAAAATGCCTGATAATGACAAATCGGATTACGGATGGGGAGAAAACAGTTATCGGGTTGTATATTTTGCCAGTGGGAAGCCACAGGGATTAAGGGAATATAAGAGCGAAGCAACCGGTGTCTCGAATCTCGCAGGTCGTTGTGCCGCTGCACTTGCAATTGCATATAACATATGGAAAGACGACACGGACAGGATATTATTTGCAAATAGATGCCTGGTCTCTGCTCGCACAGTGTTTGAAATGGGTTTAAAAAATGAAGGCTTCCAGCAGGGAAACTCCTTTGGGGCACCTTACAGGTATACTGAAGATACATGGGCTGATGACATGGAGTGGGGAGCTGCTGAACTTTATCGTGCTACAGGGGACGAAAAATATCTGGATTATGCCAGGGATTTTGCCATAAGAGCAGGGGCAGTATCATGGATGCCACTGGATACCGCAGAACATTATAAGTATTATCCATTCGTAAATATCGGGCATTATGCCCTTTATGATCTTGTAGATAACGATTTTAAAAAGCTACTATCCGATTATTACAGGATGGGTATTGAAGCTACGGTTAAAAGAGCTGGTAAAAATGTATATAATGTAGGCGTGCCTTTTATCTGGTGTTCCAATAACCTGCTGACATCACTGATTACCCAGATTATTTTATATGAGGAAATGACATCGGATTTTACATATCATGACTTCATGACTGACCAGGTAAACTGGCTGTTCGGTGTTAATCCCTGGGGAACATCAATGTTTACCGGGATACCTGATGGGGGAGAATATCCACTTGATGTGCATACGAGCATATGGGCACTAACCGGAAAGAAAGTGACTGGTGGGCTTGTGGACGGACCAGTCTATTCAACTATATTTAATTCACTGAAAGGCATAGCACTGTCTGATGAAGATGAGTTTACAGACTTTCAGAATGATTATGTTGTTTATCATGATGATATCAGTGATTACTCAACAAATGAACCTACAATGGATGGTACGGCCGGATCTATGATTATGATGAGCTATCTTGAACGACGAACGACGAACGACGAACGACGAACGATGAACACTAAACCTGAACCGAGGCGAAGCCGAGCTCGCCGATAGCAAACTTAAACCTGAAACATGAAACATGAAACATGAAACATAAAACATTATGTATGAATATGCCACAGCCATAGGAATTGACATCGGCCGGACAATGATCCGTACTTCCCTTGTCAGATATGGCGGTAAGATAATATCTGATTTCAGTTATACATTTGACGAGAAACCTGATAGAGATAGCCTGATCTCAATAATTGTTAACGCTGTTAATAATACAAGGGCTGAAGCTAAGAATCAAAAGATTAATCCTCTTTGCATCGGGATTGCAGCCAAAGGTTTCATAAATTACAGGGAGGGGATTATTTATGGTCCTGACCAGGGTATTGAAGGATGGAAGGATGTTGCACTTGGCAAACTAATGAGTGCTGAGACAGGACTTCCGGTTTTCATTGACAATGATGCGAACCTCATGGCTATAGCGGAACATTTTAATGGTGCCGGCAAAGGATTTGGTAATATTGTTTTTGTAGCATTAAGGAGCGGGATAGGTGGTGCGATTATCATAGATGGAAAACTCTACAGGGGATCAGATAATGCAGGCGGTGAGATAGGACAGATGAGTATTGACATGTTTGGCAATTACAGTGATAAGGGTATAAGGGGCTCACTGGAATATTTTGCTTCATCTGTTGCCCTGGTAAGAAATTATCTGGTGCTGAGCAGCCAGATTCAGGAGGGTAACGGAAATATGACAGATAAAATAAGTGCAAGGGATGTATTTGAGCTCAGTTATGAGGGCGACCCACATGCGAAAATAGCTGTTCGTGATAATGCTAATTATGTTGGAGCGGGGCTTGCAAACCTGATAAGCATTTTCGCACCTGATATTATTATCCTGGGTGGTGGAATGTCAATGGCACGGGATGAATATTATCAAATGATTGAAGAAAGTGCTGCATCCAATACACTTGAATACACCAGGAGGAACGTTAAAATAGTACGGGCTAAACTGGGCTTCAATGCCTCGTTATTGGGAGCAGGAATATATGCGCTCACACGGCTGGATGGTAAACATATATGATGAAATAATTTTTGTGTTCCAGTTTAATAAATATTACGCTGAACTTGCAATATAAGTCTATACAAATTATTGTTTAATGAAACTTGTTTTTAGCATCTGGTATTTGAGTCATTGAATTTGGGAAATGTTAAATAGACTTTATTTTAAGTTTAAGAAATTTCATCATAAGTATCCTTTAGGAATTATCAGGAGCTTTGGATAAATATTATTACTTAAAGCTGAATATCATATTCCGTAGAGGAATTTCTTATTTTTTATGCAAACGTAAGCTCTTCCTTTTAAGCTTAATAATGGGACGGTGTCAGAATCAAGATTAAATCTGAGTTAGTCTATTATAAAATTCATTGTAATATTTAATTATTAATTATCTAGTGATTATGTATCAACATAAATTTTAATAGTTTTATTCCGGTAATAGAATTACAGTTTGATTAATATTTGGTGCTGAAGCAGGGAAACGTTTTATTTCTCCATTTCCAAACTTCACCAGTATATAATATTCCAAGCCTTCCTCAGTAATATGCTTATGGTTTATATTAGCTTCATATACACCACGTGCAAGGTGTTTAATATCTTGTGTGTTAAAACGTTTTTTACCCATACTTTTCCATTTAATGACTGCTTTTATTGGTTTTTCATTATCAGAACTTATTGTTCTGATTTTTAGATTAATGTTTTCTCCTATTTGTAAAGTTGTACGAACCTTATTGACAAACATATGTGTTGAACCTGAATAGGTAATCGGTAATTTTGCGTCTTCAGGTAGTTCTTGCATTAAATATTTTTCCAATAAAATTCCAGGCTCGCGTATCAAGTCAGGTAAAATATGCTGTTGCCAATTGGTTACATTACCTAATCCCCCATAAGTTGTTATACTAGTTAATAAATAGTTCTGCAATTCAGTCAATATATCGATCATTTCTATTCTCAAAGGCAGAGCTTCTTTTGCCGCTAGCAGTTGTTGTTTCAGAGGGTTATTCGTATTAACAATTTTTCCCATTACCTCATTGAATTGAAACCATATGCAATTTAAATGTCCAATCTCTCTCAGGTACCTGAACTGATTTAACCAATAATCATATCTTTCAAGATTGCTTGCACCATTCATATAAGTACGTAATTCTTCTAATTCATTAACAAATTGATAATCTTTTTGAACTTTTGCCCATGGCCTATTATCTGGAGTTATCCCACCAGGCCCATTTACCCATGTTGATGGTCTCGGCAAATTACTTTTATAACTAATGTTAAGATCTAAGTCGCCACCGTCTAATCTGCTAAAAATTTCTGCTATTTCATCCGCCTTCTCATCCCCAAAAGATATTTTTGCCCAATGATGATAAAAATCCTTTGATGGAAGGTCCCGACTTTTAATGCCGGAAATATAAGGCATATAACTTGCTTGTTTACTTTTAATGCAGTTAAAAGAATACAGACTATCCTCCAGATTCAATTCATTTTCACTCCACACAGCATTGGCAAGAGCAGAAATATTAGGCCCAATTATCCTTGTACGCCAATGAATACCTATTAGCCCGGAACAATCAAATAAAAGTGCATCTGCAGCATCTCTTAGTATTCTCCCAACCCAAAGTTGTGGGGTTACCATAGCAGCATCATCTTCCAACCATGTAATAGCCCATTTTGGTCGATTTTCTATTTTTTTAAACATAGGTTCTATTGGTAAGAAACCCACTCTTTGATTTAAAGAGCCCATTGGCATATTTTCCGGGAGAATACTATCAAATAATGTCCTGTTCTTTTCTGGACCGAGGACCCAGCCACTTGTTGCAAGATCAAAATGAACCTTGGAATTATTAGCTGCAGAAATAGCAGTTTTCAAATCTGATACAGTTTCGTTAACCATACTTTGACTTACACCTTGCAACCAATTCTCGGAAGTCCATAGCCAGTAATAGTCTAATGGATGGGTAATATTAATCCTTTTGAAAATACCTTCATAGATTTCTTTGATAACATCAGGATCATTTGGATTCTTACCTATTGATTTTAATTGTATTTCCAATCGCTCTGGAATTCTTAAAGGTGTTTGCGTACCAACACAAGTTTTTACTCCTAATACATTAGCAAAGGAAAAAGCATCTGAAAGCAAATGCCCAAATTTGTTAAATAGAATATTTTGCTCATTGAAACTCAGAGGACTATGACCTAGTTCCATCATATATTCCGCACCAAAATTATCCTTTTCAAATAATTGAGATGCTCCAAAATAGTATTCACTTGTATTCATTGGTTCATAACCCCACTTATATGGATCTCCATCGAAAGTTGTAAAATGGCTAGCGTTATAACTAAACTTAACCATTTGATTACCATTAATATTCCATGATGGGCCTATCCAAACCATTGGTTCAGGACCAACTTCTCCTTCTGGATATGTATTAAAACCAATGAAATTCATCCTTAGTTTTGGTAATTGTGCTATAATAGCCTTATAGTCATCAACGCTCCACCAGTCAGGCCCTTCAGGGAAATCGTGAAATGGAAGAATTCCTCTTATATTGAATAGCTCCGTTTTCTTTACATTCAAGTTTGGTATTTGAAAGGGTATTTTTTCATCAGGAATTATATCACCATTAAGATCAAATCCTATACCTAACTGTTCAGCAAAATAATATGCTGAATAAAGTGTTGTTAATTGGTTGTCCCCAGTTATTAATATTTTCTTCCCATTATTTATTGAAAAGCTTTTGATGATGAAAGAATTAGGATTAAGTATAGGCAATTCATGGCCTTTAATTATCATTTTTTGACATAATGTGCCTATTACGAAAGCATCTCCAACAATAGGGTTCTGCACTTCCCATTTAATTATTGGTAGAATTTCTCCAGTACGTAAGTATATATATTTTCTGACTTCATATGCAGCCAGTTTCTCTAATTGCTCAGCCTCATTGCTGATATAAATTGTTGCTATAGGTTTATTATTACAACTTTGTGGTAATAACGCTAAAAATAAACTGATCCAGATTTCTAGGATTAAATATCTAATTTGCAATGTAGATTATGTATTTAATGGGAAGATATCAATTCAATAATATCCATATATAAGCCTAATTAAATTTACCGAAATCCTAATTCCTTTATAAATAAGCTATTAAGTTTACTTCATTTTTGAAGTCTGTCAGTAGCTTATCTACTTGCAGATAATCAATAATACATCAATTTAGTTTATATATAATAAAATTTTAGCAATTGTTTTCTTCGAAAAGATGTTATTTTATCTTTTGTATCTTCCAAACCTCACCGTTTTTAACTGGAATATCTGATGTATTCAAAGTAATAGTACCATTTTGAGCTACTGCCGTAACTTTTCTGTTTTGCATGATTTCTTCAAGTGAATAGGTTCCTTTTTCTTCTACGTTAATTTTTATGGTAGCTCTCTCAATTGTTTTTCCATGGTTTAAAACGAAGAGGAGATTTCCACCAGGATATTCATGCAAACGAACAACTAATGGATTATTTTCTTCCCCGTATTGCTGTACACTATATGAGGGCTTAATATTAGCCCAGTCAACAACACCCAATAAAAATTGGTTTACATTCTGGTTTGCCTCATCCTGAATCGTTAGTCGTTGTGTTGACTGATCCCAAAGAGATCCTCTTGAGTTTGCCATAGCTAAAAATGATCCAATAAAAATAGTTTTCCCTTTACCATAAGTTGATGTTACGATACTGGGAGTATCATCTTCAAGAGTAGCAAGAATCTTTGAATTTATATTTATAAGTTCAAGTGATTCAGCAAATTTTGATCCTACAAGGATATCGTTACTATTCAAATGTGCCATTATTGGGTGTGAATGATCAACTACTTTGATAGGAACCTTCTCAAGAGTTTTTACTTTGCTTTCTTTAACACCAAAAACTTCATGAAGGCCAAGGCCTGGAATGACTGCTGATGAATATCCTCTTTCATCATTCCATGCCAGACGAGCTTCTGAAAGTACATATCCTCCATTTTTAACATAATTTTTGAGACCTTCAGCTGCTTCTCTATTGAACATTAGGGCATAAGGGACTATTATTAATTTATATTGTGATAAATCACCTGACTCTATATCCAAGCGGTGAATGAAGTCAACTGGAATATTCTGGTCTGAGAGAAAACGATAGTATCCTATAAGAGAATTTGTATGTCCATCTACAGCCCCAACTCGACGAGTCCCTCCAACCATTTGAGAAAGAGGATTATATAAGAGTGCAATTTCGGGCTTGACTGGTTTGGATTTATGGAATAGAGCTCCATTGCTATCAATCTTTTTTGCAAGTTTTCCTAATTCGATTGCACGTTCTGTTAAAGAACCATCTAAATTAACAAGACCATAACCTCCACTTTCATAACCCGATGACATAGGATAGTAGGCATAGGTAAAAATACCTTTTGCACCAGTCGCAAGGGATGATAAAACCCAAATTCTATGATCCTCTGGGGTAACAGGATCACTTATATTTAAACCTACAGTGCCAAATCCTGCTTGAAATTCACCAATATAATAACCGTCATTATCTTTATTTGCGCTATATGAAAAGTCTGCACCAGCCATAAATCTCCACGGAATCCAGTCTCCTGGTTGATTATGTTTTGGATACTGGGATATGCCATAATAATCAACTTGTTCTGACATAAGAAAATCATCCTCTGCACCTCTACCATATGGAGAACTGAAAAGCGAAACGGGTGAAGCATGCGATGTAGCCACATGAGTCTTATCATATGTTCTAACAGCATCATATCTAAGCCTAAGATCTTCTGCCATCTTCTGATATATGAAATTTTTCCAGTCCATAAAATCAGTATAAGTAAGAATAGTACCAAATCTGGGAGCTTCAACATCTTTCCATTTTTCAAAATTACGGTACCATGATTTATTTAAATCTTCCAGAGTCGTGTATTTTTTTTTCAGCCATTTTCGAAATCTATTTTGCGTATTTGCGCAGAAACAATATTGAGCATTATCTATCCAACCTGGGGAACCCCATTGAACAATATGAGGCTCACTCCACAGATCCCAACCATAAAAACATTTATATTGTACTGCAATTCTTGCAGCCTCCTTATAAAAGTTAACAAAGGCTTCTTTTACACCTTCGTGATCAATACAATATCCTGGAGCTACCTGGGGTTTAATTTTATCTCCATTTTGAGCTTCGAATAATCCATCAGGAAACTCTTTACCAACCCAGTCCGGAGCAGATTCTCCATAAACCTGGATTATTACTCTGAGATCTGCTTCTTCAGCCATTTCTAGAACCATTTTTAAATTTTCGAAATTATATTCCCCTCTACGTGGCTCGCAGTGAGACCATTCAATCCATGTTTTAATAGAGTTAAATCCCAGAGATTTAATCTGCTCTATATCACGCTTCCATTCTTCACTTGAATTGGGAGTTATTTCAGAAAGCATTGTAGCTCTTTCTTTACCTCCGCTATACCAAACAGAGAATGGATAAAAATCCTCCTTATTAATTTTGGTCATATCTTGTGATTTAATTGTGCCAAATACAAATAAGGTTGCTATTAATGTTAGAAGAACTGTTTTTTTCATGATTATATATTTAATTATGCTAGAAAGATGCATTATTTTAATTAAAGGACTTTGCTTGTATATTAAATACCAATAATTCTTTTTTTATACTCTGCCAGCGCTTCGTCAAGACGCATTTTTGCAGTATCATCTCCCGGCACATTATGTGACGGGTGTATGTAAAGTTTCACTCCTTTGTTGGCCAGTATTTCGGCCACGCTTGTAATAGTCATCCACACACAGCTTATAAAAGCCATTGTTGAAACAGGCCCGATTTTATCACGGTGATCTTTAAGATTCACAGAGGCATCTTCCAGGGGTACACATGTATCAACGATAATGTCTGCAAGCTCAAAAATAGTTTTTCCGCACGAATGCCTGGTATTCTTCCCCTTAGCCTCTTCAGCTGAGCCAAATACTATCACTTTCATTCCTTCTTTCCGGGCTTCAAGCGCTATGTCAATATTAACATTATTAATACCTGAATGGGAGAAAAGCCACATAATATCGTGCTTATCGAAATTATATCCTTTCATAATTTCAACTCCATATCCCTCGACCCGTTCAAGGAATACAAATTGATGCACTCCCATCTCACCTGTTATGTGTGTGAAAAAGCTTAAGGGTAGTTCAATTATGGGGTGGAATCCCACAAAACCACCAATCCTGGGATACATTTCTTCAATAGGTAATGTGGCATGCCCACATCCGAAGGTGTGAACCCAGCGTTCGGATTCAATAGAAGATGCCATAGCCTCCGCTGCCAGTCGGATGTTACCCATTTGAGTTTCCTCGATACGATTCATTACGTTACGTACGTTTTCAAGCCATTGTTTTGCTAACATGTTAATTTGTTTTTAGTTATTTTCTATTTTGTTTTGAGTCTCATAATTACAATGATGAATAATAAAACCATTGCTATTAATTCAGAAAAAGCAAGCGTAATTAAGTGTTTAACCCCAAAATTCTGCGCTATCATTCCCATGCCGAAATTAATAAGGGTATTTCCCAGCAGAGCAATAACCAGGGCAAAGCTGAAGGCTGTACCTGAAAGGTTTCTGAACCTGTCACCGACAATACCCAACATAATCGGGAAGCCTCCTCCCAGGCCTGCACCGAGAAGGAATAAACCGGTTACTGCCATATAAGATGAAGCACCGGTAAGCAGGACAATTAAAGCAATAATTATCAATATGAACGAAACTGTCATTATTTTTTCAGTGGATATGGATCTGAAAACACTTCCGAGCAAAAGCCTCATTACCATCATGCCTGCAACGAATAAAGTAAGGCCATACAAGGCATTGCTCTCATTAAATTCCAAATAATCAGTAAGATAGAGAGTAGTCCAATTATTGATTATTCCTTCAAAACCGCTCTGGAAGAATAGGAAGAAAGCCACCAGCCATAGTACACCATCCTTCATAAGGGAAGCAAATTGTTTTAATGGTAATCCCTTTGATTGTTTGGGAGGTGGAAACCTTATGATTATGAAAATGACAGCCATTAAAAAAGTCATTGCACCTATTACCGTGAAGATTGCTTCATAGCTGAAAGTTGACTTTAACAGCCCTAGAATAAGCGGTGTTCCCAGAGCACCTATACCATAGAAGACACCTAGCAAACTGAGATTGGCTCCTTTGTTCTTCTCGCTTATATCTGAAACAAGGGCATTAGTGGCACCGTTAATGGCTCCACCGCCAATACTTATTAGAAAAATCCAGATTTTTATTAATTCCTTTGAAGAAGCAAAACTTATACCTTCAAATCCGGCGAACATAAAAAGGCAGGATGCTGCAAGGAGTATCTTATAGCCAAATTTATCAATGACGGGGCCAAATATCACTGATCCCAGGAGAACACCAAAGGGTAGTATTGAAAAGAGTGTTCCGGCTTCTATTTCATTAAGATTGAGTTTCTCTTTCAGGTCAGGTGCAATCGATCCAAGGGTGATAAACACAATGCCAAATGAAAGCATCCCAAGACATGCAGACCAGAATATTAATCGTTTATTATACATATATTTAATAAATATAATTAAGGCAGACTCTTCATTGCCATGTATGCCGCACCATATACACCGGCATCACCCCCGAGGGCAGAGCTGTCGATTATAACATGCTTTATACTTATTGGCTGTGCCCATTTTTCTGCCTCTTTCCTTATGTCAGGGATTAATGATTTTGCGGGACCAAATAATCCTCCTCCCAGTATTATTTTCTCAGGATTGAAAATACTTACCAGATTGGCAACAGCCATTCCCCAGTATTCAATGCTTTCATCCATCACTTTCTTCGCCAGTGAGTCACCTTTATTATAAGCATCCATAACATCGTACGAGCTTATATCACTAGTTTTCTTTCCTGCAAGTTTCCCCTTATAGGAATTTTGTTGACTGATATATTCTCTTGCTACCTTCGCAATACCTTCTCCTGAGGCATGATATTCAAAACAGCCGCAACCTTTATACTTATCTTTGTAAGGCCTTTTAAGGGCCATCCACCCAATGCTTCCCGCAATATCATGACTACCGCGGAGTATCTCACCATTTACGAGTATCCCGGCACCTATCCCCGTTCCAACAGCGAGGAAAACAGCCTCCCTGCAACCTTGTGCATTTCCCTTCCAGTATTCACCGAGTATGTAACAAGCCCTGTCACTGTCTATTGTAACGGGTATATCCCCAGAGATTGCCTTTATTTCATCCAGCAGCGGATAATTTTCCCAGCCGGGAATGTTGGGAGACCAGACGGTGCCTCTTTCCTGGTAGCTTATGCCGGGGACAGAAACGCCGATTGATTCGATGCTATCTCCCTTCAATACGGGAGACAGCATCAAATTATCAATTTGTTCCTTTATAATTGCCCCAACCTCATGCCCCTGTCTATTATTGAGGGTTATATTTCTTCTGACCAATAAATCACCTTTCTCCGTAAATATGGCTGAGGCAATTTTCGTACCCCCCAGATCAATACTTAATAATTTCATAACAAAAGTTAAAAAGGTCTTTAAACTATATTATTACAAATGCTACTGTCATTAAAGAATAATGATTTTATTCGTAATGAATAATTTGGGAAACATGCAAGTTTAAACCCATTCATTTAAGTACAACAGCATAATTTCGTTCAAAACATCAATTGACCTAATAACCTATATTTTGTTTAAGGATCTCCTCTTCAGCATTTTGAAGATCTATCTGATTTTGGGGAATGGGCCAGTATTCATCTTTACCACTGTTAAAAATTGCACCAGACAGAAAGTTTCTAAATTCAATGTCTTTTTGAATGTATGCATTTAGAATCTCATCAGCAATATCCCAGCGTATGAGGTCAAAGAAACGATGACCTTCCATGGCAAATTCTAAGCGAAGCTCCCACTGTACAGCTCTTCGTGCATACTCCTGGTTTGGGAATGAGGTATATTCTCCAACCAGATAGTTGGCTGCTGGTTGATCCCAGTCAATAGTCCCATTTGCTTCTTGTACTCCGTAATCCTGATCGCCTGGAGACATTGTATAATCAATTACCCTTCCCATTACAAGAGAATTAGCAGCACGTTCACGAACCAAGTTAACTAAATCCATTGCATAGTCCAATTCATTCTCTTCAACTGCAACCTCAGCTCGCCAAAGCAGAATATGAGCATAACGATACATTCTATAATTGTTTGCATTAACTCCACTTGCCCAGCCGGTATTAGTTGAAAAAGTTCCCTTTTCGGATTTATAGAATATGTTCTTCTTATAAAGGTATGGACCCATGGACGATTCATCACGAATCCAGTCAGCTCCACGCATAACTCCCCAATCAAGGAAAGGTATACCCCGGCGACCGACAGTCCAATCTAAGCGTGGATCAACTAAATGATCATCAGGAATAAATTCTTCACTCGAAGCTATTAAATGATCATTAATAAGATTTGTTTCGTTATATGTATCAAATAAAGGTAACCCGTCTTCGTCAACTTTAAATGCATTGATTAAATTTTGAGATGGTTGATAAAATCCACAACATGTTCCAATATCGCCCCCCATTGGAAAATTGAGTGCATCACCATAACCTCCATTAGCAGAACCATATGTGCCATCATTAACTACATATTGAAGTTCGAAAATAGATTCGGGATTATTATTTGTTTCAATTCTATAATTGTCATGATAATTATCAACCAAATATTTTCCACTATTTATTATGATGTCATCAAGTAAAATTTTTGCTGCATCGTAATCATTCTGAAAAAGGTGAACCCTTGCAAGTACTGCTTCTGCAGCATATTTTGTTGGCCGACCTACTTGTTCCTGTGTTTCAGGTAGGTAGTCTGCTGCGAATCCAAGGTCAGCTTCAATTAATGGCCAAGTATCAATTATGTTGGTGACTTTTGTTGGATCTTCTACATCTTCTGTAATATAAGGTATATTATTAAACACCCTTTTTAATTCAAAATGATAAAAACCTCTTAGAAATTTTGCTTGCGCTTCAATGTGTGTTGCAGCTTCATCTCCAATAGTCCCAAGCTCAATTGCTATTTTTAAAACTGTCAGAACATCGTTACAACGTGATACTCCGTCATACATAGCCGCCCATTTACCCGAGACATAATCGTTTGTTGGGAGCGTCTCATATCGTTCAATATAGTTTAATGCTGATTGATCAGATGGTTCTGAGCCTTTGTAAGCATCATCGGAAGCTACACCACCCCAAACCCAATTAGTAGTTGATGCATACCATGAGCCAACGTCACTATGCCCGTCAATTAATGCATATGCACCTGTAAGCAAAGCATTAGCACCGTTCTCATCGTAGAATACATCCTCAGATGTAACTCCTAATGGAGTTTTTTCTAAAAAACTATCACTACATGAATAGATTAGGCCTATAATTATTGTTAAAGCCAGAATTATTATTTTTTTCATAACTATTTCTTTTTTGATGTAATTAATCTTTACAAATCTATAGTAATTCCCATCATGAATTGTCTCGGTGTTGGCCAGGCTCCTCGATCTACTCCCATTGTAATACTGCTACTTGGATCAATCTCAGGATCCAAACCATTAAATTTTGTAAGTGTGAACAAGTTCATGGCCTGGAAATAAATACGTAACTTTCTTATATTTAATCTTTGCAACTTATCCCCTGAAATATTATAGCCAATTTGGAGGTTTTTCATTCGTAAATAAGAACCATCTTCAACAAAATGGGTCGAAGGTTGCTGATTTCCTTCATCATTTAATACTTCAGCTTTTGCCAATTTTGCATTGCTATTGTCATCCAGATAAGGACTTCCCCATGAATAGTATAAGCGGTCCGTACTGCGGTTACCTTGGAATATGGTGTAATCTGTCCAACGGCGTACATAGCTAATAATTTCGTTACCATAGCTTCCAAAGAAAAAAGTTGACAAATCCCAGTTTTTGTATTGCAGGTCAAAACTTAAGCCTGCAGTAAAATCAGGATGAGGACTACCAATCCAGGTGCGATCACTAGCATCAATTACCCCGTCATCATTTACATCCCTATATTTGAAATGACCAGGTTGATTATAGGTGCCATCATCTCCAAAGGCAGTTGGCCAGGCATCAGCTTCTTCCTGTGTCTGGAATATGCCATCAACTATGTAGCCATAAAATTCGGGAAATGCTGTGCCAACATTGTAAGCTGTGTACATCATACTTCGTAATGAGACACCATTATGAAATGTCTTTTCTTCTCCGCTTAACTTAGTAATTTCATTTTTATAATGAGAGACATTTGCTGTAATATTATAATTCAGTTGGCCTGCTAATGAAGTGCCTTGATATGAGGCTTGAAAATCCCAACCAACATTTTTCATACTTCCAATATTTACAGAAGGTAATGTTGCGCGACCCATAACAGCTGGTTGTGGAATTACAAACAACATGTCTGAAGTATTTCTTTTCCACAAATCAAATGTCAATATTAGTGAGTTATTGAAAAGTACTGCATCATAACCAAAATCTATTGTGGTAGTAGTTTCCCATTTGGCATTTGGATTACCAAATGCATTGGAATCAAATCCAGCCGTTCCGTTTGTATTACTTCCATCTAATCCATAATATGAATATCTTGTATCCGTTCGGAACGTTGTGAATCCATTATAGCTTCCAATTTCTGAGTTTCCTGTTTTTCCCCATGCTGCACGAAGTTTAAGGTCATCTATCCAAATTGTATTACCCATAAAATTCTCATCAGAAATGCGCCATCCCAACGAGAAAGCTGGGAAATTAGCCCATCGATTATTTCTACCAAAGCGTGATGAACCATCCCTTCGAAACGTAGCTTCTAGGAGATATTTTCCAGCGTAATCATAATTCAATTTTCCAAAATAAGACATAGTAGCTTCATCTGCACCCAACCCACTATTTGTTTGAGTACTTTCTCCTGCATTAAGAAACATGTAATTTGGGTTTATTGAAAAAAAGGTATTTCGTCCGGCAGTCATATATCGATATGTTGAGCTAACAGCTTCACTACCAATTAAAACATTTACTTTATGTAAGGTTTCGAATGTATGGTCAAACATTAGCAAATTTTGCCAGTTCCATTGGATATTATAATTAGACATTTCAGTTAAAGCATCTTTTTCAGTAGCCATTGACGATTCAAGATTCTTAATAAATATATCCTTGGATGCTCCATAGCGTAAGTCAAAACCAAATAAGGTTTTATATTTAAGCCCTTCGATAATATTTGCTTGCGCATAGGCATTGCCAATGCCACGTAAATTTTGTTGAAAGTCATTGGCATCACGTGTTAATACAGCTACTGGATTTTCTCCACCTGATGTAGAAGGGGCTTTTGTTCCAGCAAAGTTTCCCATAATATCATAAACAGGAATAATTGGCTGTATTCTAACAGCAGAAAAAATGGTTGCATTTTCATTATTATTTTGAAGGTTACCATAACCTTCTGTAAAATTTAAACCAAGACTTTCTCCAACCTCTAGCCAATCATTAATTATAGCAAATGAATTGGCACGTATTGAGAAACGATCGAAACCAGTGTTAATTAATATTCCTTGTTCATTTAAGTATCCTGCAGAAAATGCATATCCAGTGTTATCAGAACCACCAGTGATTCTTATGTTATACTCCTGCATAATAGCTGGGCGCAATATTTCATCAAACCAATTTGTCCCTTCCTTATTTGCTTTCATTATTAGATAAAGATTATCTGGATCATAATTATATAATGATGGATCTACTTCTGGAGATCCGTCAATTGCACGAGCAGGTAAAATATAATCTGGTATATCGGGAGAATTTCCGTAACCATAAATTTGATTACCTGGTGGAATACCATCATTTGAAGCTTCTAACCATAATAATTCACCATATTCTTGCGTGTTAAGAAGGTCGTAAGTTTTAGTAATTTGACTTACACCTGTCCTTGCATTTACTGAAACCTTCGGTTTGCCAGATTCTCCCTGTATAGTAGTAATTATAATAACACCATTAGCCCCGCTTGCACCGTATATAGCTGCAGAAGCAGCATCCTTTAATACTGTAAGTGACTTTATATCATTTGGGTTTAACTGTGAAAGACCTGTCTTTGTTGGTACGCCATCAATTACATATAGAGGATCATTATTGTTAATTGTACCTAATCCTCGTATACGGACCTGAGCCCCAGCACCTGGCACATGAGAGTTGATAATTGATACACCTGCTAGTCGACCTTGCAACCTTTGAGCAATATTGGAAGCAGGTATTTTCTGTAACTCATCAGCAAGAACTGAAGCAACTGATCCAGTTAAACTGGCTTTCACTTGAGTAGCATAACCGGTCACAACTATCTCTTCAATTCCAACAACGTCAACCGCCATTGTTAAATTGATAGTAGTTTGACTTCCAACGACTATCTGCTGTGTTATCATTCCAATAAAAGAAAATACAAGAGTTGCTTCAGGAGATACATTATCTAAAGAATAATTCCCGTTTTGGTCTGTAATGGTGCCTATATTAGTTCCCTTGACGGATACAGTCACACCGGGGATAGAATTTCCACTTTCATCTATAACAGTTCCTTTTATTATTTTTGCATCCTGAATCAAACGTATAATATTTGTAATATCATTCAAGTACTCTCTGGGAGATAGAACAATTTGACGGTCAACAATAATAAAATCTACATCAGTCCCACTGAATATACCATTTAATATATTATCAATGTTCTCATTCTTTATCTGAATATTAACTTTACGATCTGTGTCAACAAGTTTTTTGTTACAGAGAAAATAGAATTCACTCTGTTCTTCTATTTTATTAAGAACATTTTCAATGGTAACATTATTTAGATCGAGTGTCAATTTGGTTATTTGAGAGTATGAATCCTCCGCAAAAACCTGGAGAGCAGTAAAAAACAATACAATCAGAACATTCCTCATAATTTTAATGATCTTAAATGAGCGAAAATGAAGTGTCTGCTCATAAAATACTAATAATTTTTTCATACTTTTGAAAAGTTTGGCAGGTTAAATACTATGTTTATTGTCGCTTGCTGAATGTTAGAGGGAAGCGTTGCAGCGCTTTCCTCTTTTTTACTTGGTTTTTTTCATATTACTTAATTTTGAGGTTATTAATTTCTTGGATTGTAGTAAATTTCTATCCTTCGTTTGTCATAAGTACCATCTTGGTTTCGTTTTCTATCTAAATTTTTATAATCAATAGGTGCTGAATATTTTAGTAGTTTCAAAATCTCTTCTAATGTTTCATCTTGAAAAGTTGCTCTGTAAGTATATTTTTTGAGTTCATCGTCCATTATTATCATGTTTACATTATACCAACGGTTAATTTTTTCAACTACTTCGTCAAAAGTATCACTGCGAAAAACCAGTTTGCCATTTTTCCAAGCTATAACTTTTGTTGTGTCAACGGGATTAATATCATATGAGTAGTATTCTGCATTGTATGTAAAGATATTTCCAGGGTAAATCATTTCATTAAAATCTGTTATACCATTTCTCTTACCCTCTATTTCAATTATTCCGTTTATAAGAGTTACGCTATAAAATTTATCCTCATGATAAATATGAGCATTAAATGAGGTGCCATATGCTTTAATATCAATCTGCTTTCCTGATACTATGAACGGTTTATCCGGAATAGTTTTTATATGAAAATATGCCTCTCCATTTAAGTTGACCCTTCTTTCCTTATTGCGGAAATTAACTGGGAACTTCAAGCTTGAACCACTGTTTAACCATCCTTTAGTTCCATCCGGAAGTGTAAACATCGTACGTGTTCCAAGTGGAGCATAAATTTCTGAAAAAGCTGATGTTTCTAATTGATCAGAAAAATCTTGTTTATCCTTTTCTAAGAAAGTATATATTATTAGAGGTATAAATAAGACAGCAGCTGCTTTAGTTATTATGCTCAATATAGAATTTAATAATTTTTTTCTTGATGGATTATTATTCTGGAGCAACATTATTTTATGATAAATCTTACCCAATGGAATATCCTCATTATAATTAATTCTTGAATAATTTTCAATTCCTTTCCAATATCTATAGTATTTATTTCGTAAATCTTTCTCAGAGGTCAAATCGGAAAACCAATGAAAAATTTTATTTCTGTCTTCCTCTGTACCCTCCCCATCTAAATATCTTCGTATTATTTGATAGTCAACATTCATTTTATCTCAAATTTTCTAATATCATTTTTCATGAAGTACTGTATAAACCCGGACCAGTTGAGCACTTTGTAGCCGGGCTCATACAGACTTCGTTAATCAATCCTAGACAATCATTTTATAATAATGTTGGTCTACATAATTAAGTACCCAGTAAATTATTATATCCCAAATAATATTGCAATTTATATTTGATCTAAATAACTTAAGGTATAATCTGTGTAGTCTTTAATGAGTTCAATATTAGTAACTTTGGTAAGTTGCCGGAATCATATAATAAATTTAAATATCAACAAATAGATACCCAAAGAAAAAACACAAGCATGATATCTTCTTTCAGAAAGTCATTCTTTATGAGTCTAAGCGCACTAGCAAGGTAGTTCCTCGCCGTTTTTTCTGAAATATGGAGCTTTTTAGATATTTCTGATATATTTAAACCATTACTCCGACTTAGTATAAAAACAGCTTTTTGTTTTGGAGGTAATCTTTCAATAATTCTTTCCGTATTCTTCAGCAGGTCCTGATATTCTATCTCAACTGATGTACTATCATTATTAATGCTAATTGATGAATGGTATGCATTAATATTTTTTCTTTCACGAATAAGCTCTCTGATATGTTTGCGTATAAAATTGAAGCTAATAGAAAAGATCCATGCATCAAGATTTTTAATTTCTATAAGTTTATTTCTATCCTTCCAAAGGTTGATAAAAACTTCCTGAACTATACCTTCGGCATCCTCTTTGCATTTTAGATTTTTATATGCAAAACTGTAAACCTTTACATTAAATTTTCTATAAATCTTATCAAAGGCATTTATATCCCCTTTGCTTAATTTATTAGTGAGTTCAATTACTTCAAAATCTTGCTCTGCAATCATATTTAATTATCTATGCGTATAAAGTTAATGTTTTTAACAAAAAATGTAAAATTTATTATAAGCAGCATACAAGAAAATGTTCCTTTCTGTATAAATCTCTTTATTAGGTTTTATCTATATTTATTGCTAATTAGATCGTATTAGTTGAAGATTTTTTATAAGTCACCCCTGCTTGATTTAATTTCAACTCCTTATAGTGTTGAAAATTGTATTTTGTGATTTTTTTTAACTTTGACCTTCTCTTTTTTATAATAATCAATTTTGAACTATATTAATCATGATTTCAGCTCTTGCTAATGCAACATTGTTCACGGGGAAAGAAAAAATTAAAGGAAAAGCAATATTGATTGAAAACGATAAGATTAAGGATATTGTAAATCTATCCCAAGTCCCAAACAAAACACAAATTATAGATTATTCAGGCTATTTTATTTCACCAGGTCTTATTGACCTGCAGATTGCAGGAGGAGGGGGATATCTTTTTTCTGAAAATCCATGTAAAGAAGCTCTTGAAGCAATTACAGACAGCATTATAAGAAGTGGTACAACGGGTTTCTTAAT
>Ga0272443_10001312_pt1 | contig 37421 bp, 22 predicted proteins | sample SSMAcet12_FD_193581 | JGI IMG/M metagenome (GOLD analysis project Ga0272443, IMG submission 193581) | Marine sediment archaeal communities from Little Sippewissett salt marsh, Falmouth, MA, United States - SSM-Acet-12 | ecosystem: Environmental > Aquatic > Marine > Wetlands > Sediment ...
AGAATCGGCGTGGAGGATGCTTCTCAATGCGTGATGGTTGTCTACCAGGGTGTGATCGCAAATGTGATGGTGCGTCCGGACGGTTTCGACGAGCAGGCAGTTGCGGCAATGCAGTCGAAGGTCGATGAGTTAGGCTTCGGGATCCTCTACATGCCCGGACGAACTCCGAGGACTACGTCGGGAGCTGAATACATCTATCACGACCTTCTGACAACGGTGAATTTCGGCAATTTCCTAGACCAGTATCCTCTGGATATCCGTCCGACAACCGATGACCGTCCGTTCTTCTTCTATCTTCTCCCGCCGCAGGACTTTCTCGAAGCCCTGAGGTTCGGAAAGACCTACCGGGCCGGGTACAACTCTATCGCGATCTTCACGCTGGTGTCGCTCCTGATCATCAGCGCAATGGTAACCATTATTTTTATAGTGCTTCCGCTGGTGCTTTTCAAACGTGCGGATATTAAGGAGAGGCAGAAACCGAAGCTGACGTCGATGGGCTATTTCATATGTCTCGGTCTCGCGTTCATCATGATCGAGATCGCTCTGATGCAGCACTTCACCCTTTTCCTCGGATACCCGATCTACTCGCTTGTCGCGGTGCTGATGAGCCTTCTCCTGTTCAGCGGATTCGGTTCGGCATGGAGCGGAAAGATACCGGCGGAGCGTATCGAGCGGGGAATAAGTAACGCGATCTACGGGATCGGGGTTGTGTCGGTAATTTATATTTTCGTGCTTCCGCCGGTGTTCTCGTGGCTGATAGCGCTTCCTGATATTCTACGGATCGCCATCGCGATTATCCTCGTGTTCCCGCTGGGGTGGTTCATGGGACAGCCGTTCCCGCTTGGCCTGAGGCTTGTAGAGCGCGAGGGGCTTGGTGTTATCCCGTGGGCGTGGGGGGTTAATGGCGCGGCGAGTGTGCTCGGAAGCGCGCTTGCGCTCACTGTCGCGATTGGTATCGGGTATCGCCTGACATTGTTTACGGGCGTCGCGATATACATTGTCGGACTCGCGTTTGTGTTCGCGGTTCGACGTCTCTCACGCGGGAAGTCGGATGAGTGCCATCCGACGTAACTAATCCGGTTCTCTAAAGGAAAGTTCTGATTATGTACTTCTGAAGGGCCACAAGGCTCAAGCTGTCGTTGATCTCGCCGTCACGGACCATCCGCCTGATTTCATCGATCGTATGAAATTTCATCTCGCTGATTTCAACCTTCATGAAATCGTCGGTTTTCTTTGTAAGTCCTTCCGCGATATAAATATGGTACATCTGGTTGCAAGTCGCCTTATGGGGGTAGAACTTGATAAGCGGGGTCCAGTGCTCGGCAGCGTAACCGGTTTCCTCGAGAAGTTCACGCTTCACACCATCGATTATTTTCTCATCGACCTCGATCACACCGCCGGGGATTTCCCAGTCGAAGGACTCATGCAGGTACCTGTAGGCCCGTACAAGGAGAATTTCCCCCTCTTTATTCACTGCAACAACACCTGCCGCGGTGTGCGGGTAATGCATCAGTTCGAAATTGTCGATTACACGGTTGTCCGGCAGCTCGATTTTGTCGAGTGTTATCTCGATCCAGTCCGATGAGTAGAGCGTTTTACGTTCAAGCCGCTTCCAGAATGTCATAGGTTATTCTCCCCCGGTTGGAACAGGGAAATTTGCAAGCATGAGTTCCAGGCGCAGCCTGTCTGCCATCTGTGCAAGAGTGTCCCTTGCGGGATCCTGCGAGAAACCCAAGTTGTCGAGCAGTCCGACCGATGCGGTCAGGCCATTCACGTAGCGGTCGATAACCTCGTACTCGAAATCATCGAAAATCAGGTAGTTCAGAGTAATCGGGTCGAGATTCCGGAGTTCATAATTGATCCAGATGTTCGGGTCGCCGATTACCAGTTCGGCCATGTCAGGTTCCCGCGGGATCAGTTTTAACGCGACTCCATCGAGCCTCAGTGCGCGTGGTGGATAGAGGAAATCGATTGTCTGGGCAGCCTCGTTTGACGTAAACACCACGTCACGCCATGCGAGTTCCTCTGTGAAAATATCCGAAAGCGATTCCACAACGTCGACATCCGTGCGGTACTCCCTGACTTCCTGGAGGTACTCATACATGAAAATTTCATCACCCGTGACGACAAGTATGCCGTCCTGTTCAACCTGGCCGAGGATATTTTTCGCCTGGTCCTGCGCGAACGTGTGATGTGTCATGTTCGAGTATTTCCAGTTTGGCCATGCGATGAGGAAGGCCGGTATCGTAAGGAAAAGGAGCATGATCGCAACGGGTATGGTCTTCGGGGGTATGAAATTCTGGCCCTCGGAACCGCCGAGGTCCTTTGATTTTCGCAGGGCGTTTCCAAGCGGGGCAAGGATCCACGCAAGTCCCATCGCCATGAAGATATTCACCGGAATCATGAACTCGTCGACCGACCTGAGGAAGTTAAAGGGCATCCCGAGCGGGCTTCCGCGGGAGAAGAAACTGATCATGGCTATCCATATAATGACCGTTATCGCTCCCATAAGTGCCCACGTGCGTTTTCCTGCAGGTGCGAAAAGGAATCCCGCAGCCGAGACGAGAAATGCAAACCACCCGAACTGCTTCGGAAGCCACGACATAATTCTTACAACTATATCCCCGGCCTGGATTCGCTGTTCCTCGGGAACAGCAACATCATCTGCACGCTGCCTGAATTCCGCGCGGGTGATAGTTTTCGCGAAATCCTTCGCGGAGAATCCGGATTCAGCGTACTGCGGTGTCTGTTTCGCAAGAACGGGCAGGAATAAATAGAATACGAGAGGCAGGATGATCCCTGCGATTATTCCTGCGACGGGAATTTTCTTTCCTTTAAACTGAGTTTTCGGCCAGAGCACAAATACAAGCGGGACGAGGAAGAGAATCGTGTGATGGTGCGCGAGACCGAGTCCGAATCCGAGGGATGTGAGTACAAGCCCGATCGGCTTTTTACCCTCACGTGCGATCACAAGTCCTGCAAGTACAAGCATTATCAGAAAAACATGCAGGGCGTAGACCTCGGCTACAACCGCGAACTTCCATAGCGTCCTTGAGAAAGCGAGTGCAAGCGTGGCCGCAATGGACGCGGCGGCTGATCCGGATAACGTTCTTATGATCCGGTAGAAGATTCCGCATGCTGCCGCCATGGCGATAGCTGAGAACAGGTTGCATTTGACGGCGAACGGATCGTCGGGTCCGATACCAATGGGAAGGGCCGACCAGATTTTCAGGAGAAGGACGTAGAGGGGGTACCCCGGAGAATGGGGGAGTGAGAACTTGTGCGCGGCGACTATGAATTCACCGGCATCACCCACCATGACACCCGGTGAGATGGTGGCCATGTAGATCACAAGTGGAACGAGCCAGCTCGCATGGGTTGCGAGAAGTTCCAGGGTCCGGTTTTCAGCTGGTTTTTTCTTCATTACAGGTATCAGGTCTCCCCAATCCGGAATTCCCCACCGACAGTTTTAAAACATCAATATTAAGTATCCGATTCCTTCTCCTGCATTTTTAACTTCTGCCAGTTATCGACAACCTGTTCGGCCGAATCGGCATCCATCTCGCCGCCGAAAATGTGAGGGTGACGGAACACCATTTTTTCAAGAATTCTCCTGTACAGGCCGTCTATTGTAATCTTCCCTTCATTTTTAGCGACCCTTGCGGTAAACACTACCATGAAGAGAAGGTCACCGAGTTCTTCCTCGATATCAGTTCCCTCGTCCGTACCGATCGCCTCGATTACCTCGTCAAGCTCGCTCTTAATGTATTCCGGGCAGTCTGCAAGCCTGCGGGAGCGATCCCACGGACATCCGCCATCGCCTAGGAGAAATCCGATTAGCCTGTCCACGCTTTCAAAACCGGGATTTGATTTGAGCTCCTCGCCGATTTCCCTTCTGGACTCGCGATCTTCAGGGAGTGACATGTACGCAAGGTTACATGAGACACGGGTAAAAATAAAGAGAACGGGTTATCAATAATAAGGCTGGTGCATGTGAAATGACAGGGTGGGTTGTAAGGGCGAAATTCTTTGGATTGCCGGTCGGTTGAGTTATTTCTTCTCATCCGGCTTCTTTTCAATAAGGGTTTCGTACAGATCGTCATCGCGATCACCGGAGGCAAGGTAGTCCATCAGGTCTCCGTCCTCCTGCTGAAGAAACTCATATGCCCCCGCCTGCATCGCGTCTATTATATCTATCGCGGTTTTTACGTCTTCGTCATCCATGAACATCGAAAGGGTCTGCTTGAGTTTGGCAAGCTTCAGAATCATCCCCATGGGCAACGTAAGGGTTATACTTCTCTCAGGATCGATCTGTGTCATTGTACTCTCCTACACACACTACAGCGGGATTTCAGCATCTATCATACCCGAACATGTAAAATTTTGTTGCATGGTCCGGGATGTATTCAGCTTAATTATGTCGGAAAGAGCGTGGAAAATCGCACAAACATCCACAATTGGGCATAAAATAGAGCTAAAAATAGGAAAAAATCAAAAATAATTGAATTTTTCCACTAATTTTTTGGATTTTTACCGAACCTTCCATTATTCTACTGCGTCAGAAGGGTGTAAGTTGAAAAGGGCAACAATTTAACGTTCAATAAATATTTACGGAGGAACAGATTTTGCGCACCAGTCACATATTTATCCCGGCCCTGATTTTATTCCTTTTTGCATCCGTAGCATCGGGTGCACAGGACAATCTTCCCGAACCGGACGATGTTGATATCTATGATGTTGAATCGGGGGTCTTCCTTGATGAAGTTCCCGATCTTTACTCGTATGCGGCCGGGCAGGCATACAAGTCAGGCGACTATGAACTGGCTGCGCAGTACTACCTGTCATTCCTCAAACGCGATCAGAAGGATTGCGTCGCCGTGTACAACCTCGCATGCTGCTACGGGCTTCTCGGTGAAGCCGAGCTTGCGAGCGAATATGTCTACAGGGCGGTTGCGAACGGATTCGACGACATGGATCTCCTGGAGACCGATCCGGATTTCGATCTGGTAAGAGACAGCTACGAATTTCAGGAAGCCATGACACGTATTGATGAATTTATTGAACAGTACTGGATCGATACGGACAGGATTTTTCTCCCGTGCGAGGCATTCCTGCCGTGCCACATAAATACTCCTGAGGATTATGATCCCGGTGAATCCTATGACCTCGTCGTTGGTCTTCACGGGGAGCCTGGTTCGGCTTACTTCCTATCAAGCCTATACAGTCAGTTCGACAACCCTCAGTTCATTATGGCGAACCTGAATGCCCCGTATGCCGGAATCTATGGAAACTACCAGCTGTACAACTGGGACTCGTGGCGAAGTCACCGTGACGAGCTTCCCCCGGAAGTACATGACATGGGATGCAGCTACATAGAAAATTCGATAAGGCAGCTTGCGGAAATGTACAACGCAGACAGGGTATTCCTGTTTGGGTTCTCGGCGGGAGGAACCATGGCGTACAGGGCCGCGCTTCAGAATCCGGATATTGTCGACGGTCTTATCGTGTTCGCAGGCAAGCTTGATGAAGAATACCTTGACGAGGATACACTCGCCGCGGCAAGAGACCTTCCGGTTTTCATCGGTTACAACGTGGGCGAGGAAGATGCGCTCGGGTATGCGACCGGTGTAAGGGCGAACGAAATACTCGAAAGTTATGGATACGATTTAACATACTACGATTACTCATCGCAGCAGGTCATACCGCAGTACGCGCTGTTTGAACTGCAGGCTTGGATGACAGATAAATAAGGCTACGTTCGTTGCGTTTGTTTTATAAATGGCCGATTTTTTAACGTTCACCGATTGACCCGGCCTCTCAATGAAGCGATCCCGGGAATAAATGTCCCGGGATTCGCTTTTTTAGTTTAAACATCAGAATTTTTTACTCTTCCCACTGGGCGGAGATCGTGTAGTCTGCAACTCCCATAATGCTACCCGACGTTTCGAAGGTTTCGTCGTGATCATCGGAAAGCCTTATGGGCTCCGCGAAGTACTGTTCCCAGAGAATGGGGGCTTCGATTGGAATACGCATTTCACCCATGGGCCCGAGATCGCAGACATGCTCGTAGCTGACATATCCCGTGATTGTTATTGTGAAAAGATACTCTCCATCTATGTAGGTACCCTCTACGAAGCATTCCTCGAAACCGGAGTACTCGAAATTTTCAACATGACATTCTTCCGATGAGTAATCGAACTGGATCTCCGTTTCGACCGTGCCTGTTCCCGTCACCTCGCCGGACGAGTGCTCCACTTCGAGGGGGACACTGATGTGGTTAATAATGAGAAATACCCCATTGAGCATCATCATTGTTGAACTTGCGTCATAAGTCAGGTCGATCTCCACACCGGGTTCTCCGACACGTACGACGCAGGATGATGTAAATTCCCGGCTCTCACCGTCCCACTGCTCGCAGTTCATCATTGATGCCGTGATCGTGGCACGTCCACGCTCGGTGCCATGAAATGTAGCCTCGCCGTGTCCGACGGAATCGAGATAGAGTTCTGTCTGGTCGAGTTCACCGACACCATCGAGCGACAGGGTGACATCATCGTTCGCCATCGCGGTGCCTCCGCACATTAAGTCGACGGTGATCAGGGTGGATTCGCCTGTTTCTATTCGCTCCTGTTCAGATCTGATAGTTAAAGTCGGCTCCGAGCAGTTAGCGTAACCGTTTGCCTTGAAAAGATAGGTTCCGATGACAACCTCGACCTGTTCCATATCCCCTTCAAAGTCTTCTTCCCATTCGGTTGTTGTTTCCTCGAAGTAGCAATCCTCAAAATTAAGCTGGTGGTCGCCAATAGTACCTGTGACCCTCTCGAATTCCTGCGTGTTTCCGTTTCGATCGGTGTAGGTCATGGTGAAGTAGTATCCGACAAATTCGTAGCATTCAAAGTACCATTCCTTATATGGAAGCTCTGGCCTCCCACTCAGGAATGTGTTAACAGCCTGCTCGAACGTGGCTGCCGGATCACCTTCTACAACACCGTTCGAAAACGGGTCTACGGTGATGAGGATTCCATGGTCCTGGGCATTTACGGGAATGCTGCCGACAATGAATGGCTGCAGGAGAAGTAAGGTCGTGACTGACAGTAATACACGTCTGATCATATCTGTCTCCAAACTGCACAAAGGATGAAAGCTATCTTAATGGATTTTAAAGCCATATTTAATAGTTAGTGCAATCGTGCTAATAAAAAAAACCTCCCCCCGATTTACCGGGGGGATGCAGGGGATTGTCACCTTCTCTGCTGCGGAGGGGGTGGTGGTGGAGAAGGAGGCTGGTCAGGCGGTTCCTGCTGTGGAGGCTGGTACTGCTGCTGTTGCTGATATGGTTGCTGTTGATATTGCTGCGGAGGGTGTTGGTACTGCTGGGGCGGTGGTTGTCCGTACTGCGGTTGCTGCGGATGGCCATATGGTGGCGGTGGCTGACCGTATGGGGCTGGCGGTTGCGCGGGCTGTGGCTGTGGTTTTGTAATGTTGAACTGGACCAGGATACCGAAAACTGCAAGTACAATTGTCAGGAGCAGTTCGATGAACGATGTATCTGTCTGGGCGCCGAAAACCCTCGCAAGGTTACCCGCGTAATCATCACCCTGGAACAGGATGAAAAGACCACTTATTGTTGATGCGGCACCGGAGAACCCGGTCGCGATGATAATAACCACACGCTGGATAATGATCGCGAGGATTCCACCCGCGACCGCGAGGATTATTACAAGTATGTCGGGTGGCGCTGATCCGAGTCCGCCGAACAGGACGAAGGTAATTGCCGCTCCGAAAAGTGCTCCGATAAGAAAGACTCCCACGAAATAGAGCAGCAGTGATAGACCCCCACCGATTAACGCTGCAATCAGGATGGCGAATAAATTTCCATCACCAGCCGCATAGCCGATCGCCCCGCCAATAAATGCGCCTGTAATGAACAGGATGAACTTGAAGATTTTGTAACCGAAGAAACAGTTGAGCAGACCGAAGACAATGAAGATAAACGCGAATGTTGAGCTAAATACCTTTATGCCGGTCTCAATGTCCTGCTGGCTGACACCTGGTCCGAATGCGGTCATATGGGCCTCCCACGCACGTTTCCCCTGAACGGGGCGACGTTATCGATGCATAATTATCGCGTTATTAACATAATTCCATGCGAATAGTCAAGATTGTAACAGTGACGCAAGTTCAGAAGGCTCAAATCACCAGTTGCCATCTGGCGGGAGCTTTACCATGAATGAATCATCCGCACCGCTCGCGCAGTGAATCGAGTAACCCGGACCGGGATTGAAGTCCACGTCGTCCATGAATTTTCCCACTGTGTACGAATTTCCGAGTGAGTCGGTTACCACACTGTTCGGACTGTCGGCTTCCCTTCCACCGAAAGTTCTGGCCCAAATATATCCGGTAACCGGATGGTATTTAACGATGAATACATCATCATCCCCGTAGCAGGGGTGAATATCCGTGCCCGGACCCGGATCGAAATCTGCAGTCGCATTGAAGTAACCTGTAACGTAAATGTTGTCGTCGAGGTCGCATGTCACCCTGAGGGGGTATTCGCTTGAGATTCCTCCCCAGTGGTAAGCCCAGATGAACCCGCCGGTGGGATTGAACTTTATCAGGTACCCGTCGGAAGCCCCATTTGAAGTATGCAGGTCGTTTGAAAAAGTCGGGTCAAGGTCAGCAGTGCCACTGAACCTTCCTGTCAGGAACCAGTTGCCTTCTGAATCCCTCGATATCCCGTCGCAGGAATCAGCCAGGCTCCCTCCCCATGTGTACGCGTTTACGTAGTTTCCGGTAATGGAATATGCCACCGCGAAAGCATCCGATGATCCATTCGATGTCCTGTTGTCCGTATCCGGTCCGGTATCGAAATCAACCGTATTTGTGAAGGTCCCGGTCACAAGGACACCGTAGGCACCCGCAGCCTCTACATTCAGCCCCATATCGATTGAGTTGCTTCCGAATGTCCCTGCCCACAAGAACTCGCCGTTGGTGTCGATGCACGACACGAAAACGTCCGCGGAACCGGTTACAGTGTGCAAGTCCTCACCGTCGCCGGGATCGAAATCCACCGTCCCCTGGAATAGCCCTGTTGAGTAAACCCGTCCGGCAGGATCGACATCAAGGCCGAAAATGCCGTCCGTGACCCCGCCTCCCCAGGTGCGTGCCCACTGGAAGGTGCCGTTCGGGGCGAACTTACTGATAAAGCAGTCGCTTAAACCCTCGGACGTATGGAAGTCCTCACCGGGACCCGGATTAAAATCAACAGTGTTCGAATATATTCCGCCCACGTAAATGTTGTTGTCACCATCAAAAGCGATATCGTATATTGCCTCGTTACCGGTATCACCAAATACCTGGACCCACTGGAAATTTCCGTCTGAATCGAACCGGCTGACATATCCATCGATACTGTATTCCTGTACACCCATCTTGGAGCTGTGCCATTCCTCACCGGGGCCGGGATCGAAATCAGTTGATGCCTGGAAGTATCCGCCAACATATAGATTGCTGTTCTGGTCCATCGTGACCGCAGTCGCTATCGTTGACCTGTTGCCACCCCATGTCAGCGCCCAGGCATTTTCGCTTGTATCGCCACCATATATATTGAGCGGATAAAGGTAGTAACCGTTGACCGTGCCGAGATTCGGATCCTGCTCGGTGTCCTCTACCGTGACGATAAGCGGATATACACCATTTTCCACGCCCAGGTCGTTTGAAATGGTTCCCTCGAACAGCCAGCTTTCATCTGAAGTGGAAAGTGAGAAGCTTAAAGGTACCGGTTCTTCCAGGACATCGGGGGCCATTACCTCTACGTTCGCGATAGTATCGAATCCCTGGTGATCGAATATTTCTACGCTGATGGTCCTGTCGCCGCAGATGGGAAGTCCGAGAGGGTCGTCGATTTCGACCAGGATTTTATATGCCTCACAGCAGTTTGCTTCCGGGGGGAAATCGGTCACCGGATCTATGACATCCTCTACCGGGAACCATGACGCGTCGACCGCGTAACCGAACTCGATCGGGTGCACGGGAACATGAAGCTCAACCGTGCGCGAAAGGGTGGTGCCGGATGTGAACATGCATCGTGGATGATCGATTGCGTACGTGACGAATGGATTCAGCGTCGCTGAAAGATCGCCGCCGGTCGCGAAGTGACCCGGAATGTAGCCCAGTGCCGGTGGATCGGTCTCCGGGAAGAGTGTCGGGTTGAAAAGAAGCGTGTAGCCGTCCGGGTTGAGCATCTTCGGAACGGTGTCACCCCACGCGAAACCAATCGATGGCGGCATGAGGTAGTCAGACTCCGAGATAAATATCCCGCGCACATCGAATGCGGTGAGTTTCGAGGCCCCTGGGTAGGGATGACGCAGTACAAGGTCGGCGTGCACGATGTCATCAGCGAGGAACGTTATGTTCTCGACCGAAAGGCAGTCGAGACATGGGAAGAATTCGAGCAGCCGTACCGCGTTCAGGTGAAGCTGGGATGTGCGGTCCGGGGTGACATCGGCTGTCTTTGACACCGTATCGATATTGATTTTCCATTCACCGAACACAAAACGCGACAAGTCGGGTGATGTAGTATCCGCCTGAATTGTAGGTGACTGATCGGATATATCGGGGGACGTTACCGGGTCGTCCGAACCCGAGCATGCACACAGCATTACAAGGACAATGAGAACTGCCGGGTAGAATGTTGACCTCATAGCGCGATACCTCCGTATCGATTCCTAAGGGGACACCAATAAGGATATCATATTGAAGGCATATAAATAACAATTTAAAGTGATTTTACCGGATGTGGGTTGAAATAAGACTGTGGGTACATCTATTGAAATTGACGTGGATTTCCCGGTCCAGTTAATCGGATTTAATGCGATATTATCTATGTCCACCGACGACATTTCATCGTCGGGACATGTTTCCTATGCCCTGGAAGAAGCTTATAACCGGCCTCGAATCAATCGTCGGCACCCCCGGCACCGACTGCACTGTCCTGGATTCCGGACGTCTTGCAGAAATCCGGAAACTTATTAAGTCGGTCGGTTTCACGAAGATGCGCGGACGGGATATCGCCGATGGCTACCTCGCGCTTGTCCCGAAGAAGGACCGGAACGGGAAGGGCGTCTACTACACTCCCGGACGTGTGGTCGAGTACATCCTCGACGAGGTCATGCCGCCGCCGCGTCTGAACGGAAAGAAGAAGGACCCGTACGAGCCCGATTTTGTACTGCTTGAACCGGCGTGCGGCGCGGGATACTTCCTGCTTGCTGCGCTGAAACGATTCCGTGACGCGTACGAGAAGGCTAAGTACAAACCTGACGAGGCGATTCGGGCCATTCTGGAGCAAAGGCTTGTCGGTGTCGATATCGACCCGAAGGCGCTGTTGGTTGCGCTTGCCGGGCTGGTTATTGAATCCGGCGAGTCGCTCGATAAGGCTGTAGCGGATGATCCGATCAGGCTGCAGCTTTTTCAGGCTGACTTCCTCGACAAGGGCTGGGACGTTTCCTCTAACGATCTTGGAGATATTTTAAGGAGTGGAGTTCCGGCGATTGTCGGTAATCCCCCGTACGTTAGTTTCTACTCGAAACGCGCGAAGTACATAACGCACGTGATGCGGGAATACTACAAGTCGAATTACATCATGGGCAGGGGCAGGATCAACACTTATTGCCTGTTCATCGAAAGGGCATTCGATCTTCTCGGACCGTCGGGTGTTCTCGGATTTATCGTGCCGAACACTGTCCTGATAATGAAGTCGTACGAACCGTTGAGGCAGTACCTTCTCGACAACGGCTGGCTGAAATCGATCGTGGACCTTTCACTTAAGGTATTCCCGGAGGTTGAGGTCCCGACATGCGTGCTTGCAGTCGAGAAGAAGGACAAGAGGGCGCTTCCGTTCCCCCGGGCGACGAGTGCGGGATTCTGGGAGAGCGCGAAGGGACTGTCGCCTGAGAATCTCGAGGAGACCGACCAGGAGAGTTTTCTTTCGAACCCGTACACGATGTTCAACATTCACATACGGTCGGGTGACAGGGATATCCTCGACATGATGGAGAAACTCGGTCGTCCGCTCGGGGAGATTTTCGAGGTCCGTGACGGTATCAACCCGGCGAACATGATCGACAAGCTCGTAATCAAGTCTGCCGAAAGGTTAAAAGTGCCGTTCAGGCGTGTGCTTAGAGGCAAGGATATCGACCGCTACCAGCTAAGCTGGGACAGGATGTGGGTCAATTACGACAGGGAGCTTCCGGACGAGGAGAACGGCGAATATTGTTTTCTGAGGGAGGAGAGGATTTTCAGGGAGAGGCCAAAGATATTGACAAGGCAGACCGCCGACAGGCTGATCGCGGCATATGACGATAAAGAATTCTACGCGCTGAACACGATCCATGTGACCATCCCGCTTAACGGGGACAGCATGGACATGAAATGCCTTCTCGCGCTCTATAATTCGACACTCCTTAATTATTACTACCGGCTTGTCTTTCCCGACACGGAGCGCGTGTTCCCACAGGTCAAGACCGTGAACGTGGAGAAGTTACCGCTTCCGCCTCTTAACGGTGCGACAGACAGGCTTGTCGCACTCGTGGACAGGATGCTCGCGAACGCTAATAACGGTCGGGCATCGATGTCGGCGAGTGAAAAAGTACTGGATGAAATCGACGAAGTAGTGTACAGTCTTTACGAAATGAGCCCGAAACAGGTAGCGCGTATTGAACGTTCCGCGTCGGAGCGGAATCTCAAAACCTGATGCTCGCGAGGTCCAGGAACATGAATATGTCATTAAGGCCCGTGGTGGTTCACGGTATTTTCCTATTCGCAATAATGATAGGAATGGTGGGGATATCCAATCCCGCAAAAGGCCAGGAAAATGAAATTTCGGTCATTCCGGTCGAGCCAAGGATAACGAGTGGCGGTTCGCTGACGATGGTGCTTGAGAACGCCGAAGCGGTGCTGAACGATGGCCTTGCCACGATGAGCGAGGACCAGATTCGTCGGGCGGCATCGATGTACGAGGAGATTATTGTTGATTACGATCATGATCCGGGGCATTTCGACGCATACTTTGCCTCGGCGCATATTCATATCCAGTACCTGCAGGGAGTAACCGACTACGAGCACGCGGAACATCTACTGGAACTTCTCATCAACAGCCATCCATCGAATTATTCAGAGGTCACGGATGCGCGGCTTATGCTCGCGCATATGCAGTACCGGTGCCTCAGGGATTTTCGCTCGGCCCAGGAAAATCTGAGCGCGATTCTAAATGACCAGGATCTTGCAAGGGAGCTCGGGTCGCGTGACATGGAAGCTAAGGTTCTTCTGGCGAAGTGTCGTCAGAAGCTCGGAGAATACAACGAGGCGGAATGGGTATGGGATGAAATACTGTTCACCAATCCGGAACTCGACACCGAGGGCAGACGCGACTGGATCGAGGACTCGGTCAACTGGCTGATGGCGGATGATGGTGTTGTGCGAGTATATTTTGAAAACTCTGTTTCAAGTGATGTCTACACCGAGGTAATTTCCGAGATACATCAGGGAATTCTTCTCGCGGAATCATCATGGGGGCTTATGCCGGGCCATACCGTGGATGTGTATCTCTACGCCACACCCGACAGGCTGTTTGACTTCACACAGCAGAACAGGGGATTCGTGCTGCCGGTCGATGGCGAGATTTACGTCTCACCTGCGGATGTGAACGACCTTCGACATCTTGCCGGATGGGTTGTCAGTCACAGGCTTAACACGCGTCCCGAGGCTACGATGCTCCCGTTCCTGAGGGCGGGATTGAATCACTATTTCCTCGCAGATGCAGGGGAGCTTGATTTCGAGGCTGCGCAGGAAGTTTTTTATTATGGTGGTTCTCTCGATGCCACGTACATACTGTTCCCGATAAGCCTCGATTACACGTATACCGAGGAATATGCCGCGATGAGCGCGAGTTATCTAAGGTATCTTATCGAAGACAGGAATATACCGTTTTCAAGGATTGTGCAGTTTCACAGGTTTCTCTGGGATGATCCGGGTGCTCGGTGGCAGGGACCACTGATCACCGAACTTGCGAGGCTCAATCCGAATCTCGGACTGACGACATGGCAGCAGACACTTGTAACTCCCGAGCAGGTAATGGAGCTGTTCCGTAACGTGCTAAGCATTGACATGATGACCGAAGTTGATGGCTGGATAGTGTCGCTGGAGCCGGATATCGCAAGATGGGAAGCTCAGCTTGGAAGCGTGGCATGGTCGATTCCCGATGTCGATATCGACCTTTCATCGCCGGAGAACGCTCTTGACACCTGGTGGAATGCCTATAAGACCGGGAATTTTGAAGTGATGATCCGTGCATCATCGGATGAGATGGCGGGTTATCTTGAGGAGGCCATGGACCTCTACGAGGACGAAGGGATACTCGAACAGGTCCAGATCGATCAGTTCCTCAATTTCCGGAACGCGGAGATGGTGATCATCAACTCCGCAACCGCGGGTGACCTTCGCGTGTTCGAAGTGCAGGTTATGAACGACGGCACCGTAGCGGGCATGACCATGCTTGTAAGGCGTGAGGGTGGAAGCTGGAAGGTTGACGCTAACTAGGGGTATTTATTCTTCACTTTCAACAAGCTCAAGCGGGGCCTTGGCTTCGGACAGGAGCTTTGCACCCTCCGATTCAAAATTAATCTGCAGGAAATAATCTCCACCTCCGGCCGGTTGTATCTTCGTAATTTTTCCAAGCCCGAATTTAGGGTGTTTAACATTCTGCCCGACTGCGTACGTGCTGGGTTCACGTGGCGTGGTGTCGGCGACCGGTTTTTTACGCCCGACTTTAGCCGCGGCAAGCCCTCCACGCACCTCGGCGTACTTGTATGCACTTGGAAGGACGGTCCAGTCGTTGCCTATTTCCGCGTATTCCCTGTCAACTGTTTCCCGCACGGCTGAAGGTACGGGCCCGGTCGGGACCGGGTCTCCCCTGAGCGCCCTCAGGCTTTCCTCATCGGCGGCAACAATAAGATTTTCCGGGATTTCCGCAAGGAACCTCGATGGAATAGCACCTCCGAGCACACCTCGATTTCGCCAGAAGGCACTCGATCTCCGGTAGCAGGCCGACAGGTACAGACGGTCCTTAGCGCGGGTTATACTCACGTATGCGAGTCGACGTTCTTCCTCAAGCCCACCCGGATCGTTGTAACTTCTTGAGTGCGGGAACAGACCGTCCTCCATCCCGGCAATGAAGACTACCGAATATTCAAGCCCCTTCGCGGAATGGGATGTAAGGCACTTGACGCTGTCCGCGTCGGAATCAAGGTCGTCAGAAGACTGGATCAGCGCGATCTGTTCGAGAAAGACCGGGAGTCCCTCGGTTGGATACGCCTCGTCGAAACGCGTGATCGCACCCATCAGCTCCTCAATATTCTCTATCCTTGTTTCGGCCTCAATAGTGTCGGATTCTTCCAGCTTTCTAAGATAGTTCGAATCATCGAGAATTCTCCCGGTAAGCTCGTAGACCGACCAGTGGTCCTTTTCCTCGTGAAGCGAGGCAATCATCTCGCAGAACCGTATGATACGGTTACCCGCGTACGATCCAAGCTGGCACCAGACATCCTCGCGCTGTGGGATTTCATGTGCGCCAAGATTGTGTTCGGTAAGAGCCTGGAGGAGTTTTACAAAGCTTTTCTCACCGATACCCCTCGATGGTGTGTTGATTACCCTCTGAAGGCTCAGCGTGTCCCATGGATTCTGAATAAGCCTCAGGTAAGCGAGTACGTCTTTGATCTCCTTGCGGTCGTAAAATCTGAATCCGCCTATGATCTGGTACGGGATCGCGTACTGGGTGAAGACCTCCTCGAAAATTCTCGACAGGGCGTTTGTCCTGTAGAGAACCGCAAAATCGCTGTAGTCGAGGTCGTAGGCCTTGCCGAGTGATTCTATAAGTTCCGCAATGTAGATCGCTTCCGCCTCGTCGGTGCGGTTGAACTTGAACTCAATCGGCTCACCCTCGCCGCGTCCGGTCCACAGGTTTTTATAGTGACGCTTCGGGTTGTTACGAACGAGTGCATTGGCGGCGTCGAGGATCGAGGAGCGTGAGCGGTAATTCTCCTCAAGCTTTATGATCGTTGCGCCGGGGAAATCCTCCTCAAAATTCAGGATGTACTTCGGGTCTGCACCGCGGAAAGCGTAGATCGACTGATCGTCGTCTCCTACGACGCAGATATTCCCGTCACGCTCCGCGAGTGTTCGGGTAAATACGTACTGCGCGCGGTTTATGTCCTGGTACTCGTCGACAAGAATGTGTTTATAACGTCCCTGGAGCCTTGCGAGTGTTTTCGGGCTCTCCTCCATGAGATCGACGGTTTTCATGATGAGGTCGTCGAAATCGAGTGCCTTCGCGTGGGTTTTCGCGGCCTCGTACGCCTCGTAGACCTGCCCGACAAGTTTCTCGAACATGTCGACCGCTCGCTCCTGGTAGGCCCTCCAGTCGATCAGGTTTCCCTTCGCACCGCTTATTCGACCGGCGACCGCCTTAGGATCGTAATGCTGGATGTCGAACTTCAGTTCCCTCATGCATCTCTTGCATAGGACCGTACTCTCGGTGTCGTCGAGGATCGTAAACTCCTGCGGGATACCGATCTCCTGCCCCCACTTGCGAAGAATCTGAGAACAGGTTCTGTGATACGTGCCAAGCGGGACATCATGGCCTTCGATACCTATAAGGCCATGAACACGGTCGCGCATTTCATCGGCGGCCTTATTCGTGAAGGTCACGCCGAGGATTTCCCATGGTGAGCATGTGTGTGTGTAGATGAGGTTAGCCACACGATATGCGATAACACGTGTCTTGCCGCTTCCCGCTCCGGCGAGCACAAGGACCGGGCCGGACACGCATGTCACAGCTTCTCTCTGCTGCGGATTGAGATCGGCTTTAAGTTTTTCAGGAAAATCGAGCAATAGTTAACACCTGTTGAGTACTCACAAGAGGGTAGCATTAGAGATACGTGCGGGGCAATATCAATCAGGTTGACTTCCGGGGTATAAGGCCGATTAAAAGGAGGAAAACTGCAAGGATCAGGCCGACAGACATCATGATGCACCCGAACACAACATTGCTGTCTACGTATAAAATCCGCAGCCTGTGCGATCCTTCCGGGATTTCGAGAGATATGAAAACTCCCTCCCGTTCGACAGCCAGTTGTTCCTCTTCCGCGAATGCAACAAGGTTGTCGTCGTAGGAAACCTCAATGTTTATACGGTTGTAGCCCGATGGCGCCGTGTAGTTAACAAGCACACCGTTCGGGATATACTCAAACCTGTCAGCGGAAAGGCTTTCTCCTCCGGCGGAACCAACAATACGTGCCCTTGGTTTTTCGTTTTCGGCGATGAACAGACGTGCATCCGGTCCGAAGAAATCTGTAAGATCTACTCCCTGCCTGGAGTATCCGTCTATTTGATTGATTTCGCTGTTGGTTACAATCGCGTCGATTCCAAGAGATTCAAGACTCTCCGTGGTTTCCATGTCGAGGGTGCCTGTTTCATCGGCGCTAAGAAACCCCGATGCGATCTCGCCCCTTATGAGTTCATGCCATTCAACCGGCCTCATAGGTGTATACGGGTCCATAACCTGCACATCCCTGAAAAGGCCCGTATTTCCGGAGCAGATGTTAGGAAGGTTATCCTGTGGTGCCCACCTGTTGAAATCGAGAAGGTCACGGTCGGCGAATCTCCCGACGTTTGTAACAAGCAGACGTGGGGGAAGACCGTCATCGCGCTTTATCAGATCGAAAAACTCCAGCGACTGTTGGTAGCGGTCCATACGCATTGTCGCAAGCCGTCCGACGGGATACATGATGGCGCAATGAAAAACCAGGTAGATGACAAGTATCGAAGCCACGTTGCGGGGATTGTTTCTGCGGTGGACGAGGGCAATAAAAATGCCTGTGAGGGCAATATCCATAACCAGGATCAGAAGGCCAAGTTTCAGCGCATCCGACTTAAACTGGATAACCACAAAAATTATCACCAGCACAAAAAGAACTATGGCGCCGTGAATTATTCCGCTTCGCTTTGTAACCGGAGTCGGTTCAGATTCCGAACTGATAAACCGATCGGTGATAAAGTGCGCGGCAAGGGCAATCAACGGAACAAGAAGACCGATTGCGAATCGTCCGAAATACCGGAACATCGAGAACGGCGGGAATTTGATCAGGAGATGCGTAAGAGGATTGTACATCCCGAACGCGAAGATCAGCGCGATAAATCCCATCACGATAAGTGGCGCGTCATTTTTCCATTTCGACCGGATTCCTGTAAGTCTCGCGGACGCCAGAAGGGTCGGGAGGAGGCCGATGTATGCAAGGCTTGATGCCCATCCGACCATCTCGGTCTGAACGCCGTACGCAGGGAACACGAACAGGCTCGCGAGACGTCCGGGATGAAGCCATGTCCCGAGCCGGTAGAACGACTTGCCCGATGCCTCGCGCACGGTCGATGCCGAGAACTCCATTGCCGGTATCCAGATGATGGCGCCGATAAGGATCGCACCGAGTGCAAGAAAACCGATCACCCCGAAATACCTGCGAAGCTGTGGCTTTTCCTGCTTAAACGAGAGCATATGCCCGATCAGGTAGAAAACGAGAAGGAAACCCTGGAAGAAAGCCATCTGGGCGCTGCCGATAAGGACTAACAGGCCTCCCAGCAGCATGATCATTCCGTAGTAGAAGACGTGGTTTACTTTTCCCGGTTTTTTATCCAGTATCCTGTCAGCAAGCCAGAGCAGGAGCGGGAACCATGCGATCGACTGAAAGATCGCCATCGAGCTGATGTGGAACAGCAGGAAAGGTGAAGCCATGTAGAGAATCGCACCGAAGAAACTGATCGATGCCGGGATCTTTCGCGACCTGAGCCAGAGGTCCATGAAAAGACCTGCGAGTATGAAGTGGAGTATGTATGTAAGGTTGGCCCAGTAGAAAAAATTACCGGGGATATGCAGAAGCCAGTTACCGGGATAATATAGACCTGTTTCGCTTTCGGCCAGTTGTGGCATTCCTGCATAGAGGAAATTGTTCCAGAGAGGTGTGGTGCCTTCCCGTACAGCCTGGACGTCGAACAATTTCAGCGGGAGATTAAGGCGTGTGACGTCCCATCCCGCGAACTGCGAATACCCAATCAGTTCGGGCAGGAACAGGATGCACGGGACAAGAATAATAATAAGTCGCCAGGGATCGAACCTGATTTTTCTGTGACGTCCTGCGATTTCGTTCGCTTTGTCCCCACGCATGCCGTAATGATACATTTACAGAGGGTTTAAGTCGAATACCCGCCGGATTAATGCGTCAGGGTGAAGGGCCGGTACAGTGATAAACATGAATTACCGAATTGAGCCCGAATTAATGGGAAATAACAAAAATTGCCGCAACTACATTAATCCTGTCCCGTCTATTTTCGTGAATATGCCTGAGGTGCTATACTGTCGCTCCCATTCTTAATTTAAATTGTTTTAATATACCTGAGGCAGGAGCTACAAGGACCGGGAGGTCTGATTATGACCATTATCTCCATATACTGGATACTCTTCCTCGTAGGACTGGGTTTCGCAGTTTTGACGGCTTTCCTTACCGGATTCGGCGAAGCGGCCGGCGGACACGACATGGACTGGTCCGGCGCCCATGACATGGACCTCGGTGGCGGGGCTGACACAGTCGATATGGGCGGAGGTGACATGCACATGGACCTGGACACCGGGGACTTGTTCCACGGGTCCGGAGAAATCGCGCTCAGTCCAATCTCTCCGATAACAATAGCCTCCTTCGTGGGTGGGTTCGGCGGAGGGGGGCTTATCGGTCATTACCTGAACCTTGCGAGCTGGGCAACGATATTTGTTGCTCTGCCAACCGGATTTTTACTCGCCTTCGGAATCTATTACCTGATGATGGTGATCAACCGTTCAAATGTATCGTCGGAAGGCCGCGTTACGGAGGTTATTGGAATTACGGCAGAAATTATCACCCCGATTGTGGATGACGGGACCGGCGAGATCGCATACACTTCGCGCGGAACAAGGTATAACTCACCGGCAAGAAGCCTGGATGGAAAAAGTATCGTGCGCGGCAGGGCGGTGAAGATATGGAGGGTTGTCGGAAGCACGTGCTACGTCAAGGAAATTCTTCCCGAGGAAGCGGAGCATCCGCCGGTGGACATGCTTGATGACTCGAAACCAAACAGGTAGCACGGGGTTAAATTTCTGAAACGAAAAGAGAGATGTCAAAACCAATGAATATTGTCAATTACATAGAAAAGCTTGTGAAGACACCATCACCGACAGGTTACACCGGGAAGGCTATCGATTTCCTTCGACAGAATGCGGAGGAGAAGGGTATCTCTTACGAAGTTACACGTAAGGGAGCGATGATCTATAAATTCGAGTTCGAAGGCGCAAGTAAAAAGACAATGCTCGCGGTGCATGTCGATACACTCGGGGCAATCGTAAAAAAAGTCGATAAAGACACAGTCGGTTTTGACCGGATCGGCGGGTATCCGCCTGAATACGTGACGGGGAACTACTGCACGATTCATACGTTTGACGGAAATGAATTCACCGGAACGATCCTTCCGAAAAACCCAGCGGTTCATGTAAACAAGGACCTGAACGATAAGAAATTCAAGTGGGACGAGATGGTGATCCGTATCGATCACAAGCCGGAAAATGACGGTGACACACTGGAGAAGCATATCCAGGTCGGAAATTTCGTCTCGCTCTATCCCGGATTCTCCTTCGTGAACGGTTTCATAAAAACGCGGCATCTGGACGACAAGGCGTCGGCAGCGATTCTGCTCAACATAGCCGATGAGCTTGCTGATAGGATGAAGGATCCGGAATTCAGCCCTGGAAGTAATTTCTATTTCTTCTTCAACATCACTGAAGAAACCGGACAGGGCATCGCGGGTTATCCAGATATCGACGATCTTCTTGTTGTCGACATGGGTGCGCTGGGCGAGGGGCTTACAGGTGACGAATTTTCTGTGTCCATCTGCGCGAAGGATTCGACGGGTCCGTATCATTACGAGTTTACGAGAGAGCTTGTGAAGATCTGCGAAGAGAATGAAATTCCATATAAGATGGATATTTTTCCGTTCTACGGATCAGACGGGTCGGGCGCGCTCAGGGCGGGAGCCGATGTAAGGGTTGCGCTTATAGGTCCGGGGATAGGTGCGTCGCACGGTTACGAACGCACGCATATCGATTCGATTGAAGGAACAAGCAGGCTTCTCATTAAATATATTTTTGGATGACCTGGCCCTAAAGACCATTTGAGATAAATGGAATCACAAAATAAATAAGGAGGCTTAACATGGATTCGGGTCTTGTTGCGGCGATTGTTGTTGGATTGCTGTTCATATTCTTCCTGCTGACATGGGTTGTACTCAACCGTATAGTCAAGGCAGGTCCAAACGAAGTACTTGTTATTTCAGGACGGAGGCGGTGGATACGGCGTGAAGACGGGACCCGGTTCCAGGTTGGATTCCGCATGCTGAAGGGCGGGCGAACGTTCGTCTGGCCTTTCATAGAGCGTGTCGACCGCCTGAGCCTGGAGCTGTTCACACTCGATGTACGGACTCCCGAGGTATACACCGCGAAGGGTGTTCCGATCATTGTCGATGGTATCGCGCAGGTGAAGATCAAGGGCGATGACGTGTCGATAGCGACCGCGGCCGAGCAGTTCCTGTCGATGGGCGTCGACCAGATCAGGCACATAGCGCTGCAGACGGTCGAGGGACATCTGAGGGCGATACTAGGTACCCTGACGGTCGAGGAGACGTACTCGAACCGGGACGCGTTTGCGTCGAAGGTTCAGGAGGTTGCGTCGAGTGACCTCGCCAACATGGGCCTGACGATCGTGTCGTTCACGATCCGCGATATCCGCGACAATCAGGGATACCTCGATGCCCTTGGTAAGCCGCGAACCGCCCAGGTAAAGAGGGACGCGACAATCGGCCAGGCGGAAGCCGACAGGGACGCCACGATCAAGTCCGCCCAGGCTTTCCAGGAAGGCCAGGAGGCGAAGTTCCAGGCCGATACCCATATTGCTGAAGCCGAGCGGGACTACCAGATGAGGGTCGCGGAGTATACCGCGTCGGTTAACCAGGAGAAGGCAAAGGCCGACCTTGCGTACGACCTGCAGAGATACGAAACTGCGCAGGCAGTAAAGGAACGCGAGGTCCAGGTCGAGGTAGTCGAAAGAAACAAGAGGATCGAGGTTCAGGACAAGGAGATCCAGCGCAAGCAGCGTGAGCTTACTGCGACTATCGAGAAACCGGCCGAAGCGGAGCGGTTCAGGGTGCAGACAATTGCGGAGGCGGAGAAATTCAAGCTTCAGACCGAAGCGGACGGTGCCGCTGCTGCTGTCAAACTGAAGGGTTTCGCAGAAGCGGATGTTATTCAGAAGATAGGTGAATCTGAGGCCGCCGCGAACAAGGCGCGGGGTATCGCGGAAGCGGACGTCATCAAGGCCCAGGGATTTGCCGAAGCGCAGGCGATGGAGAAAAAGGCCACAGCGTGGAGGCAGTATAATGAAGCAGCAATTGTTCAAATGTTTGTCGACAAGCTTCCCGAGATAGCAAGGGCTATCGCAGAGCCACTGACACGCACGGAGCGAATTGTGGTAATCAACAGTGGTGGCGGGGGAGCCAACGGCGAGCATAGTGGTGCAGGGGCGAGTAAAATCACTAAGGATGTTACGGACATCATTGCCCAGGTACCGCCAGTCGTTGAGAGCCTTACCGGCATCGACATGGAAACCCTTATCAAAAACATACCCGCCATCAGGAAGGGGATGTTCGAGGAGCAGGGCTGGACAGAGCCTCCCGTTGATGGAGTTGGCGATGCACCTGCTGCCGGCAAGTAAATTAATCAGAGCAAATTTCGGCATGTGCCGGGATAAGGAACACCCCCCGAAATAGGGGGGTGTTTTCTGTATGTTTTCGTTTCTATATGCCTACCGGACCGAAGTTGATATCCGGCCAGAAAATCAGCTTGTCATCAACCCTTTTAACTCCCTTTACACCACCGTCCTGTGAGATAACAAACGCGATAGCGCCTTCGTTCGCCCAGCAGAAACGGAATGCCGATCGATGTCTTGTTCCGTAACTTTCGATCGATACCGGGTATGTGTCATTTCCGGATGAATCCGTGGCAAGGTGAACAAGATGAAGGTCCGGTGTCAGTACTGTTATCTCACCACCGAATCCGAGGAGTCTCAGGTGATCCGTCAGAACGACCGCACCATCGACCGCCGATGCGGAAGAGATCATCTGGACGTAGTCGGTAATTCGGTTTTCGATTCCCTCGCGCCTCGACTGAAGTGATGAAAGCTCGTGGTACTTCGAAATAGCCAGGGCCTTCGCATCCTTGTAAATCTCAAGAAACATGGAATTGTGTGAATGCCGCAGCGCAAGCGCGTCGGAAATGAGATTCCATACCTGGTCGTGGTTGCACGGGTACTTGATCCTTATGGAGCTGTCAAGTTGTGCAGGATTGTCCGCAAGGTTATCGGGCACAAGAATTAGTGCACCACCATGAAGATGTTCCCTGATATGGAACAACAGTCGCTCGATAAAGCTGAAGTAAGCCTGGCCGGGGGTGTTGTCGCTAAGGCCCATCATGCCGTATGATTCATCCCCGATTTTCTGACATACCTCAGAGTAAAGGGCTTTAATGGATTTATTGAGCATCTCGGCAAGCGGACCTTCGTAAAGGGTCTGACTTGTCGGGACAATTACATTGCCGCGCTTCAGGCTTATAAGTACAACACCACGTCTTGAGATCGTAAGGTTGCCGGGTTCGATGGACGAAACCGTTATGCAGTCGGGTGGGGGAACCCCGGTCTTGCTTTCACGCTTTGTGTATTCAAACCAGGACGCGCCGGTGTTGAGGATTCCCCATATCATGAGATTTTCGTCACCGTTCTCGTCGGCGAATGGCGAAACGCAGATAAGCACCTTCGTATGGTCGGTGGCGGGAGCGAGACGGAGAATCTCGGCGACTTTGAACTCGCGCCGTGCGTTGAAATGGATCGGTTCGTAAAGGCGCCCAAGTTCAATCGGGCCCGCAAGCTGTTCGGCCTTGTCAGGTGAAATAAATGCAAGCCTGAACCCGATTCGTCTCTGTTCCTCCGTGAGAAGGCTCGCCTGGTACGCTACCTCGGTAAACTGCCTGAGCCATTTCTCGTTGGGGAGCGGCGTATCGGAATCGAACTGGTCGTTCGAGTTCCAGCTTGCAGTGATATGCGGAATCAGCTCCGCGGGATAATAGAATTTTTCCGATCCACTAATCGTCAAGTTTTGTTCCCCTTCCATAATGCCATGCCAATATAATGTCATGTGTAAAGGGGAATATTTAGAACTGCTATCTAATTATTATTTTGAATTCTGATATTCCTGGACAGTGTTATGCTGACTTTATCGTCGCCGGGTTGCCCTCCTCCGACCGATACACTGATTTTTCCCTCCGGACAAATCCTGTGACCATTTTCATCAACGATCTTCAGCCAGTAAGGGTCAATTATGATCTCGACTGATTTGACTTCGCCATGGGCAAGATGGACTCTTTCGAATCCCGCGAGCTGCTGTCGCGGTGTGCGTATCCCGGAATCCGGCCATGACAGATAAACCTGCGCGACTTCGTCACCCGCAACATCTCCAGTGTTTTTTAAATTGAATGTAACTGTCACCGGTTCATCGGGTTTGGGATTATCGGGATTAATTCCGAGGTCGGAATACTCGAAGGATGTGTATGAAAGCCCGTAACCGAACTGGTAGAGCGGATCACCCTCGAAGTATCGATACGTACGGTTTTTCATCGAGTAATCATCGAACGGTGGCAGGTGGTTATAGCAACTGTATATTGTTACCGGGAGCCTTCCCGCCGGATTGTAATCGCCGAACAGGACATCCGCGACCGCTGTCCCGCCCTCCATTCCCGGGTACCATGCCATCAGGATCGCATCGACATTTTCGTCCGCCCAGCTTACCCCTGGCGCGCTTCCGCCGATCAGGACAAGCACAACAGGTGTCCTCGTTTTGTGAATTTCCTTTAAAAGCGCCTCCTGGATTTTCGGAAGGCAGATATGCGCGCGGTCCGGTCCGCTCTCGGGATCGGATGTCTCGCCCTCCTCGCCCTCGATCCTGTTCGTAAGTCCAAGTACCACAACCGCGACATCGGATTTCGATGCGATATCAATCGCCGATCTGAATCCCTCACGATTGTTCCCGGTATGTTCGCAGCCCTTCGCGTAAAGAACCTTAGTATTTTCCGAAACCGCGTTCTGAATTCCCGCGAGCGGCGTGACGCTGTACTCGCTGTCGCCGTAGTAATTACCCTTTAAGGCAAGGGCATCATCCGCGTTCGGACCGATCACCGCGATCGATCCGATGGCCTTTCCAAGCGGAAGGATGTTTCCCTGGTTTTTAAGTAGAACGATCGATTCCCGCGCCATCTTCAGAGCAAGTTCGCGATGCTCATCGGATGATACGACCGACATGGGAATGTGTGCCCACCTGACACGCTCGGGCGGATCGAACATCCCGAGCCTGAACCTCGCGGTGAATAACCGCTTTACCGAGATATCGATTTCATCCTCTGTAATAAGTCCCTTCTCGACAGCACCCAACAGCGCCGGGTATGAATCTCCGCAGTTGAGATCGCATCCGGCCCTGACCGCCATCGCGGACGCCTCGACCATCGTTTCGACAATTTTGTGATGTTTATAAATATCTCCGATCGCCCAGCAGTCCGACACGACGTAGCCATCGAAGCCCCACTCGTCGCGGAGTATCTTCTGAAGGAGCGTCGGACTTGCGCAGCACGCCTCACCGTTCGTACGGTTGTACGCGCCCATGACCGAATACGCCCCGGCCTCCCTGACGCATGCCTCGAACGCCGGAAGGTAGGTTTCGCGAAGGTCCTTCTCGCTCACAACCGCGTCGAATTTATGCCTGTCGGGTTCCGGTCCCGAGTGGACGGCGTAATGTTTCGGGGTCGAGACGAGTTTCAGGTAATCCGGATCGTCTCCCTGAAGACCCTTCACAAACGTCACTCCGAACCGACTCGTCAGGTACGGGCACTCGCCGTACGTCTCCTGTCCGCGACCCCATCGCGGATCGCGAAAGATGTTGATGTTCGGACTCCAGTACGTAAGCCCGTTCGGCCACTCGTCCTCGTCGTCCGGCCATTCGCCGTTTTCAATTTTCCGGTAGCAGTCGTGATGTATCGCGCGCGCCTCGTCGGAGATCGCACTCGCGACTTTCGCGAACAGGTCAAGGTCGAACGACGCAGCCATCCCGATCGCCTGCGGGAACACCGTCGCGATCCGTGGCCGCATTTTGATCCTCATCCGCGCGACACCATGCAGGCATTCGTTCCACCAGTTGTAGCGGGGTATCCCGAGACGCTCGATCGCGGGCGAGTTGTGGATCATCTGCGAGACTTTTTCCTCGAGCGTCATACGCGACACGAGATCATCAACCCGTTCGACTATCGGTAGATTGGGGTCAAGATAAGCGTTCAGTTTTTCAGGCATCGGTGATTCCCACTCCCCATGTGTTTACAAAGAAGGAGTGTTCGAGGGGATTACGCTCGCGGTTTTCGAATTCGCTTTCGTAGTGTTTTGTGCGATCAAGCACACCCGCGTCCGCCTGGTAACCGATTGCTATCATAGCCATCGGCGTGTACTCGTCGGGAATGCCGAACTCCTCGCGAAGCCTGTCGCGATCGAATCCGCCCATCTGGTGCGCCATGAGCCCCATTGATGTCGCCTGCAGGCAGATCGAGATCGACGCCGCACCCGTGTCGTACTGCCCCCATCGATTGGGTTTATCGTTATGTGAGAATTTCGATCCCGCGACTGCCGCCATCAGAACCGGAACATTTTTCACCCACTCCTTATTTCCGGGAGTGAGACAGTCGAACGCGATGTTCCACGCGTCTGCATCGCGGTTTTTATCCCAGATGATGAAACGCCATGGCTGGTCGTTGAAACACGAGCATGCCCATCGCGCAGCCTCGCACAGGGCCGTGATCTGATCCTCCGAAACCGGCCTGTCGGGATCGAATGCCCTCGCCGACCATCGCTTCGCGATCAGATCATTTATCGGTACCGATGTTTCCGCTTTCTTTTCAATCATTCAGTCTCCTCTTCCGGCTGTGTTGTAATCAGGAGGTCTAAAAGGGCGTCGCCGGCCGGTTTCATTACCGTATAGCCATCCAGAATTCCAGCTCCCGGACGCCAGTGATACGCGTCGGTGAATCCCCACATGAATACCCGCTTTACCGATGGGTGCGATGAGAAAGTTTCGTACGCGGTACGGTACGCCCACGCCTGGTACTCGAACCATGATTCGTATTCTGCTCCGCCGCCGATGTACGGACTCCACGGGTCCTGCGGCGGCATCATGTCGAACTCGGTGATGTCGATCGGAAGTCCGAGCGCGGCAAGCTCGTCGAGGGCCGATTCGATTATTGCCGCGGACGGGAGGGTCGAACCCATGTGCGCCTGAACGCCGATACCATGAATCGGGACATCGCGTTCGAGAAGTTCGGTTATCAGTTCGACATACTGCGCGCGGTCGCGTCCGGAGATGAGGATGTTGTAATCGTTGATGTAAAGCTCCGCGAGCGGGTTGGCCTCATGCGCCCACCGGAACGCCTTCTCGCAGAGATCGATTGTCTCCCACCCGAGCGCGTCCTCCCATCCCGTGACGTGCACCGGCTCGTTGACGACGTCCCACACATTGATCCTGCCGGTAAAGTACGTGACGACCGTCTGCACATGGTCGCGAAGTATCGCGGGACGCTCGTCGACCGGGTAGTCGCCGATCCAGTCCGGCACGTGATGCTGCCATCCCCAGACGAGCGCGTGGCCCTTAAGCTCCAGGCCGTTATCGTCAAACCATGACGAGATGTTATCGGCCTCGGTAAATCGCCACGTGTCGTAGTCCGGACGGATGTGACCCATCTTAAGGCAATTCTCGGTTACTCCCCATGTGAACAGCCTGTGAAGGTGCTCGCGATATAAAACGGATACAGGGTCCTCGACGTTCCAGGACGCGAAAGGTCCCGCGGCAATCGCGGTTCCGTAGACCACCTGATGGACCTGTTCATCCGGCACAGATTCCTGTCCGGATACAATGCATGCAATGGACAGGAAAATCGCTGCCAGCACCATTCGCGAGATAATTTTCATAACTCACTCCCTGTACTGTTCCGCGTTGAGTTCGTCTATTTTGAAAAGAACATACGGCTCGGTTTCACTGAGCTCCATCAACGAGATGTAATCAAGGTGCGTCTCGATCATCGTCATCACGACCGCCGGATCATACAACGGCATATCCTCATCGGTCATATCCTCGGTCGGCGCGAATTGGGACATATCATGCCAGTGCACCACTAACCCGACAGCGTCGCCGCGGACTCCCCAGTCCTCATGCATGAGTAATTCAAACACCGCGTTGACGACAATGTAATCCGGGAAATTGTCGGTCGTCGTCATGACCTTCATAAGCGATCTCAGCGCGCGGATGCTGAGTGGATCGTGGCCTGCGGGACCGGAATCCGGTTCGAGCACGTACCCAAACTCCCGCGAGATGTCATCCGCGTACATGTCGTAATGTGATGCCAACAGGCCGATGAGCGTCTCGCGGACGCTTATGTAGGGATGATCGAGAAGCGGCCTGAGTTCGTCCCAGCAGGATACTTCAAGGCCGAAGAGAACTTCCATGCTGACCTTGATAAGCGCCTCGTCATCGACTACTGATAGATTTTCAATAAGCCTTTCATCGGCCGCATGCGATTCGAGCGCTCCGAGAACCCCGATTGCCCGTCGCTGGAATCCCGGTTCGGGGTCATTCAGCATACCGGCAACCATGTCCTCGGTCTCGATAACTTTCAGCGTGGCTATCTCCGCGAGCGCGATGCGCCTTCGCATATCCTCGTCGCTTTCAAGGTTTTCGACAAGAATCGCGATTGTGCCCTCACGGTCGAGTTCAAGCATTTCCGCAAGGATCACATCGAACGCCCGGATCGCAAGACCGCTGTACATGTTGTCGAATTTCAGTGAGAGGAACGGAAGAATATCCGGGCCGAAATCAATCAGGCGCTGACGTGCCTGCGGGACGATGATACGGTTGTCGCCGACCTCCCATCGCACCGAGATCTCCCATAATTCATCGAAGACTTCCGCAGTGAGTTCACCCTCGTAGCTTATTACCTCCGGAAGCGGGACGTCCTCGCCAAGCTGACCCCGTTCCGTTTCAGGTTCCGATTCCGCGGACTCATCCGGCGGTGGCGGGATGATATCCCAGCCGACACCCACCTGGTCCTGCGTCCAGAGCATACCGTTGTCCATGATGCCGAGGTAATCGTCATTTCCGCCGAGGTCGACGAGAACACCGATCGATGTGAATCCGCGCGCGGGTCGTCCGAAGTTAATACCGTTACTCCGACGTCCTGCGTAGGTGTCATCACCGCTTCGATCGATGAAAATCACCGCGCTGTTGGTAAGTGATCCGCCGTTGCAGGATGTGTTTCCGAAATACTGATCGTTACCACCGCGGTCATGGAGTACCGACGCCGCGTAGTCGTGACTGCCTCCGGTTCCGAGCCCCATGTGCATCACATAGCAGTCGGACCCGGCGCCGTCGATAAGTCCGCCGACCGCAAGGTGGATGCCCGATCCCTGACCGTACTGCGTCATCTCGTATGAATCGTTCCCCGCGACATCGTAAAGGAGTCCCGCGGAGTACCAGTAACCGACTCCCTGGTTGTAGATATCGCCAAGATACCGGTCGTTTCCATCGTAATCGACAATCAGCGCGATCCCGCCAGCGTAGTCGATCCCGCGCTCGCCTATCGCGAATCCCTGCGAGAACGACTGGTAGCGATCCGCGAATAGCGGCGCGTGGAGATATACACCCCCGGCTTCGTAAGTGTCGTTGCCTCGTTCGTTCGAACAGATCGCGAACCCGAGCGTCCGGGCGAATGCCTGCGAATTTGTCCACGCGTAGTATGAGTCGTTATCGAACTGGGCGATATCGACCGGGTCGGGTGTGCCTTCATCGGTGGATGTTTCGGGTGGGGCCTGGACGCTCGCGTCGACCATCACGCCGATACCGTATCCTGCCGCCCCCTGCGAGTAGACCTTCGAGCGGTAAATATCGCTGCCGCCGTCATCATAAAAAGTTGCGATTCCGCACATCGCAGCACCGAGAGCGCATGAACCCGTGTAGTAGCGGTCATTGCCCTGACCGATGTCGTAAAACGCGGCTGTACCAAGAATCGCCGCTCCGATCGTGATGTCCGTGTCGGGGCAGTTGTAGAAATCGTCCCCTTCAAGATCGATGAAGTAACCGTAACTGTTCCCGCGTGTCCCGTACGACGCGCCTATCCTGCAGTTGTTGTAGGTGTCGTCTCCGCCCGGCTCGATGAGTACGGCGTACTCACCCTCCCATGTATCGTCCCTGAGAGTTCCAATCGCGATTGTCCCGTGTTCGGTTTCGACTATGATCGGTCGAATTCGCGGCCAGAAATCATCGGGGATGTTCGGTACCCACAATTCGGGTCTGAAATCCATGCCTGAGTCCCGTGCGATAAGCGCCTGCATGCCGACCTTAGACATCAACTCGTATATGTATGCGTCTGGCTGGTCTTCGAGGAATGTATCCCATTCCTCCCGCTGTTCTTCTGAGTAGGGGGAATCGAAAATATCATGCCAGCTCAGAGTGGATGAGATGTAGTTTCTGAGAATGTCGTGTTCCTCGCCGGTCAGATCAACAGGAAGGTCCTGAGAGGAAAGGTCGAGTATGGTTTCGAAAAACAGCACGAGGTCTTCGGGATTCCCGAAATTCTCATGTGAAATCCAGGGAACGCTGTTTTTCCATTCATGTATTGCGAAAATATCTGTTTCGTCATAAGGTTCAGGATAGAAACTGTATGCCATTTGAACTTCCGATGCCGGTGACGGCAATCCTTCAGCTATTTCTTCATTTAATTCGAGCATACGATCCATCTCGGAAGCGATTATCATCGGCTCCGCGAGCATGTCCCTGACGACCGGGAAGCAGTCTGTACCCTCGGTATAGTCCTTCCTGAAATTGAGGTCTTCGAGCGTAAGGTTCGCGGCCCAGAGGGCCTTTTCAATGGCCTCTATTTCATCGGGTGTATACGTATTCCCCCATGTATCTGCTGTGGGAGCGTATGTAGTGGTAGCTTCCTGTGCGGGCGCAGCCCATGGAGCAAGGACGAGAATAGACAAAATTATCACAACTGCTGACTTAAGAATTTTTGCTGCCATGATTCATCCCCTGTCGATTTGATGGAAGAATAGCATTATAGAACAGCGGAGGATAAAGTTTAATGGCTCTGAATTGAATTAATCACAATCAAACATATTTAAACCGCCGGAAATATTCTGTTTGAAGTTGAGATTTATTCCCTTTAACAACTTGATTTTAATCATCATGACACTATATATAGAAGTAGGAAAAGTACAGGCTGGATGAAGGAAGAAGGTCTACGGACTTCCAGGGGACAGAAATGAAAGAGTCTGATACCAGAATCAGGAAGGGACTAAGAGCGGGCAGGCTTTCAAGGAAACTCAGCATATGGCTTGGGTTGTTTTTCCTCATTTTCTGGACCGGATCCACGTTCGCTCTGTACGGTGTAAGGCGCGAGGAGGCGGTAAGCGACGCCGAAAAGGAATGTCGCATGATGCTGGTCAATGTGGACGCAGCCCAGGAATACGTGCGACAGGAACTTCGTCCGGTAATGTACAATTATGTGGATGAAGAGTGCTTCATACCGGAGGCCATGTCCACAACGATGGTATCCAGAAGTATTGTCGATCGCTTTCGGGAGAGCTATCCGGATTATTATTTCAAGTTCGCCACCGACAATCCAAGGAACCCGCAGAATTCCGCCGATGAACGTGAACTTGCCATTCTCAGGTACTTTATAACGAATCCTGAAAACGAAGAATGGTCGGGACCGATGAAATGGAACGACGAACCATACATAAGTGTCGCGACCCCCATCTGGTTCAGCACTTCGTGTCTTAGTTGTCACAGCGATCCCGGGGAAGCCCCGCAGTCGCTAATTGACAGGTACGGAGACACCGCTGGTTTCCACAGGACAGCGGGTGAGGTTGCACTTAAAATCGTCGGTGTTCCGGTAGGCGCTGCGCTTACGGAAGCGACGAGGGCAACACTGATTTACGCGGTTGTTTCAGGTTTATTTTTCATGGGGTTATTCGGCTTGACCTATTTCCTGATCAGGAAGTTTGCCACAACCCCCCTTCGTGTACTTCGCGATGAAGCTGAAAAAGTCGGTGCGGGTGAACTTGGACGAAATATTGAGATCAATTCCGGTGATGAGATCGAGGAGCTTGCCGACGCACTTAACGAGATGAGCCGTAACCTCAAGGAAGCGCATGAACTTCTTGAGCAGAGGGTTAATGACCGCACTTCCGAACTGAACGATCGAGTTGCGGAACTGGAGGTTTTCAACAAGACGCTTGTCGGACGCGAACTCAGAATGATCAGGCTGAAGGAAGAGGTCAACGAGCTTCTTGACGAGCTTAACCGTGAAAAGAAGTACACTCCTGCCGAGGAATCCGACTTTCGGGAGGTCTTCAAGTGAAGAACCCCGAAGTTGGAAAAGGCCAGGGAGCAAGACTCTCAGCGTACCTTCCGACAATCATAGTTGTCCTTACGGTTCTCGGTTTAACTGTTGTTTCGACCAGGCTTGTTCGTAACTGGGAGAACAGGACCCTGATAGAGACGTTCGAGCGTCGCGCAGTAGATTTCTCACGATCGATTCAGACAGGACTCGACAGCCATCTTGAGGTGCTGTATTCGCTCCGTGAATTTTATTCCGGTTCAAATTTTGTAAGCAGGGATGAATTTAAATCATTCCTGTCAGGTGGAATCGAAAGGCATCCGGGATTTCATTCCATAATGTGGGCGCCTATTGTGCTGGGTCCCGAGAGGGAAGTGTATGAGAACCTGGCAAATCTGGATGGATTACCAGATTTCGCATTCAGGGAACCCGGCAGCGACGGTCAGTCAATTACAGCAACGGAGAGAGACCTGTATTGTCCCGTATATTACATAGAACCCGTCGAGGGAAAGTCGGAGCTTGTCGGTCTTGACCTGTGCATGGTGCCGGAATTCGCTGATATTTTCAGAAACGCTCTTGGTCAGGATGTATTATGCATTCCTGTTAAATCCAACCTGCTTACCGATGGAAATATCGGCCTTGTTGTAATTGTTCCGGTTTATTCAACAACAACGCGTAATCAGGGTGGGGGGCCTGCAGGTTTTGCGGTTGGCAATTTTAACCTGCGCGATCTTATTGAGAATTCTATAGGTGTCGACAGGCCTGGCGAGATAGAGGCTGTAATTTACGACGATACTTCGACGACCGACACTGAAAATATGATTCTTGTCCGAGCGAGCGGAATTATTTCGGTTCCCGCCGAGGTTGGTGAAGCCAGACAGGTCTCCAGTCTTGAGTATTCCACTTCCCTGCAAATAGGTGATTCAGGCTGGCAGATGCAGTTGTATCCGACCAGCAGGTTTTTAAAAGCCAATGTTTCGTACTATTCCTATGGGGTTTTAACCATTGGAATTCTATTTTCGCTATTGATTGGTATTTATTTGAATTCAATTACAAGCAGGACTCAGAAGATCCATAAACTTGTCCAGATTCGTACCGAGGAACTTGAAAGGGAGATACAAAGGAAACAGGATGCCGAAAGGGCACTTGAGCAGCATAACGTGGAACTCCAGTCGAGTGTTTCGGATCGCGATGCCGCGATAAATGAAGCCCGTGCGGCACACAAGGCAATACTGAATCTTCTCGAGGATGCGCATCTGCAGGCAAGCGAGCTGAAGGAACTTAACGATAAACTTACAGCAACTTTCAACAAGCTGGAACAGACATCCGCAGACCTTGAGACAATTATCGAATCAAGTCCGGTCGGAATGGTTATCATTGATGCCGAGACAAGGAAGATAGTCAGTGTCAATACAAACGTCACTGAGATCACGGGCAGGTCGAGGGATGAGATTATCGGGCTGCCATGCAATGAATTTATATGCGACGCGGATACTGGTGTCTGTCCCGTTCTGGATCAGGATAAGTCCTTAAGGGACGCGGAGATGTATTATGTGCATGATAGCGGGAAAGAACTTCCAATTCTTAAAAACGCCGTAGACATCACTGTTGATGGCAGACCGTGCATACTGGAGACAATAGTCGATATCTCCGATCTGAAACAGACCCAGGCTGAACTGTTAAAACAGAAGGAATACGCTGAGAAGGCTAATCGCGAGCTTGAAGAGGTTAACAGGAGCCTCAGCGATGCAATAGACACCGCCAACGCGCTCGCCCGTGAAGCCGAGGCGGCCGCCAGGGCAAAAAGCGAGTTTCTTGCCAACATGAGTCATGAGATAAGAACCCCGCTTAACGCTGTTCTCGGCATGACCGAACTCGTTCTCGATACAACAATAAACAGCGAGCAGAGGGAATTTCTGGGGATTGTCAAATCGTCTGCTGATTCACTGCTCGACATAATCAACGACATTCTCGACCTTTCCAAGTTCGAAGCGGGAAGGCTTGAGCTGGAATCAGTCTCTTTTAACCTCGATCAGGTGATTGACGAGGTAGTTGTTTCATTTGCGCACATGCCTGAACGGGGTGATCTGGAATTCATCTGCAGGATTATTCCCGGCACTCCATCAGGGCTGATTGGTGATCCGACCAGGCTGAAGCAGGTGCTTTCAAACCTTCTCAGCAACGCGTTCAAGTTCACGGAGTGCGGCAGCGTGAAGCTGGAGATCGGCCAGTTAAACAGGCTCGACGGGAAAAGCAGGCTGTGGTTCGATGTGAGTGATACGGGAATCGGAATTCCGCCCGAGCTTCAGAAGATAATCTTCGAGGATTTCACCCAGGCCGATGGCTCGGTGACGAGGAAGTACGGGGGAACAGGGCTGGGCCTGGCGATTTCGAAGCGTATCGTACTCGCGATGAATGGCAACATAGAAGTAAAAAGTGTACCGGGGAGGGGATCAAGTTTTAATTTCACCGCTGTACTTGATCATGATCCGGATTACGCGGACGAGAGTCACGAGGAGTCGCTGTCCGGAAAGAAAGTTATGGTTGTCGATGATAACGGGATGTCAGAAGAGATAGTAAATGAACTGGTGAGATCGCACGGTGGCAGCCTTGTTAAGGATTCCGGTGAAGATGCCGACCTGGTAATTTTATGCAGGGATATTATTGCAGGGTCCGTTGTTGAGACGGTATTTTCCGGAAGCAGTATTACGGAGAAATCGGAAATATCTTTCAATGACGAATCGGGATACCGCACTGGCAAGAGAGTGGGGGAAGACAGGTCACGGAAATATATTGAGTTGTACAAACCGGTTACGAGGGGAGCATTCAGAAAGGTTTTAGCTGACAGCAGGATATCAGTTCCCGTAAAGGAAAAACCGGGAACAGCAGGGCACTCGATGCCCTCCGGTGATGAAAGCGATGGCTTAACCATTCTGGTTGCAGAGGATAATCCGGTTAACCAGAAAGTCCTCGTGGCCATGATAGAGAGACTTGGAAATTCCGTCGTACTTGCCGCTGATGGCGAGGAGGCTCTCCGGAAACTATCTGAGAACAGGATTGACATGGTGTTAATGGACGTTCAGATGCCGGGGATGGACGGAACCGAGGCCGTTCGTATACTCAGGCTGAATCCTGTGTATTCGGGTATTCCGGTTATAGCCCTTACCGCCCATGCGATGGAGGGTGACGAGCACCGGTTTATCGAGGCCGGGATGGACGATTACGTGGCGAAACCCATAAGTCTTGAACAGCTTGATGCAATAATTGAAAAGTGGAGCAGAAGGACCAGTGAAAGATCCGATGTAAAAAACCTCGCCGATACTTTGAAATAATTACCCTGTGAATACTAACACGATTTCAAAAAAAAAATTCTAAATTGACTTGACCTGAGCATGCCTTATGGTGTTTATACTTAGGTTAGCGGCGGATACCGAGTACGAGGGCCGGGTCAATTTTCCTCATACAAGGACGTGTCCGCCGCTACCCCGGACCCATATATTCCTTTGCTGAACGTAACTCGTAATTCAAGATAGAAGCATACAAAATTATGTAAATCTGTGATATCATTTATCCAGAGGATAAATTCTTTTTTTGAACTGGATTCTTACTTTCTGCGGAGGCACAAAATGAAACGGTTTCTCCCCCTTCCTGCAATACTTCTTGTGGTGCTGCTTATATTTGGCTGCAGCGGAAAATCCGGCACTGATCCGCTGTCTCCGGATCTCCTGGGTCCGGCCGGGTACGCCCGTGACCAGTCTTCACATGTCACATGGGGCTTGTGGGAGATAAGCATTGAGCCAGCCGGAAACAACACGGGACAGATCGAGATTGTACCGCTCAGGACTGCCACATTTAACGTGAACGTCCAGCAGTTTCTTACCCCGCCTTCATCACCGGTAAACCTGATTATTGTAGAACTTCTTCCGGACACGGACTTCCTGACCGGATACGTCAGGACGCGAGTCGGTCTTCGACACCCGTTCCCGGGAGTTGCGATGTATCGCGGATTCGACGTTCGCGGTATTGTAATGATGGGCGACAACACGGTCGATGAACATGATTCGGCGATTATCTACGGAATGCCCCTGCCCGATGGTTCGCCATCGGATGTCGGGTACCTCATGAATCCCGATGGTTACACCCGATGGTGGAACCCGATCGAGTTTACTGACAGCATGGGCCTGTTAGCGTACAAGCCGAACACGATGGGAACCGATCCGCTGCCCACCTGTTCGCTGAACGCCTATAAATATTTCGCCGATGAGCTCGATGAAGAGGGCTCTGTCGCATCGCTTCAAGTTCCGAATCGTGGAACATTCTCAACTACCGGCAATCAGAACACGCGAATATACGATCTGCAGTTCCCGATCGATCCACTTAACGTCCGTTTCAATCTTGCGATCGACGCGTCGTGGGATGAGCCGGATCCGGAGGGTGAGCCTGACGGTTACCCGGTCGAGTATTTCCCGCCATCGGCACAGGTCCAGGAACCGTATTACGTGGAACCGTTTCAGTACAGCGGTAGTGCGTTCTATGCCGACGGGATCTCGGGCGGATCGATCAGCCTTGAGATGACCATATACGACTGGCAGGCGGTTGGAAGCGATGATGGAGTACCGGGCCAGCTTAACGCGATATGGCTGAGCGGCGCACCTCTTGCCGCACCGGTTGATGTTCTTCCACTGGCTACTTCATATCCCGGAATGAATGAAGCATCGAGCGTTTTCCAGGTAGAGCTGGACAACTCGATGCTCGACCTGACATC
>Ga0272443_10001313_pt1 | contig 37409 bp, 38 predicted proteins | sample SSMAcet12_FD_193581 | JGI IMG/M metagenome (GOLD analysis project Ga0272443, IMG submission 193581) | Marine sediment archaeal communities from Little Sippewissett salt marsh, Falmouth, MA, United States - SSM-Acet-12 | ecosystem: Environmental > Aquatic > Marine > Wetlands > Sediment ...
CCACCGACTGGAGAGCCGTGTGCGGGAGAACCGCACGCACGGTTCGGAGGGCGGGGAGGGAATCCTCCCCGACCCCTATCGAAAGAGGGGCCGGGATGACGAAAGAGGGGCCGGGATGACGAAAGAGCAGGGCCGGGATGAACGAAGAGGACGGCCGGGATGACGAAGGAGGAGGGCCTGGAGATCCGGGAGCGAAGGAAGCCCCGCGCCCTCCGGAGTCGGGCTTTTCGTGGGAATGACGGCGGTGAGTGTGCAAACGGGAGGGCCAGGTGCCGGCAGGCAAGAGATCGGTGAGAGTCGGGGAGCAGCTCCTCAAGGAGATCGCCTATCTGGTGGAACACAAGGTCAGGGACCCGAGGGTCCGGAAAGTGACCCTGACAGGGGTCCACATGACCAGCGACCTCAAAATCGCGAGGGTTTACTACAGCCTTTTTGGGGATGAGAAGGAGATCGAACAGGCAGGCGACGGGCTGGAGAGCGCCAAAGGCTTTATCAAAAGGGAAATAGGGCGCACTCTCAGTCTCAGGTACATGCCGGATCTGCAATTCCGGCACGACCCTTCCCTCGCCAGGGGCGAGGAGATGGACAGGCTGATCGAAAGCCTGAATCTGCCGGAGGAAAAGGAGGGTGAACGCGAGGATTGAAGTCGGATGTGAACGGCGTGCTTCTGGTTGACAAGGATGCGGGCGAGACCTCTTTCGACGTGGTCAGGAAGGTGCGGCGTGCCGCGGGCGTTCGAAAGGCCGGCCATGCGGGGACCCTGGATCCCTTTTCAACGGGCCTCGTGGTCCTCATGCTGGGGCAGGCCACAAGACTCTCGCAGTATCTGATGTTCGGGAACAAGCGGTACCTGGCGACCCTGCGCCTGGGAGTGGAGACGGAGACATACGACCCGGAAGGACGCATCACCCTGGAGCGGGAGGTGCCCTCGTTTTCCCCGGAGGATGTGGAGACCGCCCTGGATCGATTCAAAGGGGAGATTGAACAGGTCCCCCCCGCCTTCTCCGCGGTTCACGTGGACGGAAAACGGGCCTACAGGCTGGCACGCAAGGGCATGGATGTGGAGCTTCGTCCCCGGAGGGTGGTCATTCACGAGATCAGGCTCCTTTCCATGGATCTGCCCGAGGTGACCGTGGATGTGGTGTGCTCCCCGGGGACATATCTGAGGAGTCTCGCTTTCGACCTGGGCAGGTTGCTCGGGGTGGGGGCCCATGTACGGACCCTTCGAAGGATTTCAAGCGGCTCCTTCCATGTGGGCGATGCCGTCCCTTCCGGACGGATAGCCGGAAGCGGTGGGGCCGCTCTGGTGGAGCAAGGCCTGATCCCCCTGGCCCGGGCCTTGCCCGACGCACCGGAGGTTCACGTGAGTGAGGCCATTGCGGCCAGGATCAGGAATGGATACAAGCCCAAGGGAGAAGAGATCTTCCGAGGGGCGTCTGGTGTTTCGGCAAGAGGCGGACTCGTTCGACTCCTGTGCGACGGGGAGTTGATAGCCGTAATCGAAACGGCGCCGGGTCCACAAAAGAGTCAGGAGACAACAAAAAACATGCGGGTGTTTCATTAAGCCAAGGGCTTGTTTATGCCAACATACTGAAGGAGGTATGCAAAGTGGTCTTTACGCAAGAAGCCAAAAAGGAAATCATCGATCGATTCAAGCTCCACGAGAAGGATACCGGGTCGCCGGAGGTGCAGATAGCACTGCTGACGAACCGCATCACGTCGCTCAACGATCATTTCAAGATCCACAAAAAAGACCATCACTCGAGGAGAGGACTGCTCAAACTGGTTGGACAGCGCAGAAGGCTTCTCAACTACCTCAAAAAGGTCGACGTCAAACGTTACCAGGTCGTAATAAAAGAACTCGGAATCAGGAAGTAGCCGGTACAGGGCTCCACGCGGAGACAGCTCCCACGCCACATCCAGTTCCGGGAAAGGAAAGAAAACACATGATAAAGAGTTCATCCATCGAGGTAAACGGTCAGACACTGAATATCGAAACAGGCCGAATAGCCAGGCAAGCCAGCGGCGCCGCCGTTGTCACTTACGGAGAGACGGTGTTGCTCGTCACCGTGGTGGGGACGGATTACGTGCGGGAAGGCATAGACTTCCTTCCCCTAACCGTGGAATATCGCGAAATGTCCTATGCCGGCGGCAGGTTCCCCGGAAATTACTTCAGGCGAGACATGGGGCGGCCCAGCGAAAAAGAAACCCTTGTGGCAAGGCTCATTGACCGACCTCTCCGACCCCTGTTTCCAGACAATTACTTTTTCGAGACCCAGGTCATCGCCAATGTGCTCTCCGCCGACAGAGAAAACGAGGCCGATGTCCTGGCCATTCTCGGGGCGTCCATGGCCCTGGAGGTCTCGGATATTCCCTTTCAGGGGCCCATTGCGGCTGTGAGGGTGGGGCGGGTCGACGGCCGTTTCATAGCAAACCCCACCATGAGCCAGCAGGATGAAAGCGACATCAACCTGATCGTCGCCGGGAGCCGTTCCGCCGTGGTCATGGTGGAAGGGGGCGCGGATTTTGTCTCCGAAGGGGACATGACCGACGCCATTCTTTTCGGGCACGAATCCTTGCAGCCCATGCTGGATCTTCAGGACGAGATCCGCGGGGAGGCGGGCAAGCCCAAGAGGGTGCTGCCTCCGGTTGCCAAGGACGACGCTCTCCTGGCCAGCGTGACGGAACTCGCCGAACCCGACTTCAGGGAGGTTATCACAACCGCGGAGAAAATGGAGCGGCAGAAGAAGAGGAGCGGGGCCACCGAAAAGGTGGTGGAGGCCCTCAAGGAGGAGTTTGACGATCGTATCGGCGAGATCAGGGAAATGATCCACGAGCTGGAAAAGAAATTGATCCGGCAGCTGGTCCTGGAGGAGGGAAAGCGCATCGACGGGAGGCGTTTCGACGAGGTGAGGCCCATTGACTGCATGGTGGGCGTCCTCCCCCGTGTGCACGGGTCGGCCCTGTTCACCAGGGGGGAGACCCAGGCCCTGGTCCTGACCACCGTCGGCACGGAGATGGATTCCCAGAAGATCGAGAGCATCTACGGGGACAGTTTCAGGAGATTCCTCCTCCACTACAATTTCCCGCCGTTTTCGGTGGGTGAGGCCAAACGACCCGGAGGGCCCGGCAGGCGTGAAATCGGGCACGGAAACCTGGCGAGGCGCGCCGTGCTGCCGGTCATCCCCGAGGAGGAAGAATTCCAGTACACCATCCGGGTGGTTTCGGAAATTCTGGAGTCCAACGGGTCCTCTTCCATGGCCAGCGTGTGCGGGGCGTCGCTCTCGCTCATGGACGCGGGTGTTCCCATCAAGGAGCCGGTGGCCGGCGTGGCCATGGGGCTCATGGCTGAAGACGACAAAATCGTCATCCTCACGGACATCATCGGGGATGAAGATCATTACGGGGACATGGACTTCAAGGTCACGGGGACAAATGACGGAATCACCGCCCTTCAGATGGACATCAAGATTGACGGCGTGACCAAGGAGGTCTTTCAGAGGGCGCTGGAGCAGGCGCGTCAGGGCAGGTTGCACATACTGGGCAAGATGAACGAGACCATCAAAAAGGCCCGGTCCGAGCTGTCCCCTTACGCCCCCGTGGTCATCACGCTTCAAGTTCACCCCGAAAAGATCCGGACCATCATCGGCCCGGGCGGAAAGACCATACGGGAGATCACCGCGGCCACCGAGTGCAAGATAGACGTGGACGATTCCGGCAAGGTCATCGTGGCGGCGCCTGACGCCGAGGCCTCCGGGCTCGCCGTGGACATGATCAAAAAGCTTGTCAAGGAAGCGGAGATCGGTGGTCTTTATCTCGGAAAAGTCAGGAAGATCATGGATTTCGGCGCTTTTGTGGAGATACTCCCGGGGACCGATGGGCTCATACACATCTCCCAGCTGGACAAGGAGAGGGTCAACAAGGTGACCGACATCCTCCAGGAAGGCGACGAGGTGCTCGTCAAGGTGCTGGACATCGACAAAAACGGGCGGATTTCGCTTTCCAGAAAGGCTGCATTGGGGGAAAACCCTGAAGATGCACAATAAGACCACATTCGACAATGGAGTGAGAGTCCTCTCCGAAACCCTCCCACACACGCGATCCATCTCCCTCGGGATATGGGTCGACGTCGGTTCGAGGGATGAAAGCAAGGCGCTGAACGGGATTTCCCACTTCATAGAACACATGATTTTCAAAGGCACCGCGCGCCGGTCGACTCTGGATATAGCCCGGGAACTCGATGTCCTCGGGGGCCTTTCCAACGCCTTTACAGGCAAGGAAAACACGTGTGTTCACGCCCGGGTCCTCGACCGGCACTTCCCCCAACTGGCGGATATCCTCACGGACATCTTCCTCAATTCACAGTTCGACGCCCTGGAGCTTGACCGGGAAAAACAGGTCATCCTCCAGGAGATCGGGATGGTGGAGGACACCCCGGACGAGCTGGTCCACGTCCTTTTCTGCAGCAACTGCTGGCCGGACCATGCGCTTGGGCGGTCCATCCTGGGGAGCGACGAAACCGTGTCCGCCATAGACAGGGAAAGGATGCGGAAGTTCTACGTCCGCCATTACACCCCCGAGCGCATCATCATCGCCGCCGCGGGCAACATCGACCACGACTCCCTGGTCGGTTTATTCCGCCCGGTCTTTGAAAATCTGGAAACCGGCGCGGCCGAATCGCCCGCCCCGCCTCCTGTGCTCAAGCCGGGTTTCGTCTGCCATGAAAAATCCCTGGAGCAGGTCCACGTCTGCATCGGGGGCAGGGCCCCGGATTTAGCCAGCGAAAAGCGGCTCGCGGGGGCCATGCTCAACACCATCCTGGGCGGGAACATGAGTTCCCGTCTTTTTCAGGAGATCCGCGAAAAGCGCGGCCTGGCCTACTCCATCTATTCCTTTCTCTCCGCCTACAAGGATGCGGGCGTCCTGGGCGTCTACATGGGAACCGATCCCCGATCGGTCAACCAGGCTCTCGATGTGGTCCGGCATGAAGTGATGCGCCTGCTGGAGGGTGACCTCGAGAGGGCCGAGTTCGACATGATGAAAGAGCATCTCGTGGGGAGCATTCTTCTCGGGTCGGAAAGCAACGACACCCGCATGATGCGGCTTGCGAAAAACGAGTACGTTTTTGGCAGGTACATCAGTTACGAGGAACTGATCGAGAGGCTGAACGCCGTGGATATCGAGGACGTGATCCACGTGGCCGAGGACTGTTTCAAGGGAGGCCTCACCAGCGTCCTCCTCGGCCCGGTGAGGCCCGGTGAGGTTGAAGAGGACCTCCTTTCATTTCCGGTGCGCCCATGAGCGGTTCGTCCGCTGTAGACACAGTGAGGATTACCCTGAAGCGATTGCCCGGCTCCGAAGACCTGCCTCTGCCCGCCTACGAGACATCAGGAGCCTCGGGCATGGACCTTCGCGCCGCGGTTGAGGAGCCTGTCTGCCTCAATCCAGGGGATATCAAGCTCATCCCCACGGGGATCGCACTGGCCATTCCGGAGGGGTTTGAGGGGCAGGTGCGGCCGCGCAGCGGTCTCGCCCTGAAACACGGCATCGGGTTGGTCAACGCGCCCGGCACCATCGACTCGGATTACCGCGGCGAAATCCGCATAATCCTCATCAATTGGGGGCCGGAGCCTTTCACAATCCGGCGGGCCGACAGGATCGCCCAGTTGATTCTGTGTCGGGTCTGTCATGCGGAAGTGGACGTCACGGAGGATCTCCTTCACACGGATCGTGGGGAGGGGGGATTCGGACACAGCGGGATCCATTGAATGAGATTTTCAGTCCTGGCATCGGGCAGCCGCGGTAACGCACTTTATATTGAGACGAAAAAGACCGGAATCCTTGTCGATGCCGGCCTGAGCTGCCGGGAGACATTGAAGAGGCTGGAGGCCGTGGGCGCGGACCCCGGCAAGGTTAAGGCCCTGGTTGTGACCCACGAGCACAGGGATCACGTGAATGGGGTCGGGCCCGTGGCCCGCCGTCTCGGTGTCCCTGTTGTGATGAACCGGTTGACTTACGACCGGTGCGCATCCTCTCTGGGGAATCTTTCAGAGGCCGTTTTCATTCAGACGGGCCGGTCGTTCGCCATAGGGGATCTCAGCGTCGAGACCTTCAGCAAGTGCCATGACGCCTCGGATCCCATGGGAGTCGTCGTCTCCCACAGGGGCTTCCGCCTTGGTGTCTTGACGGATCTCGGGCGAAGCACCCGCCTGGTGGAAAACCGGCTGGCGGGCTGCCGGGCCCTGGTCCTCGAGTTCAACCACGATCCCGATCTCCTGGTCAACGGTCCTTACCCCCTTTTTCTGAAAAGACGCATTCAGGGACCCGAAGGCCACCTGTCGAACCTTCAGGCATGCGACCTCCTCAAGGGGCTCTTGCACGAGGATCTGGGGGTCGTGGTTCCCGCCCATCTCAGCGGCGAAAACAACGAGCCCGGGCTGGCCCTTGAACAAGCCGGTCAGCTTCTGAAATCGTGCGGCCTGGGGAGCACCGCGGTGGAACTGAGCCTCCAGGACAGGCCGACGTCGTTCTGGGACATCTGCTAGGTTTCATCGCACGGGCTGAGACGTAATGACACAAGACCCCAAGGATTCGCCGCGGGACACAAAATCAAGGGAGCGGCCCAGGTCCAGGAGACGCCGGAAATATGTCTGCTCGTGCTGCGGAAAGGAACAGCCCTTTTGCTGGACCTGCCCCTGCGGCTTTGCGATCTGTAACGACTGCATGGACGAAAACCTCTGGGGGCTCACGTGCAGCGGGGTCAACTGGCAGTGCCCGGATTGCGGTTCCCTGAGGCCGTTTTGAGGACAGCTGTCGGTTGTCGTTTATCGTTTGTCAGTCGTCGGTTATCGGTTGTCGGTCGGTGGTCGGTGCCCGCCCATGGCACGCGCCGCCGGACAGGCCCCATGACCGAATCCGCGCGATAAATCGCCATGGAACACCGGATCATCGAAAGCCCGCCATTGCACGTGGTCTTGTACGAGCCTGAAATCCCGGCAAACACGGGAAACATCGCGCGGCTCTGCGGCGCCGCCCGAATCACCCTCCACCTCATCCATCCCCTGGGGTTCAAGACCGACGACAAACATCTCAAAAGGGCCGGCCTCGACTACTGGCCCGAAGTGGACGTCCGGCACCACAGGAATTTCGACCACTACCTGGAAGGCATTGGAGGCGGCCGGGTCCTCGCGTTCAGCAGGCATGCGGAGGCGGTGTATTCCAGCGCGAGGGTGAGTGAAGGCGACCACCTCCTTTTCGGCCCGGAAACGCGGGGCCTGCCCATGGAGCTGAGAAACTCCTACCCCTGCTACCGCATTCCCATCTGGGGGAGGGTGCGCAGCCTGAACCTCTCAACCTCCGTGGGCATCGTGGTGTACCATTACCTGCATTGCCTGGAAAAATTCTAGATCCGCGACAGCTTGCCTGACGAAGATTACCATCGCAATCGAAATCGGTTTTTCTTCGTGTTCTTGGATTTTTGGGCTCGGGTCAACTGAGGGGGAGCATATAGTCCGCAAGCCTGCTCGAGGTCTTTCGCAGGTTCTGACTCAACAGCCGGGCCAGGCCCTTGAGTATCTTGACCCCGGTCCTCGGGTAATCCTCGAGAATTCTGTCAAAGCCCTGTCTCGTAAGTATGAGGAGGGTCCCCGCCTTTCGCGCCCTCACGCTCGCCGAACGGGGGAAGTCGTCAATCACGGCCATCTCCCCGATGGACCTGTTTCTGCCGAGGGTTGCGATAACCACCTGATGTGTCGTGTCGACACCCTTGACAACCTCCAGGGTGCCCTCGATCACAAAACAGACATAGTTGCCCCTGTCGCCTTCCTTGAAGATGATCTCGTCCTTCTTGACGTCCATCAAGGTCATGAACTTGGATGCGATTCGCAGATCGTCCGAATCCAGGGAATCGAAGATCGGGAGGTTGATGAGCTGGTCGATTATTATCTCGGACGTTTTGCTCGCAGGGTGCTTTTTTTGATTCAAGAGGATAACCTTTGCAAAAGGGCGTTAGGACGATTATTATAGGGCGTTTGAGCGGGAAACGCACGAAAAAAGTGTACGGTGCAAGAGTCGGGCAAGGCCGCGAGCCCTTCCGGAGAGCCATGTGCTTGCACCGGTCGGGAAGGCCCCAGGGAGGATAATTCATGAATGAACGACGGTCCATTCCCACAGAGGAGCTGCTGAACCACGAGGTTGTCAAAGAGGTCACCTCGTCCGAGAACAAGGCCCTCCTCGAGAGAAGAGGCTTCAGGCCCGCGTTGTGCGAGGCGTTCAAGGGGAAATACACCCTTCTCGTGGACACGGATAAATATTCATTTGACAAGGACCGCCATGCGGCGGAAGAGCTCCCCGCGATCATCGACAACCCGGTCCAGGAAGTCGTCCGCGAGGATTCCCCGGACGCGGCGCTTCGCGGGGATTATGAAAAAATGCGCAATATCGGCATCGTGTTTTCCGGCGGACCCGCGCCGGGCGGGCACAATGTCATTGCGGGCCTCTTTGACGCGGCCAGGGCGGCCAACCCGGACTCCAGGATATTCGGCTTTCTCATGGGCCCCGACGGGATCATTGAAAACGAGAAGGTGGAGATAACAAAGGACATGGTGGATGCCTATCGAAACCTCGGAGGCTTTACCATGATAAAGACCGGCCGCACCAAGATCGATTCCCGGTCCAAGAAACAGGTGTCCAGGGAGACATGCAAGAACCTGGGGCTGGATGCCCTGGTCATAGTGGGCGGCGACGACTCGAACACCAATGCCGCGTTTCTCGCCCAGGAGTTCCATGAAGACGGCATTCAGGTGATCGGGGTCCCCAAGACAATCGACGGCGACATCCAGGTGAGGGATTCCAGGGGGCAGGTCCTGTGCGCCATGTCCTTCGGGTTTCATTCCGCGGCCAGGGCTTTTGCCAACAACATATCCAATCTGTCGACGGACAGCGGTTCCGACGTGAAATACTGGCACACCTGCAAGGTCATGGGGCGGGTGGCCAGCCACCTCGCCCTGGAAGTGGCCCTCCAGAGCCACCCCAGCATCACCCTCATAGGGGAAGAGCTTGCGGATTACGTGGACGAGGAACGCCTGCATCTCTCGGAAGGCGGGGAAACCGACTACAAGGCCTATGGCATGACCCTCCGCCATCTCTCCCGCATGATCTGCAACGACATCGTGAGACGCGCGGCCGCGGGAAAGAATTACGGCGTGATCGTCATCCCTGAAGGGGTGCTGGAGTTCATCAACGAAATCCAGGTCTTCATCATCAAGCTCAATGCCATCATCGCCGGGTACAACGCGACCCACGACCGGGATTTTCACCGGAAGTACCCCCTGCTGGAGGACAAGCTCGAATTCCTGAAAAACCTGTCCAGGCGCCCCAGGGAGCAGGGATCCATCCCCATATGGAGCGGCCGGGACGACGACCTGTTCAACGATCTCCCGGTCTTTTTTCAGGAGGGCCTCCTGACGGAAAGGGACAGCCACGGCAACTTTCAGTTCTCCCTGGTGGAGACCGACAAGGTGATCATGGGATTGGTGAAGGATTACCTGGACATCCTGAGGGAGCTCGGCGAGTACAAGATCGGCATCGATCCGGCTTACTATCGAAAGGTCCTTCAAAACGACGGCCTGGACCCGGACGTCTTCGGCCCTGTCGTCTTCTCCAACTATGGGGAGGAAGGCATGCTCCTCATGAAAAAGGAGGTCATTTCCAGAAAGACCCTGGCCCAGGAGCTCGTGAAAGGCGGGAAGCTTGAAAAGGACGAGGACGTGCCTCCGGCCCTCGAGAAGATCTTCAGGAAATCCGTTCCCAAATTCAAGACGCAGACCCATTTTTACGGCTATGACGGCAGGGGAAACGACCCCACTTATTTCGACTGCACCTACACCTACAATCTGGGGCTCTGCGTTTTCAGCCTGATCGCCAACGGGGCCACGGGCCAGATGGCGGCCGTCAGGAACCTGGAGCAGGATTTTTCCAGGTGGGAGCCCGTCGGGATTCCCATAGCGTCGCTCATGCATCTGGAAGAGAGAAAGACAAAGCTCGCCCTGGTCATTGAAAAAACCGTGGTGGATGTCAATTCTCCGTCGTTTCGGGTGGTCAAGGCCCTGCGGGAGAAGTGGCTTGCGGCCCGCCCCGGGGACGATGAGTTCAGGCGCCCCGGCCCTGTCCTGTGTTTCGGCGAGACCGAGGAGGAAAGGCCCATCACGCTCACACTCAACGCCCTGGAGCGGAAGGGATCCTGAGCTTCAGCGGAAGTGTCTGAAATGCCGTCATCTGTTGCTGGAATAGCCGGGGAAAAACTGAGCGTCGCGATCATTGCCCGCAATGAGGAGGAGCGCTTGCCCGCCTGCCTCGAGAGCGTCCGGTTCGCGGATGAAATCGTCGTGGTGGACTCCGGCAGCACGGATGGAACCGTGGCAGTGGCCGAATCCTACGGGGCCAGGGTTTTTCGGGAGCCGTGGAGGGGTTTTTCGGGACAGAAGCAGTACGCGGTGGACATGTGCACCCATGACTGGGTGCTCATTCTGGATGCCGACGAACGGGTGCCCCGGGAAACGGCCGCGGAGATCCGGGAAATTTTAAACACGCCCCCCACGGCCGCCGCCTTCGGTTTCAGGAGGAAAAATTTTCTTCACGACCGGTGGATCCGCCACTGCGGGTGGTGGCCCGATCGAATTGTGCGCCTGGTGCACCGCGGGAAAGGCAGGTTCGACGGCAGGGCCGTGCACGAAAGCTGGATAACGAACGGGGTTGGACTGGAACTTGCATCTGTTATAGAGCACTTCAGCTTTCGGAACTACTCCGAGCTGGTGGCCAAGATGGAGCTCTACTCGACCCTGGCCGCCGGGGCCCTCCGGGAGAGCGGCAGGAAGATCGGACCGGCGGTTCCGGCGTTCCACGGGCTGTGGATGTTCCTCAGGACCTATGTTCTTGAGCTGGGGTTCCTGGACGGCTTCGACGGATTTGTCATATCGGTCATGAATGGGGGCGGTTCCTTCCTGAAGTACGCAAAGGCCCGGGAACCTGTGTGCGCCGCCCCCCGGACCGCGTCCGGAAGACCCGCGTCGGGCGCCGGGTCCTAAGCGTCACAGGGAAGCCTCGTGGATCTCACCGGCAAACGAATTCTCATAGTGAAAATGCGCTATATCGGAGACACCCTGAGCATTGCGCCCGTTGTGGACAACTTGAGGGAAAAGGCCCCGGGGGCGATCGTTGATGTCCTGGTGAACAAGGGCACGGAGCCGGTGATAAGCCATCACCCGGGCATTCGAAAGACGTGGGTTTATGACTACCGGACTGCCAAGAAGGCGGCGCCCGCTTCCATAGGCTACCAGGTGAAGTTGATTCGAAAACTTAGATCCCGGCGGTACGACGTCGTCATTGACTACACCCACGGCGACCGGGCGGCCCTCTTGTGCTTTTTGACCGGCGCTCCGGTCCGGATTACCCACAGCCATGCCGGGAGCCTGTCCAGGAAGCTCATGAACCGGTTCGCGGACTCGGACCCCCGGAAAACGCACATCGTGGACCACCAGCTGGCATCCCTCGAGCTCCTGGGGCTCGGGGGGTTTCGCCGGACATCGACCATGGTCATACCCGGGGAGGTGCGGGAAAGGGTGGACCACATGGTCTCGCGGTCCGGGCTCTCGGGGCGGCGGCCGTGGGTGGCCGTTCACCCGGGTGCGGGTAGCGAATTCCGAATGTGGCCCCCCGAGCGTTTCGCGGACATAGCGCGAAGGTGCAAGGAACGATACGGGGCCTCGATCATCCTCCTGGGTGGGCCTCGAGAGGCCGGTGTCTTGAAACGCGTGGTCTCCGCCGGGGGGTGGACCCCGGATTTCTGCTCCTGCGATCTGAGCATTCTGGAGACAGGGGAGTTTCTCAGGCGGTCCACGCTGTTTCTTGGGAACGATTCGGCGCCCGGACACGTGGCCGCGGCGGTCCAATGCCCCACCGTGTCCCTCTTCGGCCCCACCTTTCCCCACATGTGGCGGCCCCTGAGCCCAAGGGGTGAAGTCCTGTTCAAGAATGTCCCGTGCTGCGGGTGCCGCCAGCTCGTGTGCTCGAGGCCCGATTCCCGGTGCATGGACCTCATTGAGACCGAGGAGGTATGGGAGGCCGTTCAGAAACTCATGGACGGCGCCCTCAAAGACCGGGAAAACACCCAAAAAAAGAGGCAGTCCGCATGATCCCATGGAACAATTTCCTTCTGGCCTATCTCGTCCTCTTTTTCGCGAGCGCGGGGGTTCGACTCACCCTCGAAAGGCTCAACGCCTCCCGGATCAGGAAAGAGGGAGGCAGGGTCCCCGAGGTCTTCAGGGGCTTCATAAACAGCACGGAGCTCGTCCGCATGGACAGGTACAACCTGGACAAGATCGACTTCTCCCTCGTGGAGTCCGTGACCTCGAGAGGGGTTTTTCTGATGATCGTGCTCTCGGGCGCCCTCCCCTGGGTGGCCGCGTCCATCGACGATGTGGGATTCGTGTGGGCCGGGCTGATCTTCTTCGCCGTTCCCGCCCTGGCGGGGCAGATCCTGGATCTGCCCTTCGACTACTACAGGAACTTCGTTCTGGAGGCAAAGTACGGTTTCAACACAATGACCCGGAAGATCTGGGTCCTGGACAACCTCAAATCCCTCGTCCTGGGCGTGATCCTCGGCGGCGTGCTCCTGGGGCTGTTCCTGTTGATCGTCAATCTGGTGAAGAACTCCTGGTGGATCTGGGCCTGGGTTGTCCTGGTCGGTTTTCAACTCCTCATGATGGTCCTCTATCCCACGCTCATCGCGCCCCTGTTCAACAAATTCACCCCCGTGGAAAACGAGTCCCTTGCGCGCCGCATACACGAACTGGCCGAACGCCAGGGTGTCGCCGTGGGCGACATCGTGCAGATGGACGCGGGCAAGCGAAGCAGGCACACCAATGCGTATTTTACCGGGCTCGGCAGGATCAAGCGCATCGTCCTCTACGACACACTCCTCACAAGCCACGACGAGGAGGAAATCATAGCGGTCCTGGCACACGAAATGGGGCACTTGAAAAAACGCCACGTGATCAAGCAGGTCCTCCTGTTCAGCCTCGCCTCCCTGGTGCTACTCTATGCAGCCTCTCTCCTGATTCACTGGCAACCCCTGTACCGGGCCTTTGGTTTCACCATGACCCCGGCCTATGTGGGGCTTTTTCTCGCGGGAATTTTGTGGGAGCCCGCGGGGTTTTTCCTCTCGCCCATCCTCATGACGGTGTCCAGGACATTCGAACGCCAGGCGGACCGCTACGCCCTGTCCATTGCGGGTAAGGCCGATCCCCTTGTCCGAGCTCTCAAGAAAATGGCCAGGGACAACCTTTCCAATCTCAAGCCCCACCCTGCGTATGTCCGTTTCCACTACTCCCACCCGCCGCTGCTCGAGAGGATCGAGACACTTGAGAGGATCGAGAGAGAGGCCCCGCGGGCCCGGTGACCGGCCGATATCCCTTGAACTATTTTCCTGGAGCCTTATAATCTCAGGTAATTGAAATCAAAAATCACACGACGGTATTGCAGGAGGAGAAAAAACAATGGCGGAATATTCAACCACGGCAAGGCATCGGTCCGAGGCCCTGGTAAACGACTACGTGAGGGGCGTGTACAACTGGATGTGCATAGGACTCGCCCTCACCGGCGTTGTGGCCTACTGGGTTTCCCGCACCCCGGCCATCCGAGACCTCGTTTTCGGAAACACTTTTTTGCTTTTTGCGCTCATCATCGCGGAGTTGGGGCTTGTGGTGGCCATCAGCGCCAGGGTGGGGCGCATGAGCCCCGGCACGGCGACATTCCTGTTCGTCCTCTATGCCGCGCTGAACGGCGTGACTCTCTCGTTCATCTTTTTGATCTACACGAGCGCGTCCATTATCAGTACTTTTTTCATATGTTCGGGCACCTTTCTCGCCTGCAGCATCTACGGCTGGACCACCAAAAAGGATCTCATGTCCTTCGGTGGCTTCCTTTTCATGGGCCTGATCGGGATCATCATCGCCTCCATCGTGAACATGTTCATCGTCAATGATGCCCTTCAGATGATCATCAACTACATCGGGGTCTTCGTTTTTATGGGGCTCACGGCCTACCACACGCAGCAGGTCAAGAACATGGCCATGACCCAGCCCGCGGACGCGGACGCTGGCGTGATCAGAAAGGGGGCCATCCTGGGGGCATTGTCCCTGTACCTCGCATTCATCAACCTTTTCCTTTTCCTGCTGCGGATCTTCGGCGGGTCGAGGGATTGATCACATGAAAGTCTGATGAGGACGTCGCATCCTTCAAGGGACCCTTCCTATGTGGAGCTCGCCGCAAGCGGCGAGCTCGCCCGGAGGGTGGAACAGGCTGAATCCATTCTCCAGGACTGCACGCTCTGCCCAAGAGAATGCAGGGTCGATCGGAAATCGGGAGAGACAGGGTTCTGCGGGACGGGTGAAAAAGCCAGGATCGCAAGCTTCTGCCCCCACTTTGGAGAAGAGTCGCCCCTCGTGGGGCAAAAGGGCTCGGGGACTATCTTTTTCAGTTCGTGCAATCTCCTGTGCAGCTTCTGCCAGAACGAAGAGATAAGCCACGGAAACGAGGGAGAGGACGCGACTCCCGGGCAGATCGCCGCCGTCATGCTCATGCTGGCGGACAAGGGCTGCCACAACATAAATCTCGTGACCCCCACCCATGTGGTGCCTCAAATATTGAAGGCACTCATCCCGGCGGTTGAAGAGGGTCTTCGACTCCCCATCGTGTACAATTCCAGTGGATATGAAACGCTCGCAACCTTAAAGAACCTTGAGGGTATTGTCGATATATATATGCCGGACTTTAAGTTCTGGGACGGAAAGTGGTCCGGCAGATACTGCGCCGCCCCGGATTATCCGGAGGCGGCCCGAAAGGCCCTTGTAGAAATGCATCGTCAGGTTGGGGATCTCGAGACGGATGAAAACGGCATAGCCCGGCGCGGGCTTCTCGTGCGGCACTTGGTCATGCCCGGCGGGATCGCCGGGACCCGGGATTTCGCGCGGTTCATTGCCCGGGAGATCTCCCCAAACACATATGTCAACATCATGGACCAGTACAGACCCTGTGGTCGTGCACGCGGGGATGATCTGATTAACCGCCGCCTTGAAGCGCATGAGTTCAGGGAGGCTGTGGATGCGGCCCGCGAGGCCGGTCTCAATCGCCTGGACTCAAGAGACCGGATAAGATTCGCACTGCTGTGAAAAGGACCCCGCGTTCTATTCAACGCTTGACGCAGACGCCGTGACCTGTTGCCTGCTGGATACGACTCCGAAAAAATGGATCTGATAAAACAAGAGTTTTTCGACAAGACGTTTGTCATCGGAGACATCCACGGATGTCACGACCTCCTCGTAAGGCTCATCGACAAGATCCGCTGGGAACCGGAATGGCACCGGTTGATATTTCTGGGGGACTACATAGACCGTGGAAAAGACCCGAAGGGCGTGGTCGACTATATCCTGGAACTCTCCAGATACGGGACCGTGGACTGTCTCCTGGGAAATCACGAGAGCCTCTTCCTGAACTACCTCTCCACGGGGGACCCAAGGCTTTGCCTGGCAAACGGCGGGCTGACAACCCTGAACAGTTACAACATCAAAGGCTTTGTGCCTTCCGAACTCATGATTCCTCCCGAGCATCTGGAGTTTTACCGCAGGTTGAAACTCTATGTGGAATTGGAGGACTTTCTTATAGTCCACGCGGGCCTGCGCCCTGGGGTTCACTTCAACGACCAGAACCCGGAAGACCTGCTGTGGATACGAGAGAAATTCATTTATTCCGATTACGATTTCGGAAAGACCATTATCTTCGGGCACACTCCCTTTCACGAGCCCTATGTCACAGCAAACAAGATAGGTCTGGACACGGGCGCGGTCTATGGAAACAAGCTGACCTGCCTGGAAATGCCCAGTATGGAGCTGATATCCGTGGAGGCCTGATTCCTTGAAGAACACCGGCAAGGGCAGACGTCCGGTCGGACTCACCACAACCGTTCCCTCTGAGATCGTTTTCGCCTCGGGCAGAAAGCCCGTGGACCTCAACAACGTTTTCATCACCTCGAAACACCCCGAGAAACTGCTCGAAACAGCCGAGAACAGAGGCTTTCCAAGGACGCTGTGCACCTGGATCAAGGGCATTTACGGGACTGTGATGGGGCAGGGCATCAGGGAAGTCATCGCCGTGACCGGCGGGGATTGCAGCAACACGATCGCTCTTGCGGAGGTTCTCAGGCACCAGGGGGTGACGGTCCACGGCTTTGACTTCCCCCTGTCCCGAGACAGGACAGCCCTCGAGAGGTCCATGGAAGGGCTGCGCCGGGGTCTGGGCGCGGACAGGCGGGAGGTTGAAAAGGTAAAGGATCGATTGGACCGCATCAGGGCAAAGCTCCGGCGCCTTGATCGCATGACCTGCATGGAAAACAAGATCACGGGCCGGGAGAACCACCTTTTCCTGGTGACCAGTTCCGATTTCGGTTCCGACCCGGACCGATATGAAGACGAGCTGGATGCCTTTCTCGAGGAGGCTTCCTCCAGGGAGCCCATTCGGGATACCGTGAGGCTGGGATTCATAGGGGTGCCCCCCATTTTTGACGACCTTTACGAAACCCTGGAAAAGATGGGGGCGAGGGTCGTCTTCAACGAGGTTCAGCGGCAGTTCAGCATCCCCTTCGAAGATGTGGACCTGGTGGAGCGATACCTTCGATACACGTATCCATATGACGTCAAGGGCCGCATCGCGGACATCCAGGAGGCGATCGAAGAGAGACGCATCCAGGGGCTCATCCATTACACCCAGACCTTCTGCCACAGGCAGATCCACGACATTCTCATCAGGGCGGCCGTCGACAGGCCGATCCTGACCCTGGAAGGGGACCGTCCCGGTCCATTGGACGGGAGGACCATCACCAGGATCGAGACGTTTCTCGAGATACTGGAGGGGGCATGAAGAGGTCGAATCGGACTCTCCTGGGCATCCTCTGCGTGTGCGTTGTCCTTTCCGCGGGGTGCTCGCACAGGCCCGAACCCGCGCCCCCGGTCCCCGAGCCGCCCCCCACGCCGGTGGAGGGGGTGTCCGCGAGCGGGTACTCCATCCAACTGGGGGCCTTTGCACAACTCGGAAACGCGGTGAAGCTCACCCGGTTTCTGCAAGAAAGGGGAGAAGAGGCGTTTTACTTCAGGTCCGAATCCGGGCTCTACAAGGTGAGGGTGGGGGATTACGCGTCCCGTCCGGAGGCACGGGAAAAGGCCGAACAGATCGTGGCCCAGGGGTATGCGGACTCCTACTACATCGTCCGTCCCGAGGATCTTGCCCTGGCACGATCCAGGATATACGGCGCATCGGTCCTTCGAGAGGAGATCGTGCGAACCGCGGAGTCCTTCATGGGGGTTCCCTATCAGTGGGGAGGCTCCTCCCCGGAAGATGGATTCGACTGCAGCGGCCTCGCCATGGCGGCCTACAGGATGAACGGGCTCAACCTCCCGCGCTCGTCCCGTGAGCAGTTCAACCGGGGGGTGCCCGTCAACCGGGGTCAACTGAGGAGGGGGGACCTCGTTTTCTTCTCCATCAGCTCCGGGAGGAAGGTGAGCCACGTGGGCGTCTACGCAGGCGGGGATTCCTTTATCCACGCACCGGGCGAAGGCAAGAAGATCCGGGTCGACCGCCTCTCCAACAGCTATTTCAGGCGGCACTACGCCGGCGCCCGGACATATTTCTGATGGGGGACGCCTTGCCTTGTGATTTCGATGAACAAAAAATGGTTTTTCTTAGAGAGTGACTTGCTTGTACTCCAGTCGATAGATCTCGGCGAGCGTCAGAAAAATGGTGATGATGAGCGGGCCGTAGACCACTCCCAGGATGCCGAAGAGCTTTATGCCGCCGATGACCCCGATGAAGACCAGCAGGGGGTTCATCCGCATGCCCTTCCCGATGACCCTGGGCTTGATCACGTATTCGATGAGCCCGCTGTAGCAGAGATTGTAAATGAGAAAGATCACCGCCATCCCGAATTTTTCCTGCAGGAAAAGGATGATCGTCGCGGGGATAAAGACGATGGAAGCGCCGATGACCGGAAGGAATGCCATGAAGCCGGCAACGGTGCCCCAGAGGAAAGGGGATCCGAGCCCTGAAAAATAAAAGGCGATGCCTGCGAGGATCCCCTGGATTATCCCCGAGACGCCGTTGCCCAAAATGACCGCTCGACCCATCTCCCTGAACTTGAAGACGAGCATCTCCTGCTGGGAGAGAGGAAGGGGCAGCAGCTCGGACAGGTAGTTCTTGAGTCGCCGGCCGTCCCGGAAGATGTAGAATATCACGAGAATCATCAGGAAAAAGTGTATCAGGAAGCTCAACAGGTTCGAGGCGATGGATCTCAACTGCCTGGAGAGGAAGAGCCCGACGTTGGTGCCGACGGCCGCCGCCAGTTGATTCAAGGCCTCCAGGTTCAGTTCAATGTTGAACCTGTCGGCCATGCCTCGAATCCGCTGGGCCCAGACGCTGTCGCCGTGCAGCATGATGTCTATCTTGTCGATGGACACCAGGTTCCGGCTGCTGCTGTAGAGGTCAAAGGCCTCGTTCGAGAGGGTCCCCACGAACCATCCAAATGGAATGAGAAGGATCACGGCGATCACAACGGACATGAGCGTGGAGGCAGCCTGGGCGCGGTTATTCAAAAGGACCTTGACACGCGCGTAGAGCGGGTAAAAGGCGCTTGCGATCAACAGGGCAAGGACGATGGCCGAAACATAGGTCCAGAAAAGCCTCACAAGAAGTATTGTGGCCCCCAGGAGCACTATGAGAAAAAACTTGGAAATGAATCTCTTGTCCATTGGATATCGCGGGCCCTCATGAACCGAATCGGCGGAGCAGGCCGGATCGAGATCTCCTGCTACACACGCATTTTTTCCTGCATGAGCGCCAGGAGGTGAAGTCCCTCTCCGGCCTCTTCCGGCGTCATGGTCCCCATGCCGCAGGCAGGGGTGAGCATGGAACGCCTGCGAACCTCTTGCGGGTCCAGGCCCCAGGAACAGATTTCGTCGAGGCCTTCCCTCATTTTCTCCTGGAGCCGGGACGGGTCCAGTCCGGGGCTGAAATCCTCCGTGGGGACAATGCCCCAGGCGATGGTGCCCCCGTTTTTCAGAAAAGCGGTGAGTTCCCGGGGGTAGAGGAGAAACTGATCCATGTAGTTGAAGGCGTCGAAGTTGATGATGTCCGGTCCGGTTTCGAGGATCATCGGCCAATCCGTGTTGCCGCAGCAGTGGATGCCGATGAGGGCGTTGGATCGCTCCCGGATGAATCCCATGATTTCCCTCAGGGCGCGGACCACCCCTTGACGGTCGATGCTCGAGAAGGCGGACCCTATGCCGGACAGGACGGGCTCGTCGATAAAAAGGATGGTCTGTTTCCCGGTCGTTCCGAGAAGCTGATCCTGCCACAGGAGCTTTGCCGCGAGGCCCTTCACCACCGTGTCGAGGAGCTCGGGGATGTGCAGGATGGATCTGCCGTCCCTGGTGTGCACGCTTTCTGCGAATGTGATCGGCCCCACGGTTTGTCCCTTGATGTAAGGGATTTTCGCGGACCGGGACCCTTTCATTATCTCCAGGATCTCAAAAAGACCGCGGGCCCTGTCACGGCTCATGGCGAAGTGGTCGAGGTCCTCGGACAGGAATCTCTCGTAAAAGGCTGTGAGCTCCTTTTCGATGTCGCCGGTATCCGCGACCACACCGCTGCCGGCGTCCGCCGGGCGGAGGCAGGGAATTCCCTCGCTGAATTGGAGTATCATGTCCTCCCTGGGGTCCAGCCTGACGAACTGCGGCCAGAAAGGCACCTCCCTGAGGATGTCCGGAATCGTGCGGCAGACACCGGCCACATCGAGGCGCGGATCGCTGCCCACGCAGGTGGCTGCAAAATTGAAATCGATTGGGCGAGCCATTTGTTCCTGTTGGAAAAGCCCCTGAAAATGGGATTGTCAATTGGCGGCGGGGGATCGCGCCTCCTGGATCCGAGAGAGCCATGCCTCCAGAACCCCTATGAGTTTCTCCTTCCTGAGCCGCTCGGGATCCGCCTCACTTATTTGTTGGAGGAGCGATTCCTGCTCGAGGGGTGCGGCTTCCAGTTCGTTCAGCCTGTTTCTGGACTGCTCGTCATCGGGGTTTCTCTCGACCACCTTCCGGTAGGTCCTGATCGCCGCTTCCCGTTCCCCCTGCTTCAAATACAGTTCCGCCAATGTCGCCGTGGCGATTTCGGGAATCTCGAACGGCTCCTGTTCCTTTTCTTCCTCTTCTTCCTTTTCTTCCCTCGTTTCCCCGCGCTGAAGGGCGGCGGGTTCCGGCGGCTGGAGCCGCGTGAGTAGTTCCCGGGCGTCCTCGTCGTCCGGGTGAAAGGTCAGGTAGAAGTGCAGCAGCCGGAGGGCTTCGTCCCGGGACCCTTTTTCCGCATGGGCCCTGGCGAGCATGAGATACGGCCCGGCCATTTCGCCGATCAGGGCGGCCGCCCGGGAGAGCTCCTCGGACGCCCTTGCAAGGAGCCCTGAAAGGGTGTACGCCTCTGCAAGGAGAGTCCTCAGCCCGATGTGATCGGGGCTGTGGTGGAGGGCCCGCCGGCAGTATTGGATGATTTGTTCGGGGCGGATGTCTTTCTTCACCGTGGAAAGGACAAGGTATGCGGCTTCCGGAGATGGGTGCTTCTCCAGAATTTCATCGAGAAGAATGTGCTCGTGTTCAGCCATGTCATTTTCCCCCGCGATCTTTGATTGTTCAGTTTAAGGGCGGTCCGCCCGTGCTTTCTCCCCACCCTCGGCGGAGGCGGGCGGTCCGGCATTCATGCCTGTCCCGGCGCCTTCGCGCCTGTCCTCTTCGGGTGCCTCATCGGCGAAATGAAAGTGGACCTCTTCATCCTTTAAAAGGTTGAGCTCTTTTCTGGCCACGGACTCGATGAAATCCTTGTCGTCGCGGAGGCGTTCGATTTCCTCGAGAAGCTCGTCGTTTTCGGCCTCGAGACGGCGGATCTTTTCCTGGTACTCCTGCCTCTGGGATTCCATCCGGTAGAGGTGAACAATGCCTCTCTTGCCGAAGACGAGCCAGGCCGCGAGGAGCACAAACAAAAGAAAAACCGAAACCCTGATGAAACCTTTACCTTTTTTATCCATCCGGCGCCATTTGGATTTCCCGGGCCCCTCACTGCTCGGACTCGCCCGAGCTCCAACCCGCGGCAATGATGACCGATCGGACCCCGGCGGAACGGGCCGTGTCTATGACGTGCATGACTTTCCCGTGGAGCGCTTCGCGGTCGGCCTGGAGCACGATCCTGACCAGTCCCTTCTCCGTGACCATGCTGCCCAGGGTTTCCTTGAGGTCCTGGGGGGTGATTTTCTCACCTTCCAGGTAAGCGTTGCCGTCTCTGTCTATGAGGACCGACGTCTCCTGCTGGGGGTTTTCGTCGAGCCGTGTGGACATCTTCGGCAGCTGGAGCTTCACCCCGGAGGCCAGATCGAAATGAGAGGTGACCATGAAAAAAATCAAGAGCAGGAAAACAATGTCAATGAGCGGGGCTATGCCGAGCCGCGGATCGTCTTCCTTCTTGTTCCTGAGAAATCGCATGTGGATCCCCTCTCCAGGGCCTCAAACTTCTCGAGGCGTCGTCGCCTCCTCCACTTCCATCGCGAACTCCGCATCCCTCCTGCTTTTGCTCGTGCTCTCGAGGATTTCGATGACCTTCATGGAGTGCTCTTCCATCTCAAAGACGAGGGATTCGGTCCTGTCTTTCAAAATTCGGTAGCAGACAAGCGTCGGTATGGCCACGCACAATCCGGAGGCCGTCGTGATGAGGGCCTCGGCGATCCCCCCCGCCAGGAGACCGGGATTTCCCACCCCCTGAACCGAGATCACGTTGAAGGTCTTGATCATCCCGGAAACCGTCCCGAGGAGACCCAGGAGAGGCGTCAGATTGGCGATGGTGGCCAGGGCCCCCACATGTCTTTCCAGGGTGACGGCCTCCCTGCTGCCCATCTCCTCGATCCCCTCCTTGACGAGCCACATGCCGCGACCCGTGTTCTTGAGCCCTCCCAGAAAAACCCTTGCAATGGACGAGCCATGGCCCTGACAGAGAAAAAGCGCCTCGCTCAGCTTCTGCTTGCGGAGCATGTTTTCGACATTTCGAATAAACTTCTCGGGCAGGACATTGCCTCGGCGGAGGACCCACAGGCGTTCCAGAAAGATGGCAAGGGCCAGGACGGAACAAAGAAGGATGGGGAACATGAATACGCCGCCCCTGATGAAGAGATCGATCACGCCGCGACTCCTTGCTGTCTGTCGTGTTTATGCCGTCTCATACGCCTCAATCCCCTTGTTCAACGCGTCGTGGGGCTAACATACCCGCCGTCGGCCTGCCAAGTCAAGCAACCTGGTCATGACTCATCGTTTGCATGGCGCGAGAGCATGCCGGAATCGTAACCGGCTTTTTCATAGTTTTCGAGGGCCCGCGTCTTCAGGGCCTTGTCGCTTGTTTTTTCGGAATGCTTGTCGGCAAGCTCCGCTGCGTGACTCCACATGCCTTCCTTCTCGTACCCGCGGATGCGGCTTTCAACAGCGGCGGAATCGCCCGGGATCTCCACGACGGCGGCCCTGCACCACGAGATCAACTTCCTGACCGGACCGCCGCACCGCGGGCAGCCCTCGAGGGCGGGATCCCTGAGGCTTTGAAGGTGTTCAAAGCGGGTGCGACAAAGGCGGCAGCCCTTTTCCGGATCCATGGCCTGATATTCGTATATGGGCATGAACCTCCCTCCAGTTCTTCGGCGTCTCGAGATCTGCCGGCCGGAAATTGGAATCGTCGAAAAGCCGGGGCGTGCCTTTTTGCGGAGACTCGTCATTTTTCCGACTCGAACAGCGTCAACAACCCCTATCTCCTTTACCCCAAATAGCGTATTATTCAATAAAAAAATCAAGAGCGCACACGCTCCACACCGGAGTCCACCGGATTTACGCGCAAGGTGCAAGCCGATACTCTTGAGGGCAACCACCTTCTTTATTGACGGACAGCTGTGTTCAACCTATACATAGGGTTATACAGAGGGCAAGGCTCCAAGCTGAAAGGGTGCGCCATGGACAAAGAAGAATTCGAGAGAAAATATGTGAACCTCAAGATCCTGAAGAGCATCCAGGATTATCTCAAGCCGGATAAGGAAACATCGACCGCTGTCTATCCCATCAGGGTTCCGGATGAGCTTCTCTATCAGATTCTGAAGCTTCAGGGCGCCGAAAACGCGGACAAGCTCATCCATCACATCTTCGAATTGGGCCTGTCCATGTGGAGCGAGAGGCGCTACAGCGAGGTTTTTGGTTCCGAAAAGGAACTGGAGGGCTTTATAGAGCTGCTGAAAAAAAAGAATAAGGAATAAAACCTCCCCGATCATCGAGATGGCCGCTTGTCTGAAATCCATCGCCTTCCGTGGCATGAATCGTGCTTTTATATCCGCATGCAGATCCGCTTCTGAAATTGTCGAGCTTTCCGAGGCCACCCGGTCCGGCCCGGAGAAATCCCTGGATGTACCGGCAAAAAGCAGTGGAGCAGGGGATACAATTCAGTTGACAGGACATTGCAAGATCTTGTAACCTTTCAAGTTTTACCGCGCGTAATCTGTTTTGGAAGCAAAAGGCGAATGGATTCCCGATTCAGGTTGAATTACATGTGATCGTGCTTAGTTTTTTAAAACCCACAGCAAGCAGGAAGGACCGGAAAAAGCGCCATGAAGAGCAATGTCGAAGAAATCAGCCCAGTCAAGAAAAAACTCATCGTCGAGGTGGAGGCGGAAGAAGTCGATAAGAAGATAGAGAAGGCCTACCGGGATCTCGGAAAAAGTGTGAGCATACCGGGTTTTCGCAAGGGCAGGATCCCGCTGAACATCCTGGAGGGCCGCTTCGGGAGCCAGGTCCTGAGCGATGTGACCAGGGACCTGGTCAATGAAAGCCTCCCCAGGGCGCTCGAGGAGAGCGGCGCCTACCCGCTGACCATGCCGGTGATCGAAAATGACGTCCTCCAGAAAGGGACGGATTTTCGGTACACCGCCGTCATGGAGGTCAAGCCCGAAATCAATCTGGGGGATTACACCGGCCTCGAAGTGGAAAAGGAGAAGTTCTCCGTCACGAAGGAAGAGGTGGAGAAGCAGCTTCAGGAGATCCAGAGATCCCGGGGGCAGCTGCACAACGTGGAAGAGAATCGGGGGATTCGCGAAGAGGACTACGTGCTGCTCCATTACGAAGGGTTCGAGAACGGCGAGCCCGTCCCGGGGCTGAAAGACGAAAACCACATGATCCGGGTGGGCTCCGGGGAGTTCAACACGGATCTCGAGGCGCGCCTCGTGGGACTCGCAAAGGGAAACAAGGAAAAGATCCGGGTCAAGTTCCCGGATGACTACAAGGACAAGAATCTTGCCGGCAAGGATATAGACTTTGACATTGAAATCCTTGACATCAAGGAAATGGAACTGCCCGCCCTGGACGACGCCTTTGCCCAGGGTATGGGGGCGCAGTTCAAGACGCTTGAGGACGTTGAAAGGGAAATTGAAAAGGAGTTGACCAGGAGGGAGGAGTCACGGGTGGATCGCGAGGCAAAGGCCCGGCTCGTGGAGAAGATCTGCAGCGGCCTGGAGTTCGATCTCCCCGAATCCCTGGTGGATCAGGAACTGAACAGCGCGGTTCAAAGTATCAAGCAGAATTTTGAAAGATCCGGTGGCGATTTTGAACAATCAGGGTTGGATTTGAACGCCCTGAGGGAGAATTTTCGCGAACCGGCCGAGTTTCGCGTGAAGCGAATGCTTGTGCTGAGCGAGATAGCCCGCGAGCAGCACATGGAAGTGACGGAGGCCGATCTCTCCAAGGGTTTTGCGGATCTGGCATCAGGCATCGGGCAGGATCCCGGGGTGATCCGCCGCTACTACGAATCGAACAATTTGCTGGAGCCCTTCAGGGACAAGCTTCTTGAAGAAAAGACCTTGAACTGGCTTATGGACAATGCTAAAGTTAATGGCGTAGAGCCAGATAAAATCAATAAATCCGGAGCCTCATAGTTATATTGCAGTCAAGTTAACAGGTTGAATTTTCCAGATGAACTCAATCGCTCTTTAGAAAGACGAGATAACGATGCTGATTCCAATAGTAGTCGAACAGACTAGCCGTGGTGAACGCGCTTATGATATTTATTCCAGACTGTTAAAGGATAGGATAATTTTTATTGGCGAACAGGTGCACGATGGTATGGCCAATACGATTATTGCGCAGATGCTGTTTCTGGAGTCCGAAGACCCTGACAAAGACATAAACCTTTACATTAATTCTCCAGGCGGGTCCGTTACTTCGGGGCTGGCCATTTATGACACCATGGAATATATTAAACCCGATGTGGCGACCATCTGCATGGGCCAGTGTTCGAGCATGGCGGCTGTGCTCCTGGCAGCCGGGAGTAAAGGCAAGCGATACGCGTTGCCCCATTCGCGGATTATGATTCATCAGCCCATGGGAGGGACGCAGGGACAGGCCTCGGACATAGAAATTCATGCCCGCGAGCTCCTGAAGATACGGAACAGCATAAACGAAATCCTTGCAAGACACACCGGCCAGAACCTTGAACGGATCGAGGCCGATTCGGAAAGGGACTTTTTCATGGACCCGGAAAGCGCTCTAAAGTACGGCATCGTGGACAAGGTCATCACCCAGCGTGACCTGCCCAACGCCGGTGCCAAGACCTAGGGGATGATTTATGGCGAGAAAAAACGACACCAACGATGACCTGCTCTGTTCCTTTTGCGGCAAGAGCCAGGATGAAGTCAAAAAACTCATTGCCGGCCCATCCGTGTACATCTGCGATGAGTGCATACAACTCTGCAACGAGATCATCGCGGAGGAGTACGGCCAGGAAACGGAGACCGGCGACAAGTCCACCCTGCCCAAGCCGGTCGAGATCAAGGAAATGCTCGACCAGTACGTGATCGAGCAGGAGCGCCCGAAAAAGGTCCTCTCCGTGGCGGTTCACAACCACTACAAGAGAATCAACGCGCGTGTGGACATGGACGGCGTGGAGATCCAGAAAAGCAACATCCTTCTGATAGGCCCCACCGGATCGGGTAAGACCCTCCTTGCCCAGACCCTCGCGAGGATCCTCAAGGTGCCCTTCACCATTGCGGATGCCACCACCCTCACCGAGGCCGGCTACGTGGGCGAGGACGTGGAGAACATCATCCTGAACCTGGTGCAGATGGCGGATTACGATGTGGAGTCCGCGTGCAAGGGCATTGTGTACATCGACGAGATAGACAAGATCGCCCGCAAGTCGGACAGCCCGTCCATCACACGCGACGTCTCGGGAGAGGGTGTCCAGCAGGCGCTCCTCAAGATCATCGAAGGCACCATGGCGAGCGTGCCGCCCAAGGGCGGTCGCAAGCACCCGCAGCAGGACTTCGTGAAGGTGGACACCAGCAACATCCTCTTCATCTGCGGCGGCACGTTCAACGGGTTGGAGAAGATCATCAGCAATCGCATGGGCAGCAAAACCATGGGCTTCGAGGCGGAGATCCGCGACAGGGTCAACGAGGACATCAACAAGATCCGGGCCCTTGTCCAGCCGGAGGACATGATTAAGTTCGGCCTGATCCCCGAGTTCGTCGGAAGGATTCCCATTATCACCTCCCTGGACGAGCTCAGCCGGGATGCTCTCGTGCGTATCCTCACGGAGCCCAAGAACGCCCTCGTCAAGCAGTACGAGAAACTCTTCGAACTGGAAGGGGTGGAGCTCAAGTTCACAAAGGAGGCCCTTCGCGCCGTTGCCGACAGCGCCATCCAGAGGAAGTCGGGGGCCAGGGGGCTGCGCGCCATACTGGAGACCATCATGCTGGACATCATGTACGATATCCCGGGCATGTCCGGGATCCGGGAATGCGTGGTCAACGAAGAGGTCATCGAGAGAGGGGACACCCCCTTGCTTATTTATGAAAACCAGGCCGGATACGCCTAAGCCATAGAAAACCAAAGGACCGATGTTCAATTTAAGGAAGAAGAACGCCTTGGACTTATTGAAGGAACAAAAAGCTCACTACCCGCTGCTGCCCCTCAGGGATGTCGTCGTGTTTCCAAACATGGTGGTGCCCCTCTTTGTGGGGAGGGAGAAATCCATCAAGGCCCTGGAACACGCCATGAGCCGGGAGAAAATGATTTTTCTCTCGGCCCAGAAGGAAGCCAAGATCGACAATCCGGCGGAAAAGGACATATTCAAGTTCGGGACCCTGGGTTCCGTTCTACAACTGCTGCGTCTGCCGGACGGGACCGTGAAGGCCCTCATTGAAGGCAAGGAGAGGGCACGCATTACGAATTTCGTTGGCCATCACGAGTTCTTCATGGTCGAAGTGGAAAGCCTGGCTCCGCAGGAAATCCGGTCCCCGGAGATCAAGGCCATCATGCGCGCGGTGGTGGAGAGTTTCGAGGAGTATGCCAACCTCAATGAGAAGCTCAACAAGGACCACGTGACCACCGTGTCCGGGATTGAGGACCCCTCCCGTCTCGCGGACACCATCGCGGCCCACCTCTCCATCAAGGTGAGCGACAAGCAGCAGATCCTGGAGATTGAGAGCACCGAGCATCGGCTCGAGAGGCTCTTCGAGGTCATCCGCTACGAGATAAACATCATCGCCCTGGAAAAGCGCCTCAAGAGCCGGGTCAAGAAGCAGATGGAGAAGACCCAGAAGGATTACTATCTCAACGAGCAGATGCGGGCGATCCAGAAGGAGATGGGGACCAAGGACGATTTCAAGGCCGAGCTCGACGAACTCGAAAAAAAGATCAAGAAGAAGCGTCTCCCCAAGGAGGCCCACTCGAAGATCTGGCAGGAATTCAAAAAACTCAAGATGATGTCGCCCATGTCCGCCGAGGCCACGGTCGTAAGGAATTACATCGACTGGATCCTCGCGCTGCCCTGGCGGGAAAAAACCAAGGAAAAGAACGATATAGAAAAAGCCGAGGCCATTCTGGACGAGGATCACTACGGGCTCAAGAAACCCAAGGAAAGGATCCTGGAGTACCTTGCGGTCAAGAAGCTGACCAAGAAGATCAAGGGTCCCATCCTGTGTCTCGTGGGGCCTCCGGGCGTGGGCAAGACCTCGCTTGCCAAGAGCGTGGCCAGGGCCACCGGAAGAAATTTCGTCCGGCTCTCCCTGGGCGGCGTGCGGGACGAGGCGGAGATACGCGGCCACCGCAGGACCTACATCGGCGCCCTGCCGGGAAAGATCATCCAGTACCTCCGGAGGGCCCGGTCCAACAACCCGGTTTTCTGCCTGGACGAAGTGGACAAGATGAGCACGGATTTCAGGGGCGACCCGTCGGCGGCCCTCCTGGAGGTCCTGGATCCGGAGCAGAACTTCGCCTTCAACGACCACTACCTGGACTTGGACTACGACCTCTCGGAGATCCTCTTCATCACCACGGCGAACAACCTCTACAGCATCCCCCTGCCGCTCCAGGATCGGATGGAAATCATCCGGCTGCCCGGGTACACGGAGCTTGAAAAACTCAACATCGCAAAGCAGTTCCTCATCATCAAGCAGGTCCAGGAAAACGGCCTGACTGACGAGAACATCAACTTCTCAGACGCGGCCGTGCTGCGGATTATCCGGGAATACACCAAAGAGGCGGGCGTCAGGAACCTGGAGCGCGAGATATCTTCCGTGTGCCGCAAGGTCGCGAAGCAGGTGGCCAAGGAAGGCGAGGACACAAGCGTCCGGATCACCGAATCCTCCATACCCAAATACCTGGGCGTCCCCAAGTTCAGGCACGGGCGCACAGAGGAAAAGGACGAGGTGGGGCTCACCACGGGTCTTGCGTGGACCGAGGTCGGCGGCGAACTCCTGCAGACGGAAGCGGCCATCATGCCGGGAAAGGGAAACCTGGTGCTCACGGGCAAGCTCGGGGAGGTCATGCAGGAATCCGCGCGTGCGGCCTTGAGCTACATCCGATCCCGCTCCGGCCAGCTCAAGCTCCCCGAGAAGTTTTACGAAAAGGTGGACATCCACGTGCACGTGCCCGAGGGCGCCATCCCCAAGGATGGTCCTTCGGCGGGTATCGCGCTGGCCACCTCCATGGTTTCCGCCCTGACCCGAAAACCGGTTCGAAAGGACGTGGCCATGACCGGGGAGATCACGCTCAGGGGCAGGGTCCTTCCCATAGGCGGGCTGAAGGAAAAAATACTCGCCGCTCACCGGGGTGAAGTCCAAAAGGTCCTGATCCCCCATGACAACAAGAAGGACATCGAGGAGATCCCCAAGAGAATACTCAAGAAGGTGGAACTCGTCCTGGTGGAGCACATGGACCAGGTCTTGAAAGAGGCCCTGGTTTTCAAGGAAGGGGAGGAACTCTTCGCCTCGTCCGCCGAGTGCGAGCCCTACTGCATCAAACCCGAGCCTGAAGAAAAAAAGGACGTGTCCGAGGTCACGGCGCACTAATTTAGTTGACAAGGGTGATTGGATTCAGCATAATTTATCTTTTATGGGCGGATAGCTCAGTTGGGAGAGCATCGGCCTTACAAGCCGGGGGTCGCAGGTTCAAGCCCTGTTCCGCCCACCACACCTGAAAGGCACCCCGGGGGCGTAGTTCAGTTTGGTTAGAACGCCGGCCTGTCACGCCGGAGGTCGCGAGTTCGAGTCTCGTCGCTCCCGCCATTAATATCAAGGGGTTTAAGAGTTGAAAGGCTTTTAAACCCCTTTTTTATTGGGTTCTTGGCGATTAAGCACGTCAAGAGCCTTTTTATTTGGGGGTTTGGAGCTTTCGGGCAGGTCATTTTTTTACCAATTTTTGGGGTAGGGTGCGTATAGGGTGCAGATGGGTGCATGAAGAAATCGAAGGTCTTCATTGCGCAACCTGCATTCTCTCTTCTGCTTCCTGGTATTGGGGATCGTCCAGGGCATCGACTTCAGCCTTCTTTTTCCCCGGCATCCAATGATTGTAAACGTCCAGGGTGAACTTGGTGGAGAAGTGGCCCACCTGCTTGCTCACATCGTCAATATTATCACCCTTGCCGATTCTGAGGGTTGCGTAAGTGTGCCTCAGGTCATGGATTCGGATTTTCCGCAATTTGGCCTTTTCCAGGGCCTTGTTGAAGGTCCTCCGCCGCCAGTTGTTCACGTCAATGAATTCACCATTGGTATTCGTGAAAACAAATTCCGGCTCTTCCCCAAGACCCAAGGCAAGCCCTTTAGCCCGAAGTTCCTTATTTAAAAAACAGTAACTCAGAGCTAAGCCCCCGGCTTTGCCGGGGAGAATGAAAAAAGCTATGCTGTAGTATTTAAAAATAAAGCCCCTTCCGGTAGAAAGCTGGGTTTAGGGATGGCCCGAGACTTTTCCGAAAGGAGCTTAAAGGTGAAGAATAGTCTATCACACACAGTTTGGGAGTGTAAATACCATGTCGTTTGGGTGCCAAAACGACGGCGCAAAATCATATATGGGAAGCTACGTAATGAGTTGCGAACGATATTACAAAAGGTATGTAAATACAAAGATATAGAAGTCATCGAAGACACCTTATGTTCAGATCATGTACACATGTGCTTGGCGATTCCACCTAAATATGCAGTATCAACCATAGTCGGCTATTTAAAGGGAAAAAGCGCCATGATAATGTTCGAAAAATACAGCCGGCTCAAGCGGAATTTCAAAGGGCACAGCTTCTGGGCTCGAGGTTATTATGTAAATACTGTTGGTTTAGACGAAGCCAAAGTTCGCAAATACATTAAGGATCAGGATACTAACGAAGCAGCCGAAGATCGCTGGGATTCCGATCCTGATAGTGATCCCTTTTAGGGAGGCCAGTAACCTTGGCATAAGGTGTCTCATACAAAACGATTAGTATTACATCCGGGTCCATCCTAATTCTTACCAGATGTTGAGAAATTACAAAGCCCCTTGAGGGGCTGCTAGTAACAAGGCCCTTTTAGGGCTAATCAAGCCACCGGCTATGCCGGTGGTAATGACTTTTTGATTTTTATAGAGTTATCATTAATGAAGGACGCTGGTTACTGGGAACATGAAAGCCCCAGTAATTTGAAAACTCGCTCCTGTAGTGGTGTCGCCTTTGTTATTTGTTGAAAACGCAGTTCCTCAGGACGACCCTGCACTCGACACTGATTTCGACAACGCGTGGAAAGATCTTCTAGCAGAGTGCGGAGGCTTTGTATGGGGAGCCCGTCTGCTGTCCTGCGAATCATCTTTTTTTTCTTCGTGACCATGGATGTAGTGGCGGGATTGACGGGATCTCTGATTTGACGTGCATTGGGGAGGTTTTCATTTTCAAAAAGCAATGGGCGAAGGAGCGAACGCATTCGATGCTCCACATAATATGCCAGCATGCAAAGGAAGATATTTGCCCTGACATGATCTTCTTTCCGAAGGAAGATCGGCCGGACCATGATATCGAATCCTTTGAGTGACCGAAACGCCCGCTCCACCTGTGCCAGATTTTTATAGTTGCCAACCGTATCCTCTGCACTCATACGCTCTTTCGGCTCGCTTGTCCGGATAATGTAGATACCGTCAAGACTGGCCTCGCGGCTGATCGATTCCTCCTTACGTTCATAACTCAAGAAGCCATCATCAATTTTCAAGTTGAAATGTTTGGCCATCTTGTATCGATTCAAAACTCGGCCGATTCTCTTGGCGATAGCGGTTTTGCCAAGGGGTTTGCGAGTCCTGCGAGCCACGTCACGAACGATTTTATCGAGTTCCTTTTCAGTGGCGGTCAACAGGTCTTCTCGCTTACGCCGCCGCTCCTCGGCAAGCAGTGGATTAAAGCATGCCACCAGGCGTTCACCGGCGAACAGAGGCGAATAAATCTCCGCCAAAGATTGTTTATCGAACAGGGACATCTGCAGAGATCCCTGATCTACCAGTTTGCGAATCGCAGTGGAGCGCAATGCCGAGATCCATCCCAGGCCGGGATGATTCTTAAGAGAGTTGATTTGCGGCTCGGTCAGCATACCTCTATCCCCAACCAGGACAACGCGGTTCAGCGAAAAGCGACTTTGTAGCTTTCCCACCTGATCCGCCACTGTCGTTGGATCAGCCGTATTACCAGCGTAGACGTCCACGCTAACCGGCGTGCCCTCCTTATCTGTGAGCAACCCAAAAACCACAATGGGGCATCCTTTCTTTCCACCTCTTGCATGGCCGTAACGGACCAAGGGACATGTATGTCCCTCGTAGTGGGCGCTTGTGACATCGTAGAGAACCAGAGCCCCTTCCGAAAGATGTTTGGCAGCCAACCTCTTTTCAATTTGAGGCTGCCGTTGAAGAAGCCAATCCAAAGCTCTGTACAAATCGTTCTCATCGGCTTCAGTCACATTGAGTTCTTCGGCGAGCGTGCTCGTGTGCCACAGCCTCGTAGTGGCCAACTTAGATGAGGGCGTGATGATCCTTTCCGCGATCATGGCAAGGACCAAGTCCCGCTCCTTGCACCGCTTCGGTGAGATGAACTTATCCAAACCGAGGCGGCGGATGGTACCCAGAATCGCTTCCACATGACCATGAGGAAGGGATCGATCAATGACGAATGATTCTTCAGGAGCGACTAAGCGATCGCCCTTGAGTACCCGTCGAAGGGCCTCAATTTGTGCTTCCGGCCAGTGGGAAATGTTAGCGATGGTCCTTTTCCGGACCTTGTCACCTTCCCTCCATCCTTCTCGGATGAGGACAGCCGGTGGGGAGTTGCGGTTGGGGACGCGTTCGATATACATGGGAACATGTCTACACCATACAACCAAGCATGTCAACAAAAAAGAGTCAATTACATGGGAACGTAATGAGGAACGGCAGAATAATTTCTTGCATGGAAATCAGCGGCTTGCCTTTAATTCGGGATTAGAAAATATGGGAACTTCGGTTTAGCCTTGCACTTCTTCCTGTGGGCCTGAAGGGTCTCGGCAAGCTGTTTGCTCATGTCAACCTGTCTGTCCCACTTGCCCTTCAGGGTGGAGATCCTACCTCGGGAAAGACTGCGCCTCAAAAGTATGAACCGGCTGTTAAAGTCAACGTCTGCCCACTTCAGTCCTAATGCCTCTCCTATGCGTGATCCTGTCCCTGCCAGAAAGAGGAATAGGGGATAGTGGTCCTCGTAATCCGCCATTACAGTGTCCAGTAATAGCTTTAGCTTTCGAAGGAAAGAGGGTCTTCACGTTTTTCGTCGGAGAGGCTGAGGAGTTGCGCTATTTCTTCATCTGTGAGATTGCCTTCTCCGCCCTCATCTCCGCCAACCTGAGCTTGAGTCTCGAGGTCAAAAACCTGATCCGCTTCTGAATTAGCCTGTCGTACTGCTCTTGAGTCAATTTGCTCGGCTTTTGCTCGCTCATTCTAGTACCCCTGTGAAATTTTACGATATTCTCCTTCTGGTAGCTGTTCAAGTTTTTTCCGTCACACTCAAATGATCCCCCAAAAAAGATGCCCAAAAACCGTGTAAAATAATGCTAATTGATAGAATGTTTTTTTATGGCAAAGCGGAATCTATTTACATATCCCATCAATATCGTAGAATATCGGCTAAAATAAATTGCTTTCTATTATAGTTAAAGTGCTGTTTTGTCACGAGAAATAGAGTGACTTGTCTTTTGAGCATCGAATAGCAAAAGATCGGAATATACTTTGCATAAAACACAGAACCGAAGTTGGACATTGTCTGATTACTTGATTCATATTTTTCATAAGAGCATTTTTGAAAGCATCGATTAAATAAATAATATTTTATGAGGGAACTATGAAAAGATTATTTTTATTGATTTTTGCTCTATTTTTTTTGTTTTGCACTTCGTCAGAATCTCTGGCATTAGATTTAAAGATGAAATTCACTTATACTGCAGACAACATAGTCAACTTTTGGAAAGTTACCAATGGTACAACAACAACTCTAGCGCTTGATGAAAATAATGATGATTGGAAAATTGCTTCTACTAGCAACTATGAAGCTACGAACGTTGATTTTCTTTCATTTATTTGGGAAGTTGGGAATTTGCTAGACCCAGGCATTGGCAACCCCGGTGGATTTCTTGCAAGCATAGAAGCATTAATAGGGAGTGATCCCATTAAGTTTTCTAATGGGAGTTTTAATACCTCGGCCTCTTGGCTTGTTTCACTAGATAAATCAAACTGGGTTTCTGCTACTGAATATGGTGCGAATAATAATAGTTCCACAATTTGGCATAAGGCTAACGGTGCTCCCATTAGTGAAATTTCCGACGATGCCCAATGGATTTGGTGGGAAGATAATTTTGATGACTCCCCACAAAAAGTTTATGTGAGAGTGGATGTGGGTAACCCCGTTCCTGAGCCTACTACTATGCTCCTTCTAGGCGCTGGTTTAATCGGGCTTGCGGGATTTAGCAGGAAGAAGATATTCAAAAAAGGCTGATCCGTGATTTGCATTTATAGGCGGGGTTCCAAGCCCCGCCTTTTTTCATGGCTCGCCACGCATAATAAGATAATTTGGCTTTGCGTAAGGAGTTTAATTTAACGCTGAGAATGGCCTGTTAACAGATAAAAAACAAGCAACGAGGGAAAAACAAGCAATTAGTGATTTGTTCGCTGAGACTATCGGCTCATTTAAAATCCAAGCAGCCATCGGGATGTTAATTTTTCATCCCAACGCCGCTGAGTTAATCATGTTTCCTGCCCGATTTTCGTATCATGGAAAGGGCGCATAAAATCGTAATCCTCCACTTGCTTTTTATAAGGGCGATTGTAGCCCTACAACATGAGTCATCTTGGTAAGAATTCTACAATTGCCCAATTGCCTGGAAAATAAAACTTTCTCCCAAGAGGCTCCCCCATGAAAAAAGCAGTGATTGCCTTAGCATTTATTTTCCTAGCGGGCTCAGCACCCCAGGCCGCTGCTCTTAAATTAAATACACTCTTACTGATCTCGGGTCGCTTGGCGGGTCAACTGCCGCGTACGCAATAAACGAAATTGGCCAGGTGGTCGGCTATTCACGGGTTTCCCCGGGTGGTGATCCTCATTCCAATGGCGTCATCATGGATATTGGGTTTCCTTCCTAAATGTGTAATTTAATGTCAATTTAATATATTTAATTACTCACAAAATGGAATGCGCTTACACGTTTTAACCTTTAATGCCTCGCCCTGGGCTTTTAACTGCCTGTAATCAATAAGTTTTAAATGGCCACAAAAAATGAGCAAAAGGGCACGATTCATGCAGACTATTTCTGCCCAAGTATGGGCTACATATTAATCAATATAGCGTTATAAAAGGAGAATTATATGGATAAAAGAATGATATGCTTGGTTGCTCTGTTCATGATGATCGCCGTGCCGGCTTTTTCAGCGGACATAGACCTTGATTCTGCATTTGATATAGAGGGTGATGGGATTATACATTTTGGAGATCAAACTATAGATCATTTCATGGATACTACTTCTGATTACAATAACCAGATTACGGTTACTGTTACCTTCTCTGTAAATGAAGCACCGGTTCCCAGTACTCCATTTTCGGTCATTATGGATCATTATGGTGCGAGGCCGGATATAGGATATAATAGTTTTTTCACCATTGGTTCTTATAGTTCGGATTACCTTCAGAAGTCAGATGACACTTTTGGAGCGGTGGACCATGACTATGATGGTAACGGCACAATTGATTGGACCCACCAAATCTTCACGGGTAGCGTTGACGATCTTAACCTGGTTTTAGGAGACAACAACATAACCTTTCACGTGGGCACTGTCGGTAGCAATCAGAACGAAGTTGAGGTTACCAATTTTGAACTACAGTATGAGAGTACACCAGTGCCGTTACCGGGAGCAGTGTGCCTGTTGGGTTCCGGCCTGCTGTGCTTTTTTGGTTTGGCCCGCAGAAGATTGAAAGAAGCGATGTAATCCTTTACATCCATACTGAAGGCAGGGACTTTTTCCCATGCCCATTTTGAGCTGGTTTTAGGTGTGAATCAACGGGCCATGGGGCAGTGCCGTTTCGCTGTTTTGGCGGAAGTCAAGTTTATTGACCGCATGCAGGAATAAACTTAGAGAGAATCTCAAGAACGAGTCCCGCGATTTAGATTAATCGGTGCCTTTGTTCCGGGCTTTCTCTTTTTTCAACCTTTCATTGATTTTCTCCTGATGCCTGCAAGCCCTATCAGGCCGGTGGCCAGCAGCCAAACGGGACCCGGTATGGGGGCGGCCTTCACATCCAAGGAACCCAGGGTGTAGAGGTTGCTGGTGTCCCAGGCCAGCCCCTCATCGAAGCCCGGCAGGACGATCTCTTTGAACAGCCCGGTCACCGTGGCGTTGTCGAAATCAAAGAGGTTGAAGCTGTCGTGAAACTCGGGCACGAAATCGTCCAGGAAAAGGATGTTCAGCACGACGCCCGTGAGGTCGATCTCCCCGTTGAAGATGACCTGATCGTAGTCCACGCCGGCCTGGCCGCTCCCGGCGATCTCCATGTAAAGGGTGCTGGACCTGAACTCCACCCCGGTAAACTCCATGATCCCTGGGCTGTTGCCCACGTAAACGTCACCGTAAACCGTTGCGTTGCCGACCGTGCCTGAACCGTAAAGATCCCCACACAGGTCGAGACCCGCGCCGGAGCCTGCCAGTTCTCCACCCTGACCCAGGTTCAGGCCGGCATGGCCGGTGAAGAGATCCCCCGCCCCGGTGACGCGGTTGCCCGCGGACATCTGGAGCTGGCTTGAGGTGTGGATCAACCGGCCCTGGTTCAGGTCCAGCTCGCTATTCCGGCTGAAGTCGAGCTTGTTGACCGCGTGCAGAAAGACATTCTCCAGATCCAGCGTGCCGTTCTCCGCGATGGTGAAGGTGTCCATCGCCTGATCGGCCGTAAAGGTCAGTCGGCCGGCATTCCAGTCGAAAACACCGGGTCCGGAGGGCAGGGCCTTCAGCCTCAACTCACCACCGTCAAGGTTCACACGCCCCTGGTCCCACAATTTCAGCGTCCCACCGACCTCCACGATCCCGTTGTCGAGGATGTTCACCTCGCCCGAGCCGCCGGCAGCGGTGGAATCGCCCCCCACGGTCAAGTCGCCCGAACTGGTCCAGGACGAGCCTTCTCCCTCCACCCTCACCATGCCGGCGGAGCCTGTAAAGGTGCCCACGGTTCCATTGAGACCAGACAACTTTCCCCCGTTTTGAGCAGCCAGGGTCCCGGTCCCGGTCCTGCCGATATTTATGTCGCCTGACACCCCGAGCTCCTTTAGAGAGGAGAGGGTGAAATCTGAACCAAACTTGCATGGCCGAGGAGGGTCTTTTGGCCACCCCCGAAGATGAAAATTGTGCGGAGTTGACTATTATAGGGGTAGAGCAGGGACGAGGACAGAAGGTCGTGAGACTTTGCAGTGGCTT
>Ga0272443_10001314_pt1 | contig 37402 bp, 32 predicted proteins | sample SSMAcet12_FD_193581 | JGI IMG/M metagenome (GOLD analysis project Ga0272443, IMG submission 193581) | Marine sediment archaeal communities from Little Sippewissett salt marsh, Falmouth, MA, United States - SSM-Acet-12 | ecosystem: Environmental > Aquatic > Marine > Wetlands > Sediment ...
GTATAAAGCCCCCACATTTTTATCACCTACCACCAGCTCCGGCCCGGATATCTTTATGATATTACCCTCTGCCTGCTTCGGCGCCTGCTCAGCATACCCTGTTACCGCACACATCATAAGAATTAATACCAAACTATAAACATCTCTAAAGAGTATCCGCCCATCTACTCTTCTGCTGCTGTATCTTTCTTTCTTACTTTGTTTCATATCCTGCTCCTGATAAAAATTCGGTTGGTCTCTGCTTGACTCATATACTCATATACTAATTTAGTTTTGTAGGATGGGCTTCGCCCGTGGCTCATGTCCGCCGTAGTTCCTGTCCGTCGTAACCTTGGCGAAGGCGGACTTGTCTCGCCGTAGCTTTATGCGAAGGCGGATGAGCCTGTCGAACCATGCCCGCCATTTACCTAAAAATGCGTATTATGTTTACGATATTCTACCATAATAACTTGTGCTGGTGAATCGATAGTTTCAAATTCATCAAGCATCAAGCTAAGTGCTTTTTTCCTGCGACGGCTTCCTGACCCGGAACCAATTATGGGAAAGGCCACCGATTTGAATTTGTATTCATTTACTATCTGCATAGCGGACCGCACCGAACGACGAATCGATTTATCTGTCGCTATCCATAATAAATTTATCCCGGCCACATGGATAATATTCTTAAAATTCAATCTCCCCGCCCCCGTCAATACTGCCCCACCCAACGGTATTGCCCCCTTTTTAGCTAATTCACAAAATGGAGCATACCCTGCCTTTTTCTTAATTGCCCCCGAAACTCCCTGCGGAATCAAAAGCCACCACGGAATGATGTTCCTGTTCCAGGCGTTGACAATAACTTCAACCTCCTGCTCCAGCAGATCACCTTGTACAATTTCCGGCCTCATTAAGTTCCTCTGTGGCCTGGTTGTGTTTGCGCCGCTTTACTGATCAAACAGAGTCTTTTCTGGTTGTATTTTCGGCGGCCAAAAAGTGCCAAGTACAAGCCATTCATTGTAAGGATGGCGTGTTCCCATGAAGAACCTTGTATCTCTGTCATCGCGACACATTTGTCCCAAAAATTTATCCTTGATGCTCTGGATTGCTTTTTTTTCAGAATCCAAACGGTCGCATTCTTTTAAAAAAAGTACTCCCAGCTCCCAATCTAGATTCATAATGTGATGAGGTTTGTCGCTGCCCTCGCACTCAAAAACATACTGGAATTTATAAGGTATTTTTCTTAAGGGTTTTTGTTCACCAAAAAGCCGCTTTTGAGACCAAAGTGACTGATACTTATCCGCCCAGTCTCTCTCCGATGTTGTGACCTTTAAATCTAGAATTTTTTTTGGCCGAACAATTCCAAGAGATATATTTTTCGACTTATAAAGTTCCTTCAATTCTTGGATCGTATGATGGGGTAATCGGTCAATAATCTCACTCCTGGCTCGCCAACTATCTTTTGGCGAAATTGGTTCACCTAATAACCTGATCGAAAATAGATCAGGTTCACGGCTTTCACGTCGTTTATCTGAAGAATGTCCCCATGGTGCAAGTGCGATCTCAATCCGCTGCCATTTCTTGAACTGTTGACATTTTGGCAAATAACGATAATCAACTGGATAAAGTCGCACCCATTCACCCGATTCGGTAAGACCTGCAGTGCAAACCGTTTCCTGGTACTTCTGCGAAGGATGTGGATAAGTCAAAACGGTAATTAATATTTTAGTAAGCTCAAACCCCGATTTCATCACCTCTACCCAAATGATGTACTGACAAAGCCGTTTTACGGGCAATTATCTGCGCCAACCTACCTCGATGACATAATGCCGGATCCGCTTCCATGCATAAAAGTGTACTTGGTTTCTCATTCATAAGTTTGACAACTTGATTGACTGCCTTTGTTTCTCTCGGAATAATTTCACTCTCATACTTAGAAAATAATCTTTCGTAATCATTTACTGACTGAAGACCGCGCCGAAACTGTGATGGAATACCCAATTGAGGAAAGTGAATATATTCGATTTGCACTTTGCCGCACAGACGATCTAATGTACTCTTATGAAAACCATATCTCCGTGCAATCGGATTATCACGAACATCGATAAGTCGCTGTATTCCAGATCGAATTAAAAGGTCCAAAAAGCCATCAACAAGCATTCCTTCATATCCGGCTGTAAATACCGCAACTGGTGCAATCGCTCGCTTTTCAAGTTTTCTTATTCTGCTATTTACAGTGAACCGAGGATATTGCTGATATACATAGTCTGACAGTTTGTTAGCTGTTAAATTCTGGAATCGTTCGACTATCTGTGCGGCATCTTCTCGAACCGGTCGTGGTAATTCACCCATCGGGTTAGCAACATCTTTGGCAATGTGATATCTCTTATTGTCACACGTCAGGTAACCATTGTGCGCCAGCGTGTCAATTTCTCTATAAAGACAAAAAGAAAATGGGCCAAATTGATATGGTAAAAACTGGTAAAATGCTGTCCCGCCTCGGGAAGGTGTCTCATGGGCAAGCAAGAAAGCCCACTTGGTAATCTCTAAACGAGTTACTGGTCGGTCAGCTCTTGCAATCATATACAGGAGTGATTTCTGGCGGTTCAACATAGTCTTTCTGTGTTCCTAAAGCTTATACTAATCACCAGTATTATAGTACATCGTCACTTGCTTTTACAACACTTGAACCCATAAAGAAAAAGCGATTTTTTACCTTTTTCTTGGCATACAGAATGTAGCCCGGGCCGTGCCCGCCATTTATTCTTTTTATTTAGCACCCAGGCTACGTCCTGGGTGGCTTTTTCTATATTTTATTTAGCCCCCAGCCTGCGGTGAGTTTATCGAATCCGCCTGTGGTGAGCTTGTCGAACCGACCACGCCATCTGTTTGAATTTTATGGTGTTTGCAAAAACATCGCCTTAAAGCAAGTCATCTGCGGTGAGCTTTGTCGAACCGCTTACACCCTCTACCCGTCGGCAGACCTGGAAAAACATAACTTAATTGGCGACTGTCCCCAATATACCTATATTTTCTCTTAAAAAGTTTTCGAGATTAGTATAGTACGGGCTTAAGTTGTTGAGAAGAAATGCAGTTACATAAACTTTACACCTAATTCTCGTAACATCTCAAATGTATTGACAAATTGGATGTTTAATTGCCGACATACATTTGGTATCGGAACCTTTCTCTTTATATCATGCGATTCCGCCTCATGTGTAACAACAATACATTCATTCACCATTGCATAAGCTATTAACCAACCATCGGCGCTATCGGCAAAATCAGATTTAGCTTCACTGGAAAATTGATCCTGATTGTTTACCCAATTCATAATTTCTCGGTAAGAAGTAAATATCTCTTGTTTGTTCGTCGAAGCAAATGCGTGATGGAATTCGCAGCTGGCCCAGTCGGCAAGGTCATCTTTACCCCGATCCAACTCTTCCTTTACTCGGTCTATACTTGATATCTGTTGCCTTTCTGAATAATGTACTAGACTCTCCCAGAATTTAGGAGCTAAATCAAAAGCATAGTAACGGCGTGCTGCTTCGATAAACACATTAGCATCAAGGACATACTTATTTACATCCAACCCTATATCCCCCCAATTCCAAGAGAGGATGCATACCGCCTAAAAGTTTTTCCGTAAAGTCCCGTCAGTTTATAAGCTTCTGTATAAAGAAGTTTTCCTTCTTTAACTGCATGAATGACAGTAGATGCAAATCGTCGCCCAACACGCAGGTTTTGATTCGCATAAAAATCTCCACCCCCACGCCTATTAGTTGATGTGCGTCGTTCATCTCTCTGATAAGCATGATAAAATTCAAGAAAATCAGACTTATTAATGAGCTTTAAGTCTAATGCTCTTCGTGCAGCTACAAGTGAACTCACCTTAAAACGACGGGCAAGTACTTGAAAAGGTTCATCGGAAGTATTAATAGAAGGCCATATCTGTCGTAATTTATTTTCCGGCACAAGGAATTCTGCTGCGACCATGTTGCAAGCTTTTTCTACTTTATCGTTTGCGGGAGACATCTCACGTAGATCAAACGCAGCACTACTGCCAAAGAATACATGCGCCAACTCATGCGCAATAGTAAACATTTGGGCTGCTTTGGCATCAGCGCCATTGACAAAAAGTATAGGTGCATACTCATCTACAAGAACAAGACCACGGAACTCACCAGGATTAAGTTTGCGATGAGTGTTATTTCCGACTATACTATTAACGATAACGAGAATGCCTGCTTCTTCCATGGCATCTCGTAGATCCTGTAGAGCCTCCGTCCATGTCGATCGCTTTGATGTCCATTCTTCATCAAATTCCAAGGTACGACGTATATGTCCCGCAATCAATCTGGTCTGCTCACCAAGCTTAGCTGACCTCACAAATGACAGTCGTTCACATCCCTGTTCAGTTAAGAACTCGCGCATCCAGGATTGTCTCTGTTGCATCATTCGAACTGTATCAAGAAGATCTGGACTAGGCTTGTTTAATGAATCATCACCAAGTGTTCGAAAGTATGGAACAGGTAGTTGTATATCGGGAGGGTTTTCAAGAAAGAAAAAACCAAGGGGCGTAGAGGTGGTTTTTGCAAATGATTGTAGCTGTCGTAAGGTGGGATGTCTTTCTTCGGAAGCCCACTGTGCAATTTTAGGAAATTTACGCTGCAAAAAGTCTGGTGATAGATTAGATCGTTCTATTGCCCAACGCATCACCTTTGCATTAACAGCTATAGTTGTCATGTAGAAATGTTTCCTTGCTAAATAGCATATGTAACAGCCACAGAAATCAACAATGTATGTTTCTATCCGAAGCTTCTACCCATTATACCTTTTTCAGCAAATTTATTCAATCCAAGTTTTTGCCGACTAATATAGAATTACCATCCTTATTCTAATCTCCAAAGAAATTCACATTTTGTGTTCATAAGATATTGTCGACGACTTAATTACTTTCCCCTGAATCTGTATCTAAAAATACCTTATTGGCTTATCCCTTTACACATTTGACATATCCTTTTTTGATTTTTGATATATTCCGTTCTTTAGTGTCTTAGCGGCTTTTAAATAGTAATTCCCCGCCGGCCCCCATTCATTTCATATAAAATATACACCGCTTTTAATAAAAAGTCAAACAGTTTCGCGAAAAATTCACTCGCTTTTTTGACGAATTTTTACGAAATTCTACCCTTACAAAATATTTTTTCAAAAATCACCGGCCCCAAAATAAAGACTTACGCCAATTTCATAAAACCAAAAATAAGGACTTACAAATGCCCCCTGCCGACAATCAACTCATGACATTCTATGATGTCCTACTAAAAAGCTTCGGCCCCCAGCACTGGTGGCCCGGCGACACCCCTTTCGAAGTCATGGTAGGAGCGGTACTTACGCAAAATACCAACTGGTCCAACGTCGAAAAGGCTATCAACAATCTAAAAGCAGCTAATCTGCTCGACCCCGAAAAGCTTAACACCTTACCCCCTAAGGAGTTAGCTGAGCTCATCCGCCCCGCCGGCTATTTCAACATCAAGGCCCGCCGCCTGCAGAATCTCATCCGCTGGTTCTGCGCCGAATATGATGCCCAAATCGAGTGTTTACAAGAACTTACCGTTTATCGCCTCCGTGAGGAACTGCTCTCAATTAATGGCGTCGGCCGCGAAACCGCCGATTCCATCATCCTCTACGCCCTGGCAAAACCCACTTTCGTCGTCGATACCTACACTTACCGCGTCCTTTCCAGACACCACCTTATCGATCCCGAAAGCGATTACGAACAGATAAAAGAGTATTGCGAAATGAATGTAACTTCTGAAACAGCAATATTTAACGAATTTCACGCCCTCCTCGTCCGCCTCGGAAAAGACTACTGCAAACCCCGCCCCAAATGCGAATCATGCCCCCTCCGGTCCTTCGAACACACTATCCAACCGCAATATTAGACTATCGAAAGTTACCTTCCCCCCACATAAAATTGACTTGCCCCATCTTGGAGAAACGCACGTAAGTATATGTAAAATAAAATGTTACTTAACGCATTCTATGCGCCACAACCAGAACTATTCTGCACATAAATGTCTATTGGCTGCGCCTATACATCACGTAAAAAATAACCACTCCTAACAAACCTAAATACATCAGGATACTATACCAAGCTAAACCAAGCATATTTGTCATCATGTTTCAACACCTCAACTTTATAAAAACTATTGCCCCAAGGCTTTGGGATGTTATAATCATCCCCAACAAACGCCGGGGGCGTGGTGTAATGGGAGCACACCGCGGTCGCATCGCGGGAATAGGGGTTCGACTCCCCTCGCCTCCAGTTAAAGGCTATTAATCAATTCACTCCGTCAGGTAACGCATATTACCTGGCGTTACCATCACGGGGAAGGGGTTTATATAGCTTTAATGCACAGGAATACTATTATCCTCGCATTTTTTTCATAACAACGGCTCCGACAATTAAGCCGACTCCAACAACTATCATAATTATCTGCCACGTAGCCAATCCTAACATCTCACTCATGACTGTATCTCCATCAACCATAGTGCCAGTAATTTACTTGTCCAAGAAAAGAACAATACGCTGATAAAATTTACGATGAGCGCTACATAGTGTCAAGGATTATCGCGATTTTGAGCGAAATTTGTGGGCGGCAGCGGCCCAGATACTTTGTAACTATTTGTTTTCAAATACCTTAGGTGCCACTATTTTACATTTTACATTTCGTGCCCCAAGGGCTATACTGCCCCCAATATTCTTAGATGCCCACCGCGGCCCACCGCGGTGGGTCGGTTTCCCGATTGCCCGGTAGCGATCTGTATTGGTATAGAAATTTATGATCGTCGATTGTCACAGTCATATATGGTCCACCCCCGATCAATTAGGTCAGGGACAGGCATTTTCCTGTCTGGGGGCTGGCAATGTGCAAACGGTCCCACCTGAACAGCATCTGGCGGCGTCAGATCCGGCCGAAGCGGTTTTGGTGCTGGGATTTGTAAGTTGTATGCTGGATGCCCAGATACCCAATCAACTTATTCGGGACTATGTTGCCGCTCATCCGGGCCGGATGAAGGGTTTTGCCGGTGTGGATCCCAACCAAAAAGGGGCTTTGGAAAAAGTCCACCAGTACGCTGAAGATGAATGTTTCAGCGGGCTGGTACTAAGTCCGGTCTGTCAGGGATTTCACCCTTGTGCCACGCCGGCCCTTAAGGTTTACGAACAGGCGGAGCAATTGGCTCTGCCGATTTATTTTCTCAATGGAGAGACCCTGCCACGTTTAGGAATGTCCGAATTTGCAATGCCCACCGGTTTCGATGAGGTTGGGCGTATGTTTCCCAACTTGAAGATGGTGATTTCCCATCTGGGCTTTCCCTGGACGGAACAGACGTTGGCATTATTGGCGAAACATCCCAATATGTATGCCGACATCGCGGGGCTGGCGGAGAAGCCCTGGCAGGCATACCGGGGTTTGACATTGGCGTATGAGTTCGGGGTGATCGAAAAATTGCTCTTTGCCAGTGATTTTCCCAACAGTACGGTCAAGGCCTCGGCTGAGGCGTTGTATAATCTGAACAAGCTTACGCTGGATTCGGTGTTACCGGCCGTACCGCGGGAGCAACTGCGCAGCATTGTGGAACGGGACAGTCTGAGCCTGTTGGGACTTACCTAAGTATAATAATGCCGAGCGTGCAGGATCGCTGTGCGGATATCTGGCCGGAGAAAAAATAATCTCTCCAGTGAAATATATATACGGCCTTAAGAAAACTCTTTAACAACGACAAGCGTAATATAAAACAGCGAAAGGTTAGATGAAAGAAACTCGTGAAAACTGGGGCTCGCGGGCCGGATTTATCCTGGCAGCCGTCGGGTCGGCGGTGGGACTGGGAAATGTTTGGCGATTTCCACATGAATGTTACAGTAACGGGGGCAGTGCCTTTCTGGTCCCCTACATTGTGGCGATGGTTGTCATCGGCATACCACTTCTCATAATGGAATTTTCACTGGGGCATCTGACTCAGCAGTCCGCGCCGGGGGCGTTCAAGAAGGTCGGGTCGCGGTGGGAATTTGTGGGCTGGTGGCCGATTCTATTGAGTTTCATAATTGTCACCTATTATGCGGCGGTGCTGGGGTGGTGTCTGAATTATCTTATTTATAGCTTCCATTCGCCTTTACCCTGGGCCCAGGCGCAAAATGCCGGGACCGGTGAAATCAATCAGGCCAAGAATTTCTTTTTCCATGAATACCTACAAATGACGGAAGGGTTTAAGCTAAACGGTTTGCGCTGGCCAATTGTGGCCGCCTTGGGGGCGGTATGGCTGGGTATGTATCTTTGTATCTGCAAGGGTGTTAAGCTGGTCGGTAAGATCGTGCTCTGGACGGTGCCGATTCCGTGGCTGATGTTGGTTATCCTGATGATACGCGGCCTTACGCTGGAAGGAGCAATTCAGGGATTGGAATACTTCCTGGAGCCGGACTGGTCGTATCTCAATAATCCGGCAGTTTGGCGGGCGGCGTTCGGGCAGGTGTTTTTCTCGATGACTATCGCGTTCGGGGTGATGATTACCTATTCGAGCTTTTTGCATCGCAAAAGTGATTTGAACAACAACGCCATGATTATAGCGCTGGCAGACCTGGCGACCAGTTTCCTGGCAGGGATAGCCGTATTTGCCACCATGGGATCATTGGCGCACAGCAGCGGAACACCCGTACAGGATATCTTACAGGAAAGTGAATCTCTGGGATTGGCGTTTGTGGCTTTTCCCAAGGCATTGGCGGCGCTACCGTGGGCAAATGTGTTTTCGGTCGTATTTTTTATCGCCCTGTTACTTTTAGGTATCGACTCGGCCTTTTCCATAACGGAGGCGGCGCTGGCGAGCATGATAGATAAAACCGGCTGGAAGCGCAGAAGCATCCTGCTGGTAATGTCGGTGGTGGGATTTTCGGTGGGACTGCTGTTTACCACCAGAGGGGGGTTAAACTGGCTGGACCTGGCGAACACGTTCGTAAATGAGGGGACGTGGGGGATCATGTTTGTGGGGCTGATCGAGTGTGTGGTTTTAGGCTGGGTGTTCGACATCAGAAAGCTGCGCCAACACGCGAACAAAAACAGCGATTGGCAGTTGGGTGTGTGGTGGGAGTGGTCGATACGAGTGATCATTCCGGTTATTCTGGCGGTACTACTGGGCTGGAACCTCTACGGCGATATCAAAAGCGAAGGCGGGTTCCTGATCAACCGGGAAGGTGAACTTGTCGGCTCGAATATTCTGGGGTTGGGATTGCTGTTGGTGATTTTTCTGCTTTCAGTAATTTTGGCTTTATGGCGGCCGCGTACGACAGAGAAGGTAAAGGAATTTGACACATAGCAATGTGTGTGAAAGGATAACGAATATGTTGGCAGAAATTGTCTATGACGGAGAGCTCTCCGGGATGGCTTATACCATATTGGCGGGGATGATCCTGCTGATTGTGGGGGGATTGAGCTGGTGCTTTTACAGGGCATTAAAAGCTTCCAATAAGGACACCTCAGAACAATTACCGGATGAAGTATGAAAAAAACAACGATCATTCTGTTTATCATAACGACCGGGCTATGTGTAGGCGGTTGTGTGGAAAGAATCATCAAGATTACTACCGAGCCAAGTGGGGCGCTGGTCTGGCTTAATGATGAGGAAATAGGAGCTACCCCGGTAACAGTTGATTTTACCTGGTATGGTGACTATGAAGTTGTCATCCGTAAGGAAGGCTACCAAACCTATAAGACTTCCCGCCGAACACCAATACCATTTTACCAATGGCCGGTAATCGACTTTTTTGCCGAGGCGCTTTGGCCGGGAAAAATCGTTGATCGTCATGAATGGCAGTACCAACTGGCTAAGGAAACACCCACTGATAATCAGAAGCTCATCGAGCGGGCCAACGAACTACGCGATGAAGCGACGAAAAAAGATGGGAGCCAGGAGGAAGGCAACAAAAAATAAAGAGGTAATGAGAGTAAGGTCGGGGCAGACAGACGTATAAGATATACCCAACAAAATAGCGGGGCAGGATTACTCGGGGGGGGTGGTGTCGGAACGTTTGGCTTTTTCGATTTCGGTGATCAACTGTCCCTGCCGCCAAATGCGGACGGTGCCGGTCGATTCGCTAATAGTCAGGGCGATACTGCGGGTGGCGGCGGTAATGGCGGCGGCGGCGGCGTGACGGGCGCCCAGGCCCTGAGGCAGTTCGGCGGAAATAACCTTGGGCAGGAGATAAGTTCCCGCCGAGACAATAGTACCGGTACCTTTGATGATAAAGGCGCCGTCAATGGAGGAGAATTCCTTTATGGTTTCGGTCATACTATCATCCAGGATGTTGCGTTCCTCTTCGGGATAGCCCTTGAAAGGGTTGATGATATTCTGCCGGGAATTTTTGCCGACTTCCTTGGAATCGCCCAGGATAAAGATAGCCCCGATGGGTTTTCCTTCACGGCCTTCGGAGGCGAGCTCCAGGGCCAGATTTAAGACCCTTTCAAACACGGCCCGGCGGATATGCTCGGTTAAAGGGGGCTGATCCACAGACTGGAACATCTCATACTCACGGCCCACCTCCATAATCATAAGGGTATCCAGTTTGCCCTGAGCCAAGCCGGTGAGGAAAACAAAACGATCCTGCGGTTGTAAAAACCTGCGGGAAAAACTGAACATGACCGCCATCTTGATCTGGCCCATACGGGTCAAGTTCACCTCGGGGATCCTTACAACCTTCTTAGTATATTCGCGGGCCTTGCGACAGATGTTCTCATCGCGAGTTACCAAAATTACCTGCAGAGAGCCGGAAAAATCGATCGAGCTCAATTCTTCCAGGTCATCCAGACCATCCACATACAACAGCAGCGCCTGCAGCTTGCTTTCCTTAATTACCTGTAGGGCCGCTACGAGCATAACCCGGCTGTTGGAAGTACCTTCCCGAGCCGATTTTTTGATCTGTTTTTTTTCTTTTCCGGATATCTTCGCCATGATCTGCTACTATCCCAGATTTTCACGGTACCAGTCGATGGCCCGGCGGATGCCTTCGGTAAAACTAACGCGTGGTTTATAGCCGATGACTTCTCCAGCGAGGGAAACGTCGGCCAGGGAGTGTTTGATGTCCCCCGGACGGGGTGGGGCGTAGTTTGGTTTAATGTGTTCTTTGCCCAGGAGTTTTTGGATTTCTGAGACCACTTTGTTCACCGTCACGGACGCTACGGTAGAAATATTGACGGCCTGGCCGGAGGTTTTCCGGGCAGTGGCGGCCAGCCAGTTGGCTTCGGTAACATTGTCAATATAAGTAAAGCCGCGCGACTGTTCGCCGTCGTCAAAAATGGTAGGCGGAGTATCGCGCAAAAGGGCCGAGACAAATAAAGGGATGGCAGCGGCGTATTGACTGGTGGGGTCCTGACGAGGGCCGAAGACGTTATAATATCTCAGACAAATTGTTTCCAGGTTATATGTTTCGTAGTAGGCCCGACAATAAATCTCGCCGATGGCCTTGGTGGCGCCATAAGGGCTGATGGGGGCCAGGGGGAGTCCTTCATGCTGAGGAAGTACCTCGCTTTGACCGTAAACTGAGGAACTGGAAGCAAAAACAAAACGTTTCACTTGGGCCAAGCGAGCAGCTTCGAGCATATTTACAATACCGTCGGTATTGACGGCATGGGAAGTAATCGGATCTTTGACAGAACGCGGGACACTGCCCAGGGCTGCCAGATGATATATAACATCCACCTGATCTACTGATTTTTTTACCATGTCGGTATCACGGATATCACCTTCGAGCAGCTCAATCTGATCGGAAATTTCGTCAAGATTTTCTCTTTTACCGTTGGAAAAATTGTCCAGCACCCGAACCGACTGGTCGCGTTCGAGCAGAAAGCGGACCATGTTCGAGCCGATAAAGCCTGCTCCTCCTGTTACTAAAGATAAGCCCATATGTAAAATCCCTCATTAAAAATAGTGTTAAGTGTTATGTGTTAGGAAAAAAACTCCAGATATCAAGTCTGTTTACCCTGTTTAAATTTTATACTAAGCTATTGATCAATCCCAAAAAAAAGTCGGCTGTTTGCAGTGGTGATGCGGGCGACTTCGGCAAGGTCAAGACCGCGCAGTTGAGCCAACTGCTGGGCAATGTGCACGAGCAGGGCCGGTTCGTTGGGTTTGATATTACGTTTCGGTTCGGGACTCATATAAGGACAATCCGTCTCGAGCATGATTCTGTCAATTGGCACGGCCTGGGCGGTTTGCTGGGCACTTTGGGAATTCTTGAAAGTGATGACTCCGGTAAAGGAGATATAGTAACCCCTCTCGATGATTAGTTCGGCGAGATTGGCGTTACCGCTGAAACAGTGAAAAACTACCGGTATGTCGTAGCGATTCCAAGCGTCGAGGATTTCCAGGCAATCGTCCATAGCGTCGCGACAGTGAATGACCACAGGCAGAGCCAACTCGCCGGCGATTTGCAACTGCCGGGCAAAGACATCCTTTTGGATATCGCGCGGAGAATGATCGTAATAATAGTCGAGGCCGATTTCGCCCAGGGCACAAACTACCTCGGATTGGGCCAGGGTACGCAATTGCTCAGAGAAGTCCGCAGGCTGATAAGCAGCTTCGTGGGGATGAATGCCCACCGTACAATACAAATCTTCATAGGATTGGCAAAGGCTGATCCCGGCGGCGCTGTCGGTGAGATTAGTACCGATGGTAACCCAGCGGTCCACACCTACCTGCCGAGAACGGGCCAAAACCTGATCAAGGGAGGTAGAAAAATCGTCCATGGTCAGATGGGTATGGGTATCAATCAATTGCAAGGATCCAGCCATGGCTATAGCATACTGGAAAAGCAGGGCTAAGTCAATCTGTAAGGGATGAAAAGGCAGGCATCAGCAGGTGAGCAGATAAGAGGATAAGGAGATAGGAGAAAAGGACTTATAAATGAAAATGTATGAAATGTAATAAGCAACCGGGATTGGGTTAGCAGGTTGGCTTGAAGGCGCTGGGGAAATGGCGAAAGGTGGGTTTGCCTTGCGGGGGCAAAGTAACGCTGACGACGTCAAAGCGGCAGGGGAAATCGTGGAGGTTATTCGCCTGGATAAAGGAGCGGGCCGCAGCGGTCAGATGTTTTTGCTTGGGGAAATTAACGGATTCTTCGGCTGGGGCGAATTCTTCCGAGGAGCGGGTTTTCACCTCGATAAAGACCAGGGTGTCGTTGTCCTGCATAACCAGATCGATTTCACCACGGGCAGTAGCAAAATTACTGCAAAGATGGCGGAAGCCTTTCTTTTTTAGGAATCTGCGGGCGAGCTTTTCTCCCCGGCGGCCCAGCAGGATTTTTTCCCGAGAGTTCGACATGAAAATTTAACCACGAATTTTCCGACTCAGGATAACAAACAACACAAAGAGTAAGAAAGTAAGCGCAGCCCAGGCGGAGATGACATACCTATCATCATAAAACACCCTTTGGCATTACTTATCCTGGGATTTGTTTTTATCGGATTTACCAGTCCAGACTTCGCGGAGACGTACGGCTTTGCCGGTGCGTTTGCGGAGGAAATAAAGTTTGCTGCGGCGGGTAAAGCCGGAACGACGAACCTGAACGTCCACCACGCTGGGCGAATGAACAGGAAAGATACGTTCCACCCCCTCGTTGTTGACGATGCGGCGGACGGTAAACATTTCGTTGATGCCCCGGCCGCGACGGGCAATGACAGTGCCGTTAAAAAGCTGGATTCTTTCCTTGTCCCCTTCCACAATCTTTACGTGCACGTCCACAGTGTCACCGATATCAAATTGCGGGACTTTTGCCTTGAGCTGTTTTTGCTCAACTTTGTCGATTATGTTTGAAACCATGTCACTTCTCCTGGTCAATTTTATACAGGGTACAAATTTTTCCTAAAAAACAAATTTATTCAATATCTCTTTCCAGCAGGTCGGGACGTCGCTCTCTGGTGCGCTCAAGGGCCTGCTGTTGACGCCAATTTTTTATCTCCTGATGGTTTCCGGAAAGCAGCACATCGGGCACTTTCCAGGAACGGAAATCCGCCGGGCGAGTATATTGCGGATACTCCAGTAAACTATCACTAAACGATTCCTCCACGGAGGAATATTCATCGCCCAGGGCGCCGGGCAACAAACGGGCCAAGGCATCCACCAATACCATGGCGGGTATCTCGCCCCCGCTGAGAATATAATCACCGATGGATATCTCCATGGTGGCCAAGTGCTTGCGGATGCGTTCGTCGAAACCTTCGTAATGTCCGGCGATGAGCACCAGGCGCTGCTTTGGGGCCAGGCTGCGGGCCAGATTCTGTGTCAAGGGCTGACCTTGGGGGGTCAATAAAATCACTTCATCAACGGGACCGCCGCGGCCGGCGATATCTTCATAAGCGGCAAAAACAGGTGGAGCCATCATCACCATGCCGCTACCGCCACCATAAGGCCGATCGTCCACGCTGCGATGGTTGTCGGTGGCATAGTCCCGGATATTCGTCAGGACAATCTGAAGCAGCCCTTTCTCCTGGGCACGCTTGATGATGGACTGCTGAAAGACACCGGCAAACATTTCCGGGAACAGATTCAACAGATCAATACGCATTTAATTAGAGCTTTTCAGGGCAATGCCTTTTTTACGCAAGATGTCTTTGACAGTTTCGCTGGTAGCGGCCCCTTTATCGAGCCAATAGCGGATGCGTTCGGGGTTGATCTTGATCTGTTTTTCTTCTTCGGGGGCGATGGGGTCGTAATAGCCCAGTTCCTCCAGGACTCTGCCGTCGCGAGGATTACGACCTTCCATAGCGCTGATGCGATAAAAAGGACGATGCCTGCGTCCCATTCGTTTGAGTCGAATTTTTACCACTGGTATATTTCTCCTTACATATCGGTTTTGTTTTTTACAGTAACTGCTGCATTTTTTCGCGCTAAAATATATCCATTAATGAAGATGTTCACATGGCCGGGATCGGCGCCGGTGCGTCGGGCAAGATCGGCTATCTGCTGGTCGGTAAGTTCCTCCGGGGCAGATTTTTCCTGTTCGGTCATGGCCTGGACGGTACGGCGGAAGTCGTCGAATTCGCTTTGGCTGGGAGAGGCGAGCATGGCCAGTTCAGCGGTGCCGCGGGTGTCGCGAAACTGGGTTCGAAATTGCCGGCCAAAATCGTTTTGTCGAAAACGTCCGACGTATTCCAGATAATCTTCAATGTTGGTGCAATTTTCCATTTATTACAATTTATCGACTTCGTCTTTTCTTTTTACGATCGACGCGTTTACGTTTGGAGCGTTGTTTAACACGCAACTGGGGGACTTTTCCACTAAACATGTCCATACTGCCGAGTTGCTTTAGGGCCTTCATGCGGCCGGTCACTCCCATGCCGCCCAGAGACTTCATCATCTGGCGGGTCTGATTAAAGCTCTTGACCAGGCCCGAGACATCGGAGGGTTCGGTGCCGCTGCCGCGAGCGATACGCCGACGGCGGGAGGCGTCAATAATATCGGGATTATGACGTTCCTTTTTGGTCATGGAATGAACGATAGCTTCGATGCGAGTAATTTCACCGTCATCAAAGTCCATGCCCGCCAACTGCCCGCCCATACCGGGGAGCATCTTTAAGAGGTCTTTCATACCGCCCATCTTTTTCATGGACTGCATTTGTTTGAGAAAATCGTCAAAGGTAAGTGAACCTTTGGCGAGTTTTTCCTGCATCTTCTGGGCCTCTTCGGCGCTGAATTGCTCCTGGGCCTTTTCAACCAGGCTGACAACGTCGCCCATACCCAGGATACGACCGGCCATGCGGTCCGGATGAAACTCTTCCAGATTGTCGAGTTTTTCACCTATGCCGACGAACTTGATGGGTTTTCCGGTAACAGCTTTTACCGATAGGGCCGCACCACCGCGGGCATCACCGTCGAGCTTGGTAAGGATTACTCCGTCCAACTCCAGTTTATCATTAAATTCCTTGGCGCTGTTGACGGCGTCCTGGCCGGTCATGGCGTCGCAGACGAGATAAATCTGGTGCGGGGTAACGACATCACAGATCCGGCCCAGTTCGTCCATCAATTCGGAATCAATATGCAAACGACCGGCGGTGTCCAGGATGACAACGTCGCAATTGTTTTTCCGCGCATGCTTGATGCCATTACGGGCGACGGCGACGGCGTTTTTGCTTTCTTCGCTATAGACGGGAACGCTAATTTGCTCACCGAGGGTGATTAATTGGGCGATGGCGGCAGGTCTTTGCAGGTCGTCGGCAACCATGAGAGGATTTTTGCCCTGCGAGAGAAGATACTTGGCCAACTTGGCCGCGGTTGTGGTTTTACCACTACCCTGTAGGCCGGCCAACAGAATTACGGTCGGTCCCGGCGAGACATAATATATCTTGCTGTCCACCGGGCCCATAAGGTTCGTCAACTCATCGTTGACGATCTTGATCATGACCTGGTGGGGATGGAGACTCTTGATGACCTCGGCACCGAGGGCCTTTTGCAAAACCGAATCGCAGAATTCCTTGACGATCTTAAAGTTTACATCCGCTTCCAAAAGCGCAGTACGCACCTGCTGCAGGGCGTCGCGGACGTTGCTTTCGCTGATCCGTCCGCGACCACTGAGGCCGCGAAAAACATTGTTAAACTTTTGGGTCAGGGAATCAAACACACACTAACCTTTCGGCTGCGAGGGGCCTTGGGAGCTCCCAGGCACACAGAACTACTTGTTAACAAACTACTTACGTACACTATCCGCAGATAGAATCCTTAAATATATACAAAATAGGCCTATTTTGCAAGTGTTTAACCTGTATTTCCGGTTAAAAGTTATGCCAAGCTGGGACAGAAACTGGGGGGGCTGGAGTAAGCAGAAGAATAGAAAATGATAGTTTGTGTCTGGATATTTACGGATTGGTCAAAGCTATAAAGATCACACCGGATTGGGAGAGATAATATTTTTCCGGGCGTCCTGGACGGCTTTGAGTATGCGAGGGATCATGTCCTCTGTTTCGAAGGGTTTTAAGATGATGTCGTTGACACCAAGCTTACGTACCGCCTGGATGCGTTTATCATCGGCCTTTAGACCGGTAATTATCAAAGTGGCAATCCGGGAATAGCGCGAGTTCCGGCGGATAAACCGAATCACTTCGAGCCCATCCATGTGGGGCATTTTGATGTCAAGGAAAAGGATGTCGGGCATAAAACTGCCGAGCAAAGCGCAGGCCTCGACGCCGCAAGTGGTTCCCCGGCAGGTGGCCAAGGGGAGATGCTTTTTAAAACCGCGGACCATACTATCAATAACATTAGTTTCGTCATCAACAATTAGAATTTTGAGAGAATCGGGTAGTTGCGTACAGTTCTCAGTGCCACAATATTTATTGATCCTGTCGAGAATCTCTTTTCGGCCGGCGGGTTTGGCAATATAATCGTCCATACCCACCCGGTGACATTTTTCCTGAGCGTCCATGGTAGTATGGCCGGTCAAAGCTACAATGGGGGTGTGCTTATCGTGACCTTCACGCAGGCGGATCTGACGGGTGGCTTCGTAACCATCCATTTCCGGCATTTGACAATCCATGAAGACAATATCGAAATCCGATTTTTCCAGGAGTTCCAGGGCTTCTCCTCCATGCCGGGCAAGAGTCACATCGCAGTCCATTTTCTTCAGCAGGGCCATGGTAATTTTTTGATTGGCAGGATTATCCTCCACCAGCAGGATATGGATGCCGGATAGCTCTTTTAATGACATATCTGTTACCGGGAGGGTTTCAGGAGCGACCTGGCAAGCTTGATCTATGGGAAGAGTGAGGTAGAAAGAAAAGGTAGAGCCTTTATGGAGACGACTTTCCACATGAATTTCCCCGTTCATTAGCTCAACCAGCTTTTTAGTCAAGGCCAAGCCCAGTCCCATACCCTGGTATCTGCGGGTATATGAGGTGTCGGCCTGAGTAAACTTTTCAAAAATCACCTCTAGAGTGTCCTTAGAAATACCAATACCCGTATCCTTCACACTAAAGCAAAGGCGGGCCCAATCCTTATTGACAATTTCCCCCGTTAATTTTATCTCCACACAACCATTTTCAGTAAATTTTATCGCATTACTAATCAAGTTATTAAGCACCTGGTGAATTCGCAAAGGATCGCCGATATAGCCCTGCGGTAAATTTGAGTCCAGGCGGAGATAGAGGGTAATTCCTTTCTCCTGAGCCTTGGAATTGAATTTGGCTACGGCTTGTTGGATGAGACTGGGCAGGTCAAAAGGAATAGAGTCAATCTTGAATTTTCCCGATTCGATTTTAGTATAATCCAAAACATGGTTAATCATGGTAAGCAGGGACCGGGCGTTATTCTGGGCTATGTCAACATAGTCCCGCTGTTCGGAAGTAAGATCTGTTTCGATCAGTAAGTCCTGTATGCCCAGTATCCCGTTTAAAGGGGTACATAACTCATGGCTGATGTTACCCAACAACTGTTTGAGAGGATTATCCATTGGGACAGAGTTGTCTGGATCCCCTGGAAATGTTCTTCGCGTTTCGTCGTCCGAGGATAGTTCCCCAGAAACACGATTTGGGTCATTTTCCATATTCATAATGTCCACCTCTTCTATCCAGTTGACCGGAACTTTAGAACATTGTTCACAGATACATGTCCATAAGCTCGCCAGAATAAGGGATGCTCATTTTCTTCCGGTATAATTCCCCAACTATTTATATTTTCGACATCACAAGGGCCTATTGGCCAATTTTATATTGGAATTCAGACATATTTTCTCCCAGTTACCCTGACAATGTCAGAAGCGGTTAATTGTTAGGGTTTTATATCTTTTTTTCCGGGAGCCGTTTAGTTATAGGTCTTTCGCAGGGGTATTTAAATAGCATTGATGGGGTGGAAAACGGCGTTATTCCGCTTAAAATGCAAAAAACACAGACATTGTTAATCAGACAATCCGCTGAATGTTTTTTAAGTTGAGCAGGGCCGAGGGAAAGATTAGTATGGCGAAAGAAAATAGAAACGAAAAAACGCGGTGTTATAGAGCTTGTGAGATTTGAGTCATGGAAGATTTAGGTTTTACCCATTTACACGTTCACAGTGAATACAGTCTGCTCGACGGGGCCGCCGGCATAAATAAACTGGTGGGATACTGTAAAGAGCTGGGCATGGAGTCACTGGCGCTGACCGATCATGGGAACATGTTCGGGAGTATCGCTTTTTATCAGGCGGCCCGGGGAGCCGGTATAAAACCGATTATCGGGATGGAGGCCTATATAGCGCCGGGGCACCGCAGGGAAAAGGAAGCCCGAGGCATAAGCGAGGCCAGTTTTCATCTACTTTTATTGGCGGAAAACTATCAGGGGTATCGCAACTTATTGAAGTTGGCCAGTATCGGCTATCTGGAAGGATTCTATTATCGACCGCGTATCGACAGGGAGGTGCTGGAAAGCCATCGGGAAGGACTGATCTGCACGTCGGCTTGTATGAGTGGTGAGATACCGACGGCGCTGGCGAATGGGAATTGGGATCAGGCAAGGGATCTGGCGGAATATTACCTGAAAGTTTTCGGCGAGGAACGATTCTTCATCGAGATTCAGTGGCATAGCCCGGATCAGAATGCCGTAACACCAATGCTGGTTGACTTGGCCGGGCAGGTCGGAGCCCAAATTGTAGCGACTAACGATGTGCATTTTCTCAGTGCGGAGGATTTCCGGGCCCATGAGGTACTAACCTGTATCAATACCGGTAAAACGCTCGATGACGAAAAACGAATGATCTATCCGCAGGAAGTGTATCTCAAAAACCCGGCTGAAATGCGGGTTATGTTCGAGCAATGGCCGCAGGCCTGTGATAACACCCTAAAGATTGCTGAGCGATGTAACCTGGAGCTGGACTTTAACGTCCAGCATGCCCCCGTATTCAAGACACCAAAAGGTAAAACGGCTGATGAATATCTGGAGGAGCTCTGCCGGGAAGGGATAAAGAAACATTATGGGCGGCCGACAAATGAAATCAAGGAAAGGCTGGAGCGGGAACTAAAGGTTATACGCGATAAAGATTTCTCCAGCTATTTTCTGATTGTCTGGGACTTTGTGCGCTATGCCCGGGAACATGGTATCCCGGCTAATCCGCGCGGCAGCGGGGTGGGGACGCTGGTAGGTTATGCGCTGGGGATATCGACTATCGATCCGTTAAAGTACGGGTTGCTGTTCGAACGCTTTATGGATCCTGAGCGCAATGAGATGCCCGATATCGATATCGACATATGTCAGAACGGCCGGGCCGAGGTTATTAATTACGTCCGGGAAAAATACGGGCAGGTTGCCCAGATAATCACATTCGGGACCATGAAGGCCCGGGCGGTGATTCGCGATGTGTGCAGGGTGCTCAACGTGCCGCTGGCCGATGCTGATAAGCTGGCCAAGATGGTGCCGGAATCGCTGGGGATTACATTGGAAGCGGCGCTCGAGCAGGAACCGAAATTAAAAGCATGGTACGAGCAGGATGCAAAAATCCACGAGGTGATCGAGATAGGTAAGCATCTGGAGGGCCTGGCGCGGCATGCGTCGGTACACGCGGCGGGGGTGGTGATAGCCGATCAGCCCCTGACGGATTTTCTGCCGCTGTATAAACCCGTGGACTCGGACGACATGATCACCCAGTTCGACGGGCCGACCGTAGAAAAAGTGGGTCTCTTGAAGATGGATTTTCTGGGGCTGCGGACGCTGACCACCATCGAACGAGCTCGCGAGCTGGTCGAACTCGGTAAGCACAAAGATATCAATCCCGATAAAATTGATCTGACAGATAAAAGAGTATTTCAGTTGTTCTCCGAAGGAAGGACCAAAGGAATCTTTCAGTTTGAATCGGCAGGGATGCGCGACCTGTTACAAAATATGAATCCGGACCGGATAGAAGATCTAATCGCCGCCAATGCCCTGTATCGGCCCGGTCCGATGACGCTGATTCCCGATTATAACAGTCGTAAGCACGGCCAGAAATGGTCGGTAGGTCATCCCGTGATGCGCCGGGTGCTCAAAGAAACTTACGGTATTATGGTCTATCAGGAGCAAGTGATGCAGATCCTCAACGAACTGGGAGGTCTGCCGCTGGCCCGGGCATATCGGCTGATCAAAGCTATCAGTAAAAAGAAGCACAAGACGATCAAGGCGGAAGCGGATAATTTTATCAAGGGTTGCGTCGAAAAAAACATCAATGAAAAAAAGGCGCAGGAACTGTTCGACTTGATCCAGCGTTTTGCCGGCTATGGTTTCAATAAGAGCCATTCCACTCAATATGCCATCCTGGCCTTTCAGACGGCTTTCTTTAAGGAATACTTTCCCACAGAGTTCATGGCGGCCCTTTTAACTTTTGAAATGGGTTCCACGGAAAAGGTGGCCGAGTATATCGAGGAATGCCGGAGCATGGGTATCAAGGTGCTGCCTCCGGACCTTAATGAGAGTTTTACCGACTTTACCGTAATCTACAGCGACGGGGACAGCGACCTGGCGGATACCGAAAAACAACAGACAAGCCCCGGCGGCAAAGGTAAACAAAAATCAGCTCCCGTCGAGCCGTCCACTACCAAGCACGGTCGTGCACCTGCGGGTGAGTGTATTCGTTTTGGATTGGCCGCGGTCAAGGGGGTGGGGACCAAGGCGGTGGCGGAAGTTATCCGGGCCCGACAGGAAGGTGGTCCCTTCGATAGTATTTTTGACCTGTGTGAGCGGGTCGATCTGCGCGTCGTCAATAAGGGTGCGCTGGAGGCGTTGATTAAGGCGGGCGCCTTTGATTCGCTGGGCGGTTCCCGGGCCCAGATGATGGCGGTTCTGGAAGACGCTATTACCATGGGGGGCAAGGTCCAGCAGGATCGTCGGCAGGGCCAGTTGAGCTTTTTCGACGCCTTTGAGAACGACGAAGAAACACGTCGAGAATCACTGAAGCTTCCGGAGGTACACCCGTGGCCCCAGCCGCTGCTGCTGCAGTATGAAAAAGATGTGCTGGGCTTTTACGTTACCGACCATCCCCTTTCGCAATATGCCGAATTTATCCATGATTACAGTACAGCCCACTCGAATACCCTCAAACAGATAACCGCAAATATGGAGGTGATAATCGGAGGGATAATTTCCCGGCTGCGTTACTGTGTTACCAAAAATGGACGGGGAGCCGGCTCAAGGATGGCGATGTTTACCCTGGAAGATCTGAACGGTACGGTGGAGGGGGTAATATTTCCTGATGCCTTGGCCCTCTATGATGAACTCATCCAGAAAGACCGGATGGTATTTTTACGGGGGATGGTAGATTTTCGTCGAGAAGAACCTTCGATTCGGGTTAACGAAGTCTTTGATATGAGCCGGGCCGAGGAGGAGCTCACCGGGGCTGTCTCGGTGCAGTTGGATTCGAGCCATTGCGATAAAGATACATTAAAACATTTGAAAGCATTATGTGCTTCTCATCCGGGGCGCTGTCCGGTTTATGTGTCGGTGGGAACGAGCCGAAATCTGCGCGTGACCATTCAGGCAGGGAAGAGCGTCAGGCCCAATGCTGAGTTTCGGCGCAAGCTAGAAGCATTGGTGGAAAAAGGGAACTTTCAATTACTGGCACCGGGGGAAAAGGTAAAAAGCCGGGCGTAACAGTTGGGTGAATTTGCCGTCGCAATCGGGGTGTTATTTTTTGCGATTATGGCTTTGCTGCTGGGTTCCAGTCGGGAGGGGAAATATGAGTAAGAATATCCCGGGCTGTTTGGGCGGAACTGTTTTTAAAGGTTTCAAGCTCGGCTGGGGCACTGAGCACAAAATCACCGGCAACTTCAAAACCGCCTATCAAGCCTTTGCCCGGAGCCTGAGCATAACGCTTATCGCGGGGAAATATGAATACGGTGGTTTGGCCGTTTGGGGTGGCAACTAATAAATTTATACTTCGATTTTCAGCATCTTCGCTCAACCAGGAATCGGCACAACGGTGGGCGTTGTCTATAGTAGCGGCATTGGACAAATCAAATCGACAAACAACTGTGGGATAAAGATGTTCTTTTTGGGGGGAGAGCAGTTCGACAGGCATGGGCTCGGTGGTAATCTGTAAATGCAGATGCCAGGGGATGGTAGCGCCAGCGCCGGTGCCGTTGAAGAGCACGCGGAATTGGCCGTTAGTTTGACGATGCAGGTCAATCGCGGCCTCGAGGACATGCCTGGAATAGGTTTGATCAATATGTTCGGCGGCCATGACGGTAAAGTGATCCGGTTCGATCCAGGCGAAATTGGCTCCGGCCAGATACTCGCGGCCGGCAAGATTAAGGGGATACAGGACTTCGAGGGGATGACATTGTTTTATATTTTCCCGGCAGAGGAAACAGTGGCGGCCGGAAGGGTCGCGGGGATCACGAAAAAGAGAGCTTTCATCACGGTCAGGGTTGAGAATACCACGGCGCTGTAATTCTGCTACATCGCCTCTTATTTCACGATGGGGAAGCCAGCGGAACCGAAAGGATATATCACATTCGGGATCGAGACATTGGCGGGTGTCGGTCCGGGCGGCGGATAATTCGCTCAGCAAAAAACCGTCGCGGCCCTGTTGGGCCCAGAGGTCAATCAATTTTTGGGCAAGATTCGAGGGGATATCTTTAGACATTCTTTACTCCCAAATATGAAACTGTTCATAACAGAAATATGTTTTTATTTCTATCGGATGAACCGATATTTTTTGGTTATTATTTCTGCTTTTGCCGGTTTGCTTTACGACTTTAGTTTTTTTCAGAAGTAAACCCCAGCGTCTCCAAGAGATTGGTTACCATTCGGCCCCAGGTAAAATGGGGAATAGTAATGTTCAGGCCCTGGTGTCCCATTAAATGCCGCAACAACTTACATTTTAGCAATTCGATCAGCGCCTCGGCAAAGCCATCCACATAATCTTTTGGAACTACTACGCCGGCGGTACCAAAATGTAAATCGAGTTGGTCGCCATTGACCGCTTTATGCCGACAATAGGGCGCATCGCCCAACAGATATTCCTGGACAAACGGCACCAGGTTCGAGGCTACGACGGGAGTAGCGGTGGCGGCGGCTTCCTGAGCACTCATGCCAAAACCCTCCATTATCGAAGGTGTGCAATACACATCCGCTACATTATATAGCAAGGGTAACTGGTCCCATACTGATCCCAAGATTATTACATCGTCCTTTAATCCCAACTCATCGATCAAACCTGTAAGCTTTTTGTAAAGTTCCTGGGTGTTTTTATCGATTGCCACCATGAGCATGGCTTCGGGTATTTCTTTTTTGACCTGGGCAAAGGCCTTGATCAATATGTCTTTTCGTTTGGTGTCGTCGGTGCGACTTACCTCCATGATCCAAAGGCGATGCTTCAAGTCGCGAGGCGATAGAGGGCTTTGCTGAGCCAACCAATTCCAGATGGGTTTCAATTCATCTTTTTGGCGAGGGTGAAACCGTAAATCATCGATTCCCGGAGGCAGGAAATAATCCACCTTTACCCGATAGGCGTCAGTGAGCATTTCCCGAATTTTGGAAGAGGTGGCCACACATCCATCTACCTCCTGTAGTAGCTGTTTTTCGTGAGATATACGTTCGTCGATTCGTAGGTCCGCCCAGGTCGAAGGGGGCATATTCATTTTCTTCAATGCCCCCAGGGAATGCGGTGTCCACAAGTGTTTCACGCGCTGCTGGGCTTTCTTGTTGAGGAGATTCCCTAATTTACCCGCATCCCAATAATGGCTGAAAATCAAATCATAATGATCATCTTCTTTTTCCAGCTTATTCCACAAATCGTCCGCCAGGGCCGGCAGATGTTCGTCCATGTCTTCCTTACGGACAAATTGATCACATCCGTCCTCCAGATACATAATCCGGGCGTTGCCGGTCGGATGATATACCACGCCTCGGCGAACCTGACCGTTGATCGGGTCCTGGTAGCCTCCCCGGTTCACAATCGTTACCCGATAACCCAGGTTTATCAAGGCTTCGGTAAACTCATTGACATACACATTTTGGCCGCCGGTGTCGGGTAAACCTGGTCTTACCTTCCACTCATGTGTTCCGTGATTGGTGATTTGCAATACATGTTTGCGGGGAATTTTGTTGAATTGATTCTGGAATACCTGTTCCTGATAAATGCCTTTGCCTTCCATTAATTACCTCCACATATCAAGAGCTCACTTTCGCAGTTTATATATTACGCTTATCGGCCGCTAGAGGGTCTTTCTGTGGTTGATATTACTTTTTTTGCTGAGTTGATCCCCCTGAAATTGATTAATAATCAGTTATTGGTGTGCCCGATCCCTTCTCTGGCAATTAAGAATTGTTCAACAAGCAAAGCGAGAATGCGTATAAGAGTGAATCAGGAAATTTTTCCATTCCACCAATGTTTAATGCCTTCCAGAACGCCCGCGGCAAAAGACTGCCGAGCATGATAAACCTGAGGTCCGGTAAAGTTTTTTAATTCCGGCTGAGCGTTACCCACCACGATGCCGCAAAAACCATGACCAAAAAGTGCCCGGTCATTTCCGGTATCGCCGCTAACCAAAACGCGCTCGGCCGGGATCTGATTATGGGAAGCCACAAAAACGGCCGCCTTACCTTTGTCAGCTCGGATAGGGAGAAAATCAAGGTCACGGTTAGAACTGTAAATCATTTCCGATTCTATCGATACACCGGTTACTTCATCATGCAATGATTGCAGTTGTTCCGGGGTGGCATCACGTAAATAATAACTAACTTTATAGTCGGATTGAAATTCATCCGGTTGCAGTTCCAGTTCACTACGCTTAGCAAACATGTCCCTGATCTTTTGGGCGTTCCAGTTATAATTGATATGTTTGTGCCAATCACTTTGGGGTTGATTGGAGGGATAATGGTATATGCTGGTTCCCACGGCGCTGATGATTATATCCGGTGCCGGCAGAGCTGTTGTCCGGACTGCTTCGATAATAGACGGCAGAAATCGGCCCGTTGCATACACCAACCCCAGTTGATTACGACAAGATTGAACCCATTGGTTAAATTGTTCCAAAGACTTATCATCACCGATCAGAGTGCCGTCCAGATCACTGATGAGCATACGTTCTTTTGACAGCATTATTGAGTGTTCCTCTTGTTCTGGATTGATTATCTATTCTATACGCGGACGTTACTAAGAATGCGCAGGGCCTGCTGGGCAATACCCATCCAGGTAAAGGCGCTGCGTGCTTTTTGGGGGCCGTTTTTGGCCAGTTGATCGGCAACCTTCGGTTGTTGCAGAATCATAGCTATAGCGTGTCCAAAGACTTCCGGATCAAAAGGATTCGCGTAGAGCGCTTCACGCCCCCACTCAACCTGTTCCCACAAACCGCCTTCGGTAGTGATGACGGTTGGTGTACCACAGGCCATGGCCTCAACGGCCGTCATGCCAAAAGGTTCATACCTGCTACTGAGAGCAAAGACGTCGGCCATCCGATAATGATTTTCGAGGTCACCGTCGGGTATGTAGTTCCTTATAATAACTCTGTCGGCGATCTCCAGATCTTGCGCCAGTTTTTTCAGTTCCTTTACCCGCCGTACTTCTTCATCATCCGGTTCGGGGGAACCGGGAGCAAGCAATAGTTTGGCATCCTCAACTCGTTTAAATACTACGGGCATCGCCCGCATCAAAAGATCATATCCTTTATTATGCGCCATTCGTCCCAGAGCGAGAATAAGCCGACCCTCATAGCCATAATCGCGTTTCAGGGCTGCTTTCTGGGCTTTGGAGATAGGGAAAAAGCGCATATCGTCATAACCGGGGGGCAGGATATAAATCTTTTCGATAGGCACATCGTATTCACCTTTGTCGAGTATATAGCGCTGCACGGGAGTTGTGGCCACTACCGCATCACACTCATCATAAATAATTTTTTCCTCACGAATACGCTTGCGAAAATTGTACTTCTGTTCCAGGTCTTCCGGATCACCATCCATATTTTCCCTTTTCCAGGAACCGATGGAATGAGGAGTATGGACATGGGGAATTTGGAAATGATTTGCAAGGCTTTGTCCGGCCAGACCGGCATCCCAATAGTGACTATTGATAAAATTATAGCGCAGTTTCTTGCCTTCGATAAATCGTTTTGCGTTGGTAACCCACTCCGGTATTTGCTCACATAAAATTTCCTTGGGAATAAAATCAGAACCCCCACAGGGAAAACGCAGGATTCTTACGCGGTCCGAGACCTTGTCTTCACGAGGCTGACCTTCAAATTGCCGGGTATATATATCCACGTTATATCCCAGTCGGGCCAAGGATTTGCTCAACTCCAGAACATAAACCACTTGACCGCCGGTATCGGGGCTGCCCAAATCCGGTTGCGCAGAAACATACCCGTGCGTTGAAATCATCATAATTCTTTGAATTCTTGACTTTCTGGGAATGCTTGCGGTGCTGTTTTCTACCATTTCTAAAATCGGTTTTTTAGAATTTTTTGCCGCTTGTTTACATGCTGGATTTTGACCATTTATGCTCATGGGTCTAGTTCTCCTTTTAATCTGGATGCCTGGTAAAATTAATTAGACGTCGGCCTCAATCAGAAACTCAGAAAAAGTAACCCGAGATAAGGAGAGATAAATGCGCAGAAAGACTTTGCCCAAACCAACGCAGAAGGAACGCCAGAATGCCGCCGTAACCAAGTATGTACAAAGCAGTTATAACAATAACAACACCAAGATTTATTACGGATTTCTGTTTTTGACAAGTTGGTAGTATGGGACTAAAGCAATTCGGCTATCATTATATCGATCAGGGATTATATTTCAAGGAAGTAATGACAGGAGCCTTTTGAATACCCATGTTCAAATGGGCGGGATTTGTCATAATATAAAATTTGTCTTATTGTTTGACAGGCAGAGCTAAAAAATACACAATTATTAGCAAGATGTATAAAGTTCTTAAATATTATATTTCTGTCTTAACCGGGAAGTTGGACAGCTTGCCGGAGTTTATTCGTCGCAGAAGGGGTGGTTTAGGCGGGCTTATCATAGTTTTATTTGTCTTGTTGTCTGTATTCATGCTGCGGGGCTGCAGATCGATGCCGCAATTTCCCGAACGTCCTATGCGTATTCAGTTCACCAGCGACGGCAGTAAAGTATCGTCGTTTGACACCGATAAGGACCACGTGGCAGATTACTGGCAGCGCGAAGACCAGAGTGGTCGTAAAGTGGAGCTGCGCATTACTGATCTTAAAGACTACGAAACGGAAAAAGTAAACCTGGATGAAATAGACGCGACCAATGTTCCTCATTTCATTATCGCGCTGGACGGAGTGCCCTTCCAGTTGGTGCAGGAACTTTATGGGCAGGGTTGTTTTCGATTGTTTTATCGACCCAGTCGATTAGTGAGCACCTTTCCGGCTATGACAGATCTGGCCTTCCAGCAGATTTTCGGCGGCAGACAGCCCATTGCCTATCAAGCCATGCACTTTGATCCAGAGAAAAACCGCATGATAAGCGGTAATGATATTTATCTCAGCGGGGAAGCGGCCGACTGGGCAAAAATATTGGATTATCGGTGCTCGTTTAAGCTCGATGCCGTGGCGTACATCGATCCGGAAATGGTCTTTGAGCACGAACTGCGCGGGATGATGGAGGTCTTTCGCCAGGTGCAAAAGGGAACGGCGATCGGCTATAGCGTAGGCACCGCTGGGCTGGGCACCCGGGGCGGCAGAGAAGCCATCTTAAAATACCTGCGCACAGTTGATCAGTTATGTGAGCAGATCGTCTATGAACGACGAGGGCAGGTGAAAATAACACTCTTAGCCGATCACGGGCATAATATGTCAGGCAGAGGCCGGGTTTCCTTTGAGCAACTACTAAAAGATAACGGGTTCAGGTTGAGAGATGATATCGAAACTGACCAGGATGTGGTTACCGTAAGTTATGGCCTGGTGACGTACGCAGCCTTTTTTACAAAGAAACCGGCTGAGGTCTCCAAGGTCCTACTTCAGGACCCGGCAGTCACTTTAGCCTGCTACCCGCAGGGAGATGAGATTGTAGTACAAAATATCGACGGCAAGGCTATCATACAGCAGGGACCCGATGGTCGCTTCAGCTATACCTCTAAGCGGAATGACCCACTGCAACTACTGGGTATCATCCGTCGATTGCAGCAGGGTGGAAAAGTGGACGGGCAAGGATTCATCGACGACCGGGCTCTATTCGATGCCACGATAAAACACATCTATCCCGATCCACTGCGGCGTATCTGGCGAGCCTTTCACGGACTGGTGAAAGAACCGGCGGACTTGATCGTCTGTCTGGATGACGGTTGGGTGCATGGCAGTAAATTTTTCTATACCCTGCTCCGCGGTGCCTCCAGTACCCACGGATCTCTTAATCAGATCAACTCTACGGCCTTTGTTATAACTATGTTGGGGGAACTACCCGAGGCCATGCGCTGCGAAGAGGTATTGGCTGAGCTGAAAAAACTACAAGCCAAGTGATAATAAAGTGGTGAGTGGTGAGATTTAAGAAAAAGTCGGCGGGGAAATCACATCTTCCACTATTTATTTGGCCATGGCAGCATCCTTGAACATTCCCTCAAACAGCGGGCCCGTTAAATAACGTTCCGCCGCATCGGGCAGAATTACCACAATAATTTTACCGGCATATTCCGGTTGTTGCGCGAGGCGATCAGCGACCGCCATGGCCGCCCCACAGGAAATCCCGGATAAGATTCCTTCCTCGCGCGCCAGCCGCCGGCCGTAGGTGATGGCATCGTCGTTGGAAACCGTCTCTACTTTGTCAACCAGGGAAAGGTCCAGGGTGTCAGGGATGAACCCGGCACCAATACCCTGGATTTTGTGCGGTCCGGGCTGCAATTCCTGGCCGCTTAGGTGCTGGGTAAGAACAGGGCTATCCATCGGCTCCACTGCGACAGAAGTAATCTTTTTACCCTGGGTATTTTTAATATATCGACTTATGCCTGTTATCGTTCCGCCGGTGCCAACCCCACTAACAAGAACATCAATTTTACCTGCGGTGTCTTCCCATATTTCCGCCCCGGTGGTTTTTTCATGTATGAGGGGATTGGCCGGATTCTTAAATTGTTGGGGCAAGAAATATCGATCCGGATCGGATGCGACGATCTCCTCGGCCTTGGCGATCGCACCGGGCATACCCTTGGTACCGTCGGTTAAAATCAGATTCGCCCCCAGTGCAATCAGAACCTTCCGCCGTTCCATGCTCATCGTTTCGGGCATGGCCAGATGAACTTTATAACCTCGTACCGCTCCGACGAATGCCAGGGCAATTCCGGTATTGCCGCTGGTAGGTTCGATAATCTCCTTTTCCGGCGTTAAGAGCTGTTTCTCCTCGGCATCCCAGATCATACTGGCCCCGATACGGCATTTAACCGAATAGGCGGGGTTGCGGCCCTCAATCTTGGCCAGGATGGTGGCACCGCTGCCCTGTCCAATCCGATTTATCTTGACCAGTGGGGTTCTACCGATTGAAAATGAATTATCCTCAAAATACGCAGCCATAACTAACCCTCATTTCTAAATAATGAACGACAAGCTTATCCTATCTTTTCTATAGGGATAATATGACTTGGGGCCCGTTTTGTCAAGAAATTACATGTATTTGAAGGGAGGTTTGGGTTTTTTCTTTTTAGGGCCTATGCGCGAGCTGATTTTGGTGGTAGCAGTGGTAGTGCCCACCGCGGCCTTTGCTTTTTCTTCCTGGAGGTGTTTACGGATGAAATGCTGCTCAATCAACCCGCCGAAAGTACTGGCCATGATATAAAGATTCAGGCCGGAAGGGGCGCAATAAAAGAAAAGAAACATCATGACAGGCATCATGTAGAGCATCATTTTCTGCTGCTGAGCCGTCTGAGGATTGGCGGCGACGGACATCTTCGATTGAGGGGAAAACTTGGTCTGCAGAAACATGGCGATACAAAGCAAAATGGGTAGTAGATTGATAGCATCGATATCACCAATAAAAGCACCCAGAAATGGTAATTTTATGGGGTGATGCAATCCGAACAAAGTAAAAGGGATGAGCCGGTCCGGAGCAGACAGATCGTTCAGCCAGTGCCAACTGGCCGGCAGCAGCCCCTGATGACGCAGAGCGACGTTATAGCCGGCCGCGGTAAAAATGGCGATCCAGATGGGAAACTGCAGAAACATGGGTAGACAGCCCAGGACCATATTACCAACCATGCCCTGCTCCTTATACAATTGCATGGTGCGTTTCTGTATTTCCTCTTTGTTGCCGGCATATTTGGTTTTGATCTCTTCCATCTGGGGAGAAAGAGTCTGCATTTTCATCATATTGACCTGGCTCTTTTTGGTGATGGGATGGAGCAGCAGGCGGACCAGGAGTACCAAAACGATGATGGCGACTCCATAATTGCCCGTGATCAGATAGATTCCCTTCATCATTTTGAAAATAATAGTGGTAAGCCAGCTAAAGGCACAGAAGGTACAGCAGGTCTGACGGGACGAGAGTTTGTCAAAATGCAGGCCGGCATATCGTGGATTCTCGGCAAAGATTTCCGGGTCAATCGGCCCCAGATAGACCTGGAAGTTTTTGGAAATTTTAGTTTGGGGAGCCAGAGGCTTGTCCATTTTCAGCCAGGCCAGGGCGCCCAGAGTTTTAGTATATAGATTTTTTTCGCTGTCGGCAGTCGTGGGATACATAACCTCTGCTCTTACAGGATCAGTCGAAAACCGGAGGAGATCGGAAGACTTGGATGTGGCAGAATCGCAAAGAACAGAGGCAAAATATTTGTTGGCCACGCTAAACCATAACAGGGAAGAACTGGCCGGCCTTTCTACGGAAGCTTGTGCCTCTTTAACACTGACTAATGTGCAACGTTGTTTTTTGCCACTGACAAATGCACCGTCACGATCCAGATAAGCGGCAATCAAGGTACGACTGTCGGTACGGGGATCTTCCCGCAAGAGACCCATGGGGCCGAAAAATTCCAGCGACTCAACCTGGAGTGGTTGCACAGATTTATTGTCCAGGGCCAGGGCTAAATCCACCAGGTAACTATCCGGCCCAAAAGAAAATGTCTTGGATATGCCAAGTATAGGCTGGTCCTGTTGATCAACGATAGAAGTGCTAAAGGTAATAGAACGGACATTTGTACAGGGGTCGGTTACGTCCGAAGTCAGATGCCAGCAACTTTGGGCCAGATTAAAAGAATCGTTCCGGCCGAGGAGTTTTAATGATCCCAACATCAGGGACTTGCGGGCAATGCTTTGTGCGTCTAGCGTAGGAGTTAGTACGGGGTAGCCTGTTTTTTCGTCGGTGATTTTATATTTGTGCTCGCTGAGCAAAGCCTGCGAGATCGAGGCTGAACCGGCATCGAGGGTAATTTGAGCCTTGTAGCCGCCTTTTCTGACTATCAAGTCACCCAGGACATACTGCCGGGACATGGGCTTGGACGACTGCTTAAGATGCCATCCCTTACCACCCTGAAGGGCTACTGCTTCCTGGGTTGGTGAAGCTTCAGCGGTTGAACCGGGTTTGGGCGTCGCGGAAGCTGCTTGCTCTGAGGAGGAAGCCGGAGAGGTGGGCGTTTGTTCCTGGGTTGGTTTTTGTTTTTTGGCTACGTACATCTGCCAGGACAACATGATCATCATGCACAACAGAACAGCCACCATCATTCTTTTGAAATCAAAATCCATAATTAAAATTCAAGGTAAAAAGTAAAAGACAAAAATTAAGGTAAAAATACAATATAGTAATATTATCGTCCGTCGCGGAGCCGTTCACCCTCAAAGTCGTCCAGTTGTGGATTGGCCAGAATCTTGGCAACGGTCACTTCCAGATCGTAGGCAACCCGGACAAAATCAACTTTCTTTTCATTGACGACGACGTAACTGGCACGAGTATCCTGATCACGTGGTTGACCGACGCTGCCGACGTTGATGATGGCCCTTTCCTTTTGGGTTATTGGATACGTATAATCCAACTCGTCCACAGCATAAAAATCCGGATCATCCAGGAAAACGCCAGGCACATGAGTATGACCGACAAAACAAATATGCTGGACTTTTTCAAAGATGGCAAGCAGCTTGGAGGAATTGGTATAGATATCGTCCGGGAAGATATATTCATTCACCGGTCGTCGGGGTGAGCCGTGAATCATGAGAATGTTGTCCATCTGGATGCGGATGGGCAGTCGCCCCAGAAAGGACCAGCGCATAATGCGCTTTTCCTTATCAGTTTCCTGCTCTAATATGCTTCGGGTCCAATAACTGGCCCGCTCGGCACCGGTATTAAAATTGGTGGGCTCATAAAAGACGGCATGGTCGTGATTACCCATAATACTGGCAATATGGCGTTCGACAATGAGGTCCAGGCACTCACGAGGTTCGGGGCCATAGCCGACAATATCGCCCAGACAGAATACTTCCTTGACGCCGCGGCGTTCAATATCATCCAGAACGGCCGTAAGGGCGGTAAGATTGGAGTGTATATCGGAAATTATAGCAAACATACTTATCCGGCGTATTTTTAGCTGTCAGGCTCTATAAACAAATAAGAGCAACGGAAACTCCTTGGTCAATTCCAACATCAGTGTCAGAATACAATAAGTTTACCATCTTAACAACAGTTTCAGATAAGTCAAATTCTTATTAGACCGCGGAGATAGCACGTTATGGCAGGGGATGGGAGCAAGTTTTTTTTACTTTGGGACATTTATCTTCTGACAAAATGTTTTACAGGGGGGGGAAATAAAAAAAAGCAAGCTTACTACCGCAGAGCAAGCTTGCTCAGGTTTGTTGGGCTGTTGCATTTACTATAATAGCAATTATTAATCTTTTTGTGACAACAGCCAGCAGCATTATGCCGCATACTTTTGGCTGTACCTGAAAGCACAGTCATATTCAGGGACTATCGGCCAGCCCCAAAAGCCATATTTTGATTTTCACAGGCTGCGCATCAGCAACATGCGCAGCCTTCCAAGTATTGATTAACGCTCTATCTCGGCCCTGTGCCGAGATATACGAGCGAAGCATACATACAGAAACTGTCCAGCTTGCTCTCCCCAAAATTTGGAACATTATTGACTTTGCAACGCCCAGAGAATAGGGCAAAAATAAATGAGAACTCTTATTTGATACTTTATTGTACCACATTATTCCAGAAAATCAAGCGTTTTAACAAATTTTTTATTACTTCAGGTCAGCCCATAGTTTACATATACTAAACATGTTCCCATAATAATCTTTGTTAAAAGCGGCTCTATTGGATAGGCGCTATTTTAGCAGAATATTTGGTACATAGTTATTAGGTATAAATACTTGCAATTAACCGGGAAAAATGGGATTATAGAGGCGGTTTTTTGACCAACGCGGCGCACAACAAGACAACAATATTGAAAAAAACGACTCAGATTTTCAAGGAGTGAATTAATGGCAGTAGAAGCAACTGGAAGCAAGTTTACCCGTAACAACAGATTTTACCTGGCGGCTCTGTGCCTGGCCGGAGCGCTTTGGTTTGGGTATGACGGCTGGTTCGGATCTTATCGGGACAAGGAGTTGGAAGGAAATGATGGCAAGCCCACCGCTAATCTACTGTTCAATCAATATTCACCTATCCCCTTGGCGGTAATTGCCCTTTGCTCGTTATATTTTGGATTCCAGATTACCTCCAGGAAAATCGTAGCCGATGAGGAAGGCCTGGTTTTATCCAGCGGGGAAAAAATTCCCTACCGGGCAATGAAAAAAATAGACAAGCGTCGTTTTAAAGATAAGGGTTTACTTACCATCGCCTATGAAATAGATGCAGGAGAAAAAACAATAAAGCTTTCCGACCGTCAGTATGATAATCTCGGCAAGCTGTTGGATGAAATCGTGCGCCAGACCGGGGCCAAACCCGAAAACGAAGTTGAGCAGGCAGAAGGATAAACGTTTAAAGTCCACAGGATTTTGGGGGGATCCGTTTCATCTATAATAAGCGGTGCTGTCTTGAAAGCGGTGAAGATACTCAGTCGAGTCAGGTCTTTCCATAAAAATTGATGAACATAAAAGCGCAGACACAAATCAGTCTTGATACCGAGGTTCGTTTTCTAAAAGGGGTAGGGCCGCAGCGGGCCCAGAAGCTGGCGCAACTGGGTGTGCACACCGTGGGTGATCTGTTGGAATACTACCCTCGTGATCATGAATTTCGACCACCGCTTACTTTGATAAACGAGTTGGTACCGGACCACCGGGTAACTGTGGCGGGACAAATTCTTTCCCTGCGCTACAGCGGACGTTCCCGGCCGCCGCGCTTTCAGTTGAAACTGGAAGATCCTACCGGTTGCTGTGAACTGATCTGGTTTCATGGCGGGTATCTGCGGGACAGTTTACGACCCGGTGATCGACTGGCGGCCTGGGGCAAGGTATCGCAATATAAAGAAGCCTATCAATTAGTGAATCCTCGCTGGCAGAAAATTCAGGAAATAGAAGAACTGGGTCAGGGGGACCAGGCCGGAATAGCGATTTATCCGGCCTCTGGTGAATTGTCGTCGAGTGATATTGGGCGCATTATCCAGGGCTCGCTGGACCAGATGCTGGAGATGGTGCCTCAGCGCTACGATGAAGAGTTTTGTAGGGAGCGCAAACTACCATCCCGCCGGCAGGGATTGGAATGGATACATAGACCACCTGATCAGGACAAGATCGGTCAGGCCCGCAGACGTTTGGCGTATGATGAGTTATTTCTTATGGAGTTGGGTATCGGCCTACGTCGGGAGAAGATACAAACGCTGCAGCAGGCTTATGCCCTGGAAATCAATGAACGGCTGGATGAGCGTATTCGGCAACGGTTTCCCTTCGATCTGACCGAGGATCAAAACAAGGTAATAAACGAAATCTGTACGGATATGGCCCGGTCGGTACCAATGAACAGGCTTCTGCAGGGTGATGTGGGATCCGGTAAAACGGTGGTAGCGCTCTATGCCGCCTTGTTGGCGGTGGGACATCATCGTCAGGTGGCGATTATGGCGCCGACGGAGATTCTGGCCGAGCAGCATTTTCAGAGCATCGAACAGTATTTACACCATAGCCGGGTCAAACGTGTACTTATAAAAGGCGGGCTAACCGGAAAGAAACGTACCGAAATTACCGAACAGATTAGTCAGGGCCTAATTGATATCGTGGTAGGAACCCAGGCTCTGCTGCAGCAGGATGTGGGATTTAAGAATCTGGCCCTGGTAGTTATAGATGAGCAGCACAAGTTTGGGGTACGCCAGCGGATGACTATCCGGGGCAAGGACGTCGCGCCGCATTATCTGGTCATGACTGCCACACCGATTCCCAGGACTTTGGCGATGACGGTGTTTGGAGATCTGGATGTCTCCACAATAGAACACTCTCCTCCGGGTCGGCGGAAAATTATTACCTATCAGTATCCGCCGGAAAAAATCACACCGGCTTATGAATTTATTCGTTCCCGGCTGCAGGCGCAAGAACAGGTTTATTTTGTTTATCCCCGAGTGGAAGAACAGGAACAGGAAGAAACAATTCCCGGATTAGAAGAACAAGCCTTGGGTGAAAATAATCAATCCTGGATGCCAGGCAATGTTCCGGCAAGAGTTGATCCGATCAAAGCGGCCACAGCCGAATATGAAAACCTGCAGCGAAATATATTTCCCGAGTTCCGGGTTGGCCTGCTGCACGGGCAGATGAAACGGGATGAAAAACAACAGATTATGGAGAAGTTTCGCTCGGGAAAGATTCAGATACTGGTAGCAACGGTAGTAATCGAGGTGGGAGTGGATGTGCCCAATGCCACAGTGATGGTAATTGAACACGCCGAGCGGTTTGGGCTGGCCCAACTGCACCAGATGCGGGGGCGGATAGGCCGTGGAGACAAACAGTCGTACTGTCTGCTTTTTGCCCAGGCGGGAACCGAGACCGGCAAACAGCGTCTGGAAATAATGACCCAGACTGACAACGGTTTTCGCATCGCCGAAGAAGACCTGCGGATTCGGGGGCCGGGAGAGTTTTTTGGAACCGCACAACATGGTCTGCCGGAATTAAAAATCGCCGATTTGATAAGGGATACTGATTTATTGAGGATGGCCCAGCGGGATGCGTTCGCTCTGGCTGGGGATGATCCTGATTTAGTCCAGCCCCGCCATCAGGTATTGCTCCAGGAATTGCAAAAACAATTTGGTGACGACCTGGGATTGATTGAAGTAGGATAATTCTTACGTTAATTGTTATGGCTTCACTAATAAGCTATGCTGTGATACAATACGCGTTAAAAGAATGGCAGATAATAGTAAAATAAAGCGCCGGGCCTTTAATGTGGGAACCTGTGTGGGGGGTCTGGGCATCGTCATAGGGGCAGTAAGCCTGATCCTTGAATTCGGCTTTGTGTATTTACCTCTGCCCAGGTTTTTACTGCATATGGTGACCTTGCTGGCTGTTTTACTCATATGGGCCGGCAAGATACATCACTGGCTGTGG
>Ga0272443_10001315_pt1 | contig 37383 bp, 35 predicted proteins | sample SSMAcet12_FD_193581 | JGI IMG/M metagenome (GOLD analysis project Ga0272443, IMG submission 193581) | Marine sediment archaeal communities from Little Sippewissett salt marsh, Falmouth, MA, United States - SSM-Acet-12 | ecosystem: Environmental > Aquatic > Marine > Wetlands > Sediment ...
TCCTCATAATATCCGGTGACATCCTGCTCTTTTGTCGTGAACCCGGAAGGAATTTCTATAACAACGACCGATCTTCTTTTGCGTTCCTTCAGGCGTTTCAAGGTGTCCGTCAACTCCGCCGCCCACAGGTCCGGGATCATGATAATTCCGACCGAACTGTCTTCCAACAGTTCCAGAAGGGCCGCTTTGATATTCTCAGGCACCGCTTCATCATCGTCTATTATCCGATACTTCTCGACACCGGCAAGCCTGGTCAGTGCCACCTGATTCCTGGTTCCTATCATCGCGATGTCGATCTTCTCCGGTTGAGTCATGCCGCGATTACCATATCCCGTATTTCTTCCCCCGGTATACCGTCCGTGAGCATCCGGAGCACCAGCCTCACATTTCGTATTTCGCGTTCCTTCATCAGCAGATACCATATCATGGTGGAGGGGGATAATACCCGGGGAGAGAGGAGGTTCTTCAACATGTGAAATCCGTATTTTTCCGTTATGGTGTCTATGATGTTGATGTCTTTGTCTTTCTCGTATTCTCTGGATATATCCTGTGCCATTGCATGGTAGCCTGTATTCTCCAGCTTTCCTGCTATTTCGGGAAGCTTCATGGTGAGTAATTCCTTGATCAGTTCTTCCGATAACGCCCTGCCTCCGCTGAGTATCGGGGCGTTCCCGGCATAATCGCCCCCCAGCGACATGCGAAACACTGTCTGCAGGTTTGCCCTGTCTATAACCCCTTCGAAAACCTGTGTGAGCAATTGCCCGTCGGGCATGTGCCTGAAGCTGTTGAGCAGTTTGCGGTTATAGTGGTTTCGGAGTCGCACTTCCGCTTCAGAGACGGCAGGTGCGTCCGTCACTGGACTGTTCTCTATAATCCGTATGTAGTCGCCGAGATTGCATTTCGCCAGGATTTCATACGCGTCTTCAAGTTCCTGTGCGCCGGACATTTTTTCGAGATAGTCCCTCTTATACATGCTGCCGAGAGGAACGAATGAAGCGGTCTCGTTCCTGAGCATCATCCGGAGTTTTATCATGATGTTAAGAACATCATATTTTTCAACATAGAGGTTCACCAGGCGGGTCATCTCAGGGGGTATAAACAGGATTTCAAGCCGTCGAAGGCATTCGCCCATGTAGCGCCAGAGATGCGTATCGGCATCGTCGAACGTTGTGACCGGCCGGGCCAGCAGGTATTCTCCCATATCCGAATCGCCCATGATTTCGAGTGCCTCCTGAATATTCTCCGCACTGCGCATCATTTCTTCCATGTGCCCGGCGGTGACAAGGCGCGTCTCTTCACCTTTGAGATACGCCGATATAAATGCATAACGTGCGTTCGTACGATTCATCCTTCATCATCTCCGAACATCTCTTTGCCTATCCGGGGGAGGATCTTCGGCACGAGCATTTCAAGCCTCATATCAAATGTATTGTCAATGCTTACCATGCCGTCAATCGACTCGGCCATCACCCCTCCCAGGCATTCGAATTCAACAATTTCCGTTATACGCTCTTTCATACCGGGATCTTTTTCGACAACGGTGTGGACGGCGGCACTATCTCTGGGAGACACAAAGAGCCGTATCTTTTCCTCGGTTTCGAAGGCTTCCATTGTCTCGTCTATAAGACGGGTGATTGTCGCCTCATCCATTGGCGTGCCCCTCAAATCGTTCTTTACCCGTGTAATAATATCGTTAATGATCGCATCTTTTTCCCTGAGTACTTCCTGGCGTGCCTTGAGAGAGGATTGCGCCAGAATTCTCGATGCCTCGCGCCCGGCCTCTGCGATAATACGATTCTTTTCTTCCTCGAATTGTCGTTTCTTTTTTTCTTTCGCGTTGGCTATCAGCTCTGCGGCTTTCATCCTGGCATTGGCGGTGATTTCATCGGCCTCTGCCTGTGCTTTTTCGAGAACAGCGGTTCGTATTGTATCGGTTTTCATGATTATCCCCTGTCAATCACGTCACATAAGGTTAAGTATGCTGAGCGTCATAACCGAGAAAACGAGTCCTAAAACGCCGATAAGTTCGACGAAGACGGCCAGCATCATTGAGGTGGTAAGGATCCCCCCCTTTGTTTTCGGCAGGAGGGCGATACCGGAGGCGCAGACCGACCCCTGGTACGCTCCGGAGAAACATTCGGCCATCCCGCCGATGACGCCGACGGCCAGAACCCCGAGACCGGCACCGCCGGAAGCCGGCAACCCCGGGAGGACGACGGTCAGTATCATAATCAGGATGATCAGGCCGTAAAAACTCTGTGTCATCGGCAGGGAAGCAAGCACGATAACATTTCGTAACTGGCCCGGCTCTTCGGATATTGTCGCTACCCCCGCGGATGCGGCCATTGCGATTCCGATTGCCGACCCGGCGAGTCCGCCCCCTAATGCGATAGCTCCTCCCAGCGTAGCCAATGCTTGTATTTCAGTCATGTCGTCACCTCGCTTTATGATTTTGTCCCGACAGTTACATATCTCTTCGGCCTGAGATGGAATGGGGTATACCTTTTGCCGCCCCCTTCGTAAAATTTAAGGAGAAATTCGACGAAACAGAGCCTGAGAGAATGAATAAATGCGGCCAGGCTGCTGAGAAACAGATTCAATATATGGAAGAGAACAAACAGAATAATCCCGACAGCAAATCCGAGAGTTGTCCCGATAATGCCCGGGATGAAGCCTGAAAGGCCTGCGGAGATCCATTCTGCCAGGAGATTGAATGCGGACGCGAGATAAAATGTCGCGAGTCCGACCCCTGCCAGCCGGGAATACGACATGATATCGCCGAGCAGGCCGGTCAGTTCAAATATCCAGAAGATTCCTCCCAGGCCGCCCATCTGCATGAACCCCGAAACAACGATCAGGGCCAGGCCGATCATCATGGGATACCCCATCAGGGGATAGAGGGCGGAGTTGAGAGGGATGAGTTCAACATGCAGCAGCGCTTTAAAAATATAGGGTATTCCGAACAGTTCCGTAATAAAAAGCCCTGTTTTACCGATAATCAATCCCCGGTTTCTTTCACGTATTCCTTTTATCAATGACAGTATATGAGCCGCGTTCACATGTACGAGGCCGATTACGAGCGAGATGACGATGAATGTGATCGGATCGAAGAGTTGGCTCTGGAACCACTGTGCAACCGCGAGTTTCTGTAACTCGATACCGAAATAGATATTCAGCAGATCACCCAGATACGTTCCGGACAATATACCGAATATAAGCGCTACGGTGCCACTGATATACAGGACGTTTCTGAACAAATGGACTGCTTCGGTGGACGGGTCGTCAACAAATTTGTCGAGAACAAATCGTGCCAGGAGTAACAACCCGGCGGCGTAGAAGACATCACAGAGCATGAGGCCGAAAAAGAAGGCGAAGAAATAGGCCACGCAGGGTGTCGGGTCCCATCCGCCGTATTTCGGAAGACTGAAAAGGCTGACGATTACTTCAAAGGGTTTGAGCAAACGAGGATTCTGTAATCGTGTCGGCGGTTCGTCCAGGGGTCCCGGTTCGCTCACATCGATATATACGGTATCCAGGGAGTCCTGTAGCCGTGAAATCACAACATTCTCTTGTTCGCCGGGAATCCACCCCTCTACAAGGGAGACATACCGGGCCTCGCATGTCAGTTCGACAGCGGACAGCATTTCATCTTCCCGGGCGACGATTTCCCTGTATTGAACGATCTCCTCAAGCTTTTCCGTGATAATTGCTTCTCTTTCTCTCCTGATCTCGTCGATCTGTTTTTTCTTCTGCCTGATTATGTCGTCCTTCTTCGCAATAAATTCATCTAACGGCATTTCCCCGTCGGGTATCTCGAGGGGGACTACTCCGAGATTTCGCGCAAGCGTTTCGATGGTATTCTGTCTGCCGGTTCTGGCGATGATATAGACGAGTGTCTTATCTTCCACGGCGACGGCCGTATGCTCAAGGATATATTCGCGGGACGTGGCAAGGAATGTCTTGCAGGTTTCCGTCGGGAATATGAACGCTCTTGTGAAGAGATACTCCCCGGAATAGTTCAGATCACTCAGAGAGAGGCGTATATCATGCGCGAGGACGTCGAGATACTGTGCCGTCCCCTCCATGTTGGAAATATCGGTCTCCAGTCTCGCCGTATTTTCCTGCAGATGCGCGCATCGCTTACGCAGGGTACCCGTCTGGTGTTCTATCGTTTCCAGCGGTCGTTTGGTGATCTCTTCCGGGAGTGCTATTGTGTGCTCTCCCTCGACATACGCCAGGATATCGCTGATATTCGCAAAGATTTTTCGAATAAGATTTCTTTTTTCGGTTATTTGTGTCCTGTCGACGGCATCTAATTCGCGGGGCTCTTCTATGTGGAGGGCGCCTGTCGCTTTCAAAAGCTGCAGCGCGTTTTCGGAAGTGTCTTTTGTGGTTACCACCCTGATTTTGAGCATTGTCTCGGGTGTGTTGATAAAAAGCGGGATCATACGGCAACCCTCCATCCTGAAGAAATTGTTTGTTAACCCGAGGGTTCAACGTAAGAAAAAACTCAATTATCTAAAGATGTCCAGGTGCTTTCATGGCAGGTCTGTTTTGTTATATGGCGGCGCGTTCCCTCCTTTTGCCGGTGGATGTAATAATCGTGTCCAATTCCCGGATATTTTCTCTTAATGTAAGAGATAACGATGGTATATGTCAAGGTGTTTCTTGGCATACGGCCATAGTCAATCTTCCCGGAATTTTTTCTGATTTGCGTGTGCTTTGAGTTTCATGATAGGATGAAAACCGTTATTGCCGAGGTTTTGCGTGAGTGTTGATATTCTCGGGATTGAGCACCACGGCTCGGCGGCAATAGAAAAATAGCGCGCAGGGGAGAAAGTACGTTGTCGGGGGGAAAATATACAAAACTGTATCTGCATCTCAAAAAGTGGCTGGAGAAGGCCGCTGTGGATTATAATATGCTGCAGGAGGGCGACCGGGTGCTTGTCGGTGTCTCCGGGGGTATAGACAGCGTGGTCTTGCTCGGGCTTCTCAATACTCCCATGGTGTTTCTTCCGCATTTCTCGGTGGTCGCGGTCAACATAGATCTGGGATTTGATACGAAGTACCGGGGGCACATCGAACTGGAGCGCTATCTGAGAGAAAACGGCTATGAGTATGTGATGGAGAAGACGGATATAGGGCTTCTTGCGCACAGTGATTACAACAAAAAGAATCCGTGCTTTCTCTGTTCGCGGATGAGAAGAAAACGGATCTTTGAACTGGCAAATGAAAACGGGTGTAACAAGATCGCCTTTGCGCACCATAAGGATGATATTATTGAAACATTACTGATAAACATGTTTTATGGCCGGGAGATCAGCACGATGATGCCCGATCAGCCTGTATTCGGGGGAAAATTTCATATCATCAGGCCGCTGGCGTATATAAAGGAGTCACTGGTCAAGAAATATGCGCGGGAGAACAACATGCCCGTGATTACAGATATGTGTCCGACAAGCGGAACCTCGCGCAGACAGTATGTAAAGAAACTGCTGGATGATATGGAAAAGGTTAACAAGGATGTGCGTGAGAACATCTTTAAGTCGATGAGTCATGTGAAAATGGAGTACCTTCCGGGCAGCGAGCCGGATGATTGCTATTCTCATGTGATCTCCGCGGAAAGATAGACGAGTTACCCAATGGCAAAAAAAAACAATACAACCTCCCAAAAGATCATATGCCAGAACAAGCTGGCACGGCGCAATTATTTTATAGATGACACCTATGAGGCAGGAATTGTCCTTGCCGGAACAGAGGTGAAGGCGCTGCGCGAGGGGAGGGGAAACATGCAAGACAGCTATGCTCAGGTGAAGAACGGAGAGGTATTCATCTACGATATGCATATCAGCCCCTATTCCCACGGTAACCGCTCCAATCATAGTACGTTGAGGGTTCGCAAACTGCTCCTGCACAAACGCGAGATTAAAAAACTTTACGGTAAGGCCAATGAAAAAGGGATGGCACTCGTTCCACTGAAAATGTACTTCAAAAACGGAAAGGTGAAACTCGAACTCGGACTCGGGAAGGGAAAGAAGTTGTACGACAGGAGGGAGGATATCAAGCGCAGGGACGATATGCGTGACGCGGAGAGGGACATGAGAGCAAAGGACAGGAACTGGTAACCTGTTTCTGTTGATTCATACTACAATAATATCGTTGAGATGAGACAGGAAATGCCCGTGTCTCATGAAGGATACTGTCCGTTATTTTCTTTTTACACACTCATCCGGACGGCATGTACTATAAGACAATTCACACGGGGGTTTTGCATTGACACCGCTGACGCGGTGCCTTATAATCCGTCGGTTTTTAACAGAACAACCACTACGAACAGAGGTACAGTCATGGCAAAATATGCTTTTTTATTTCCGGGTCAGGGGTCCCAGTATGTCGGAATGGGCAGGGATCTTAAAGATAATTTCAAGATAGCCGCCGATGTTTTTGCGGAAGCTGATGATGCTCTGGGTGAAAAGCTGTCACAGCTCTGTTTTGACGGGCCGGAGGATGATTTGAAGTTGACGATGAATACCCAGCCCGCTATTTTGACTGTCAGCGTCGCGGCATTGCGCGTCTTGCAGCAGGAAAGCCCGATAACACCTGAACTGGTAGCCGGCCACAGCCTGGGTGAGTTCAGCGCCCTGGTAGCTTCGGGAACCATCTCTTTTGCCGATGCGGTTCGGATCGTTCGCAAAAGAGGCACGTTTATGCAGGAGGCTGTGCCGGTAGGGGTCGGCGGCATGGCAGCCATCCTGGGGATGGATACCGATGCGATCGAGACGATATGCAAAGAGAGCGCCCGGGGACAGTTTGTGGCGCCGGCAAATTATAATGCCCCCGGACAGATCGTTATTTCGGGTCATGTGGAAGCAGTTAAACGGGCCGCCGAAATGGCCGAGGCCACCGGCGCCAAACGAGTCGCACTCCTGGCGGTAAGCGCGCCCTTTCACAGCGCGCTTATGAAACCGGCGGCCGACAGGCTTGGTGAGGCTCTGGAGGATATCGAGATTGGCGGGCTGGATGTGCCCGTGTTGTCGAATGTCGAAGCCGACTTTTATTCATCGAAAGAGGATGTGAGACGGTTGCTGACCCGGCAGGTTGATCACCCGGTTCGGTGGATCGAAGAGATGAACAGGATGATGGAATCGGGGATCGAAAACGCTATCGAGGTGGGGCCCGGAAAAGTATTATTCGGGCTTATGAGAAAAATCAGTCGCGCTGTCAAGATGAAGAATGTTGAAAACACGGAAACACTCAAACGGATTCTGGAATAGTCTGTTGGGTGTACGATTCACAACCGAGGCAAAGATACCGGCAGATAAAGAGTGGTAATGAATATCTGAAAACAAAAAAACCGGCCCGTGAGGGACCGGTTTTTTTCTGATTTGCTCCCTGTATCGGATACCTTAGTCCAGCATCTTCTCCGTCAGTGCTACCACGTCATTGAAGGTTACCACTTCGTCGGTATCATCTTCATCCAGCATCAGATCCCATTCGTCCTCAATCATCGTAAATAATTCCAGGCGACCGGAGGAATTCAATCCCTGGTCCACCAGCGGGGCATCGGGATCGATCTGTGCGTCTTTGTTTGCCAGTGCCCTTCTCAGGAAGGCCAGCAGTGTGTCGGTAAGCTCCTGTTTTTCCATATATACTCTCCTATTCTAATTAGTATCCATTAAAGAATGGTTTATTGTCTGTGAACCGTCCGGGTGTACTATCTCCCGTATTTGTCCCAATGGGTTTTAAAAATCTTCTCTTCATCGAGCGTGTATTCGGCGATCGGTTTGGAAACCCACGTATGATTGACCATGTGTTTCCAGGTTACGTTATCGGATGAACTGTTATTGCCCCAGGTCCCGCAGGCCAGAGTCATGGTCCAGGGCATGCCGTTAGTCGTCGCTCCGCTGTTCGCGAGGCATTGCGGCTGGTTAACCATCAGGCGGCTGACCTTTGCCTGCTCGGCAAGCTGGTAAATACGATCTTCGCTGGTGGTGTGGATGCCGCAGCAATGGCCAACGCCTCGAATGGCGTGAATCTTATTGAGATATTCAATGGCATCATCAAAGTCTTTATATTTCCAGAGCGTTACAATAACCGAAAGTTTCTCGTCGGCAAACTTGTCATTTTCGACCGGGTCATCACCGAGAACCATGATGAACCGGGTGTCCTCGGGAACGTTCAGGCCGGCAACCTTGTTAGCAATTCTAACGGGGGAACGGGCCACGATCTTTGCGTTGATATGAACGCCGTCCGGCCAGACAGCCTCTTTCAGCTTCGCTTTTTCTTCGGCATTACAGAGATACCCGCCATGCGATTTCAGGGCATCGATGGTTTGATCCCACACCGACTCCTGGATAACAAGATTATTCTCGGCAGAGCAGGAAGTGGCGTTGTCGAATGTTTTGCTCATGAAGATCTTCTCGGCCGCATCGGCAATATCCGCAGTTTCATCGACGATCATGACTGAGTTTCCGGCCCCGACTCCCAGTGCCGGTTTGCCGCTGGAATATGCCGCTATAACCGACTGAGTACCGCCCGTGGAAATCACGATATCACACACCTTCATCATCGCCTGAATGTCCTCGATGAAGGGTCTTTCCATTACCTGGATCAAATCTTCGGGGGCGCCGACTTTTTTAAGTCCCGCCCTCAGGTATTCAACGGTTTTATTGGCGCACCGGCGGGCGATCATATGAGGCGCAAAGATGATCGCGTTACGGGTTTTCAGTGCCGAAAGGGCCATAACCCCTGGAGTTGCCGTTGGATTTGTGCAGGGTGTCGGCGCGAAAATAACACCCATGGGCTTAACCACCTTGAAGAGACCCCTGTCGATATCTTCATCTACCACGCCGCATGATTTTACGCCTTCCATGTCGCGGAGGGCGCCAAGGATCTTATTGCGGTGTTTGGCATACTTGTTTTCATAAATGCCCATCTTTGTTTCTTTAACGGCAAGTTCTGCGCATTCTTTCGCGTGGTCCGGTATGATGGCTTCCCAGGCTGCGGCAAGCACCATCTCATCGACTTCTCCCTGTGACCAATGCTCAACGATCGCCTGCGCTCTCCGTGCTTTGTCAAGCAACTCCTGTAATTCTTCCTTCAATTCTTCACTCATGCCTTCTCCTCAAAACGATGTTTATATGTATAATTTAAAGTGTTGTTACCCGCTCAGGATGCACCCCGGCATATGCCAAAAATATTCTTACGTGTCAAGGCAATAATACATATCCCATCGAATCGATGGCATCAAAGTTGCTTATCCTGACCATTCTCTTTGGTGACAACACATTAAGAAATCGCGCCTTGACTTTTACCGGACGAGTTGGCATAATCGGGCCGTTAATAACATCTTGCTGAAAGAAAGCTGGAACCGGGCTGAGAATTGGAAAGATTTAACGAACTTGAACAAAGAATAAAAGAGATTTTAGAAGAATATTCCGCGTTAAAAAACCGCAACAGCGAGTTGGAGAAATTGCTGGAAGGCAAGAGCGCGGAGTTGGAAGAGGTAAAAAACAGAGCAAGAGTGTTTAATGAGGAGAGAGATGCCGTTCGTAGAAGGGTGGATACACTCCTTGATATGTTGGATGACGTAGAAGACTCATAGGCAAAGCTCGGGGAAATCGTATTTGAAAAAACGTTTCGATATAATGGTTATAGGACAAGAATTTTCAGTCCTGAGTGATAAAGGGGATGAATATGTAAATAGGATTGTTCAGCATATAAATGAGAGGGCAAAGGAAATAGGAGATGCCTCAGAGAATGTAACAACTTCAGATATTGCTATATTGGTTGCCCTGAATATTACCGAGGAATTATTCAGAGTAAGAGGAGAGAAAGAAGACCTGCGCAGCAGGTTCGAAGGTAGAGTTGAGGAATTAATCAGTTATATAGATGAAAAAAACAAGTAAGTAAGGTAACCCCCTGCGATGTACGTGACAGCCTTTAGTTTTTTGAACCAACACCTTATAATTGGGAGCCCTTCCTTGTTAGTGGTGTGCATGTCTGCCGGTTCTCTTCGGTGAGAACGGGCGGAAAGCCTGAAGCAGCAACAGGGCACATATTCTTTTGTAAGGTTCAAAAAGATGGTTGTTACGGCATAGGCGGGGGAAAGATATAGCAGAAGCAGTTTCATTTCTCCCAAGGCCTTGGACGGTATATATCAAGTCCTGTCTCCAGGCGATTGCGTGTCGAGCGCAGCGCGTCGTTTATTTCCGGCCCTTCCCGTTCATCCACATCCACGTTTCCCGTTTTGCGGGACACTCACGGGAGGAGGTAGGTAAATTTGTTAAATATCAGCTTTATAATACTTGTCGTGCTGGCGTCTGTCGCAGCAGGCGCGGTGCTTGGATATTTTGTGCGGAAAAGCATCTCCAGGAAGATGCTGGAGTCGTCTGAAAATCTTTCGTTGAGAATTACAAGCGAAGCCAAGAAGGAGGCGGAGAGTATCAAGAAAGAGGCTATTCTCCAGGCTAAAGACAATCTCCTCAAGGCAAAGAATGAGTTTGAAAAGGAAACCAGGGACAGAAGGGCGGAACTTGAAAAGATAGAGAACAGGCTCCAGCAGAAGGAAGAAAATCTGGATAGAAAAACGGATCTGTTTACAAAGAGGGAAGCCGACATAGAGAAAAAGGAAAGCTCAATTGTCAATAAAGAAACGCTTCTGAATGAAAAGCATGATTCGCTGGATAAGATCCTGGAAGACCAGAAAGAAAAACTGGAAAAAATCGCCGGGATTTCGTCGCAGGAAGCAAAGGAACACCTGGTCCAGTTAATGGTGGATGATGCGCGGCACGAAGCGGGCGGTGTCATACGAAGGATAGAGGAAGAGACAAAGCGCGAATCCGAGAAAAAATCTAATCAGATACTGGCATATGCGGTCCAGAGATATGCATCCGATTTTGTGGCTGAAAAAACCGTCTCGGTTGTAACCCTTCCGTCAGATGAAATGAAAGGGAGAATAATCGGGAGGGAAGGACGAAATATCCGCGCCATAGAGGCTGCTACCGGCACGGACCTGATTATCGATGACACACCCGAAGCCGTGATTGTTTCGAGTTTTGATCCCGTGCGGAGGGAAGTGGCAAGACGATCCCTGGAGAATCTGATAAATGACGGAAGGATTCATCCGGGGAGAATAGAGGAAATAGTCAAAAAAGTGCAATCCGAGATTGACAGAGTTATTCGTGAAACGGGCGAAAGCGTGTCGTTCGACGCAGGCGTTCATGATGTCCATCCCGGCTTGTTGAATCTTCTCGGGAGATTGAAGTTCCGGACAAGTTTTTCACAGAATGTTCTGGAGCATTCTATCGAAGTTTCGCACCTTGCAGGCATGATGGCCGCTGAGCTGAAGGTCAACATAAAAGACGCAAAAAGAGCGGGGCTTCTGCACGATATCGGCAAAGCTATTGATCATGAAGTCGAAGGATCCCATGCAGCCATCGGAGCCGAATATGCGAAAAAATTCGGAGAATCCGAGAGGATCGTTCAGGCGATAGCACATCATCATGACGACGGGCAAAACAACAGCGTTCTGGATGTTCTTATACAGGCGGCAGACACCCTTTCCGCCGCGAGGCCTGGTGCCCGCAGAGAAATGCTGGAGACATACGTGAAACGGCTTGAGGAACTGGAGGGGATAGCGACCTCCTTCAATGGCGTGGACAAATGTTACGCGATACAGGCAGGAAGAGAGATACGCATACTTGTGGAAAATGGAAAAGTATCCGATGATGACGCCGTGATGCTCTGCAGGGATATTGCGAAAAAGATCGAATCGGAACTTACCTACCCGGGTCAGATAAAGGTTACCGTCATACGGGAAACACGTGTTTCCGATTTTGCAAAATAGAAGGAAGACCTGAAAAGTGAAAGTACTCTTCATAGGGGATATAGTAGGAAAACCGGGGAGAAAAGCGGTAAGCGCTCTCCTGCCCGGTATAGTGGGGCGGCATGGAGTAGACATTGTAATCGCGAATTGCGAAAATGCGGCCGGAGGGTTCGGTGTCACCAGGAAGATAGTTGACGAGTTCTACCGTGAGGAAATAGACATCCTGACTTCCGGAAATCATATATGGGACAAAAAAGAGATCGGTGATTTTATCGATGACTACGAGACCCTCTTGCGTCCGGCAAACTATCCGGAGGGAGCTGCGGGTAAGGGAAGTACGGTGATAGACACCAAACTTGGAATATCTCTGGGCGTGTTGAATCTCGAAGGAAGAATCTTTATGAGACCCCTTGATTGTCCCTTCCGTGTTGCCGAGAGAGAAATAGAACGGCTGAAGGATACAACCGATATAATAATCGTTGACATGCATGCCGAGGCAACATCTGAAAAGGAGGCGCTTGGATGGTTTCTGGATGGAAAGGTCAGCGCTGTCCTGGGCACGCATACACATGTGCAGACCGCGGATGAACGGGTGCTCCCCGGCGGAACCGCCTATATAACGGATACCGGGATGACGGGCCCCTTTGATTCTGTACTGGGGATAAAAAAAGAGATAGCACTTGAACGATTTTTGACCCTTATGCCCAACAGGTTCGATGTCGCCAAAGGAGATATCCGGTTGCAGGGAGTTCTGATAGAAATTGATAACAGTACGGGGAAGTCTCTTTCTATCGAGAGACTGAACATTGGTATGGAAGGTTGATAGTGATGGGCGGAAAAAGCGCGTATGATGTACTGAATGAAAGAGGATTTATAGAACAGGTAACGGATGAGGAGTCCATAAGGGAGCTTCTGGAAAGAGAAATCATCACCTGTTATATCGGTTTTGATCCCACCGCGGCGAGTCTTCACATAGGGAGCCTTGTTCCGATAATGTCGCTTATGCATATGCAGCGATGCGGTCACACACCCATCGCGCTCGTTGGCGGAGGAACGGCGCTGATTGGTGATCCAAGCGGCAAAACCGAGATGCGCCGCATCATGACACGTGATGAAATAAATCAGAATGCCGATGCGATAAAGCGACAGCTGTCACAATACCTCGATTTTGGAGAAAACGGTGCGCTTCTTCTGAACAACGCGGACTGGTTGTCCGGTCTGAACTATCTGGAATTCCTGAGGGATATAGGATGCTGCTTCAGTGTGAACCGCATGCTTACAGCGGAAAGCTGCAAGATGCGCCTCGAAAAGGGCCTGAATTTTATCGAATTTAATTATATGCTTCTGCAATCCTATGACTTCTATTATCTCTGTAAAGAGTATGAATGCGTTCTCCAGATGGGCGGTAACGACCAGTGGGGCAACATTGTGGCGGGAATAGACCTGACAAGAAGGCTTGAAGAAAAAAAGACGTATGGAATGACATTCCCCCTGCTGACCACATCCCAGGGGCACAAAATGGGTAAAACCGAGAAGGGTACCGTCTGGCTGGATGCCGGGCTCACCACTCCCTACGATTATTTCCAGTACTGGATAAACACGGAAGATCCGGATGTCGTAAAATTTCTTGCCCTCTTTACCCTCCTGCCGATGGAGGAGGTAAAAGAGGCTGAAAAACTCAGGGATTCAGGGCTGAATGCGGCGAAAGCCGTTCTGGCCTTTGAGGCGACGAAGATTACGCATGGACAGGACGCGGCACTTGCTGCCTGGGGTGCCGCGGTAAACACCTTCGGGTTAAAGCCGGTACCCTCCGGCCTGTTTCCGTCGAGCTTGATACCCAGGAGTAATGCCGACATTTCTACCGCGGCGATCCCTGCGGTTCAAAAAACGATGGGTGATTTTGAGGGTGGCATATCCGCCTTCGAACTCTTTCACGATGTCGGTCTGTGTAAATCCCGCGGCGAGGCACGTCGGCTGATTACGCAAGGCGGAGCATATGTAAATGGAATGCCGGTAGTTGAGTTCGATGAAAAGATAGGAACAGACGCTATTGACGAGGCCGGGGAAATACACCTGAGAAAAGGGAAAAAACAGCACATTGTGATTCAGGTATCATAACAGACCGCGGCCGGCCGCTTCTTCCGGGCATTGGGCCGTTGACGTACGGTTTCCCCCGGTATTACTATGCTTTTCGTTTCTTCTCTTTCGGGGGCGGAGAGATTCCCTCTGCCAGTGATTTATCGATAAGCGCCTTGTTATAGGCTGAGAATATATCCCTTCGCGAGAGTATGCCTACAATCTTTCGCGGGTTATTTTCATCAACAACCGGGAGCTGCTCGATATTTTTTACCCCGATCTTCTTTAAGGCTTCATCCAGACTTTCATTCTCCGTTATGGTTATTACTCCCGGGATGTATATATCTTTCACCAGAACGAGATCTCCAAGGCCCTCCTCAAAGACAACCTCCTTGAAATCCTGAAAGGTCACGATGCCGCTCAGAAGACCGTTGTTGTCGACGACGGGGAAACTCGAATGCTTGCTTGAAAAGGTGTGCTTAAGCAGTTGATTGAGATGCATATTTTCATGCACCGTGGCAACCTCTTTTGTCATGGCATGCTTAACAAGGAGGGATTTCATGATATTGACTTCTTTCCCCGCCCTGATATTGGTTCCCCTGCGTATCAGCTTTAAGGTGTAGATTGATTCCCGTTTAATCTGTGATGCGATAACGGAACTGAGAATGCAGGCAAGCATCAGCGGGAGTATAATTTTATAATCACCCGTCATTTCAAAGAGGATAAGTATCGCTGTAATAGGCCCGTGTGTTGCGCCGGCCACCACCGCTCCCATGCCGACCAGGCTATAGGCTCCATACGTGGCCGTGATAGTGGGGAAAGCGTGGTGGACCAGACACCCGAACGCACCGCCGAGCATAGCGCCGATAAAGAGGGAAGGAGCGAAAATGCCCCCTGACCCTCCGGAACCTATGGTAAAAGAGGTGGCGAGTATCTTGATGAAAATAAGAGCAAGCAGCATATACCAGGAAAGATTCTCCAGCAGGGCAAGCCCGATTGCTTCATACCCAACGCCATAGACATGCGGAAAGAATATCCCGATAACACCGATTAACAGACCGCCTGCTGCGGCCTTTACATAATCGGGTATCTTGATGGCATCGAATATATCTTCGATTTTATATAGCGAAAACGTGAACACTACGCTGATTACGCCGGCAACGATTCCCAGCAGTGCGTAAAATGGTATTTCCTGTATGCTTGCCAGTGTATAATGGGGAACAACGAAGGCGGGATAATCGCCAAGATAGGCCCTGGAAATGACAGTTGCCATGACCGAGGAGACCACGATAGGGCTGAACGTGGCAATGCCGAATTCGCCCAGGATAATTTCCATGGAGAACATGACCCCGGCTATGGGGGCGTTGAATGTTGCCGCTATTCCCGCGGCTGCGCCGCATCCCACCAGAGTTCTCATCCTGTCGGCGGAAACCTTCATAATCTGCCCGAATGATGAACCTATGGCAGAACCTATCTGTACAATAGGCCCCTCTCTCCCTGCCGAACCGCCTGTTCCGATGCATATGGCGGAGGCGAGCGATTTTATCAAGACGACACGTTTTCTTATGATTCCTCCCTTGAGAGCGACGGCCTCCATCACCTCGGGGACTCCATGTCCCTTTGCCTCCCTCGCAAGGAAATACACAATAAGACCAACTATCAACCCCCCTGCGATGGGCGGGATCAGTTTCCCGTACCAGGGCATCACCATCAATTGAGAAAGAAGGTTGTCCCCTTGGTATCCAAAGGAGGCTTTTTGAAAAAACCATATCATCCACCGGAACCCAACTGCGCCGTATCCTCCTAATACTCCGACGATAATCGCCATAAATATCATGACGGCGTGCTCATTTGCGTGCAGATTGGATAAGGATATCTTTTTGAGCTTACTTTTCATATATTCCTTTTATCATGGGTTTACATGAGACACTTGCTATATATCAGATTGAATATATTGCAGTGACTGGGTAATATCCCGTAAACTATTTCTTTGCAAGCAGAATATGCATACGGTGTGCCTGGCAGCGAATTACACTCAACAGCGAGCGAATCGATAATAAACACCTTCAATTCAGTCCGCTTTGCAGTTTAACCATGCGTTGTGATATGGTGCTTTCACGGCGAGGGAGTGTATATGAAAGTGACATCCGCGGAATTCATAAAGAGCGCAGTCTATCCCTATCAGTATCCGATTGCGCTATTGCCGGAGGTGGCATTTGTCGGCAGGTCGAATGTAGGAAAATCTTCCCTCATCAACACCCTTGTGAACATGAAGCGGCTTGCGAAAACGAGCAATACGCCCGGCCGCACCCAGCTTATAAATTTTTTCCTGGTAAACAAAAGGGTCTCTTTTGTCGACCTTCCCGGGTATGGATATGCGCGGGTCCCCGCCTCCGTAAAAAGGGGATGGCGGGCAATGATAGAGGGGTATCTCGAAGGGCGTGAAAACCTGCGTCTTATCGTCATGATACTTGATATACGGAGAGACCCGTCGCGCGATGACGAACAGCTTATTGAGTGGCTCCGGAGCAATACAATCAACACGGTATTCGTACTGACCAAGGCCGACAAATTTTCCAAAAGCCGGGTCAATATATCCCGGCAAAAGATAGGAAAACATCTCGGGATTTCCTGCGATGAGCTTATTCCCTTCTCGGCGAAGACGCGTTCCGGCAAAGACGAGATCTGGAGGGTGATAGAGACCACCTGTTACCCCGGTTCCTGATTCGTATCACCGCTTTTCAGCGGCGGTAATGTTCCGGATACACCCGCCGACCCGCAGCCGGCAATATATACTTGTCTGATTTTCTATTCCTCATTTCAAAATTGCGGACGGGTTACGGTACCGCCTGTTCCTGCAACTATCTATAATTGCTGTGGGTTACTCTTTGCGGCGGGTGATAAAATTGATGTAGATCAATTTTATTTGAAAATTTATTATCATTTGACTTGACAGCTTTTAATATTTTTGGCATACACGGTCGTTATGCAATTGCCCCAGGCACAATTCAGGGGGATATTTTTTTCAGAGGTGTATATAAGTGATAGTAGTCGCGTGTATTAAACAGGTGCCGGATACCACGCAGGTCAAAACAGACCCGGTAACCGGAACACTCATCAGAGAGGGCGTTCCATTTATTGTCAACCCGTTCGACAGCCCCGCGTTGGAGGAGGCCTTAAAACTCAAAGATAACTATGGATTCCGAGTAGTTGCGATTTCTATGGGCCCTCCGAATACCGAGTTTACTTTGAAGAAGGCCCTGGCGCTTGGTGCCGACGATGCCATATTGCTCAGTGACCGGGTTTTCGGCGGGGCAGATACGCTGGCCACCAGCAAGGTTATCGCTGAAGCGATATCGAAGCTTGCACAGGAAGAGGAAGTAGGGGTGGTGCTCTGCGGTCGTCAGAGTATTGACGGAGATACTGCTCAGGTCGGGCCGGGTATCGCGACACGTCTTGGATATACCCAGCTTACCCTTGTCGACCAGATTCGCGAACTGGATCTGGAAGCGAAAAAGATCAGGGTCAGGCGAAAGCTGGAAGGGCGGCATGAGATAGTAGAAACTCCTTTGCCGACGTTAATAACGGTAGTCCGCGAGATAAATCAGCCCCGGTATCCGACGGTGCCCATGCGGATCACATCCAGTGACGCCGAAGTCACGTTGTGGGACAACAGTACCATGAAGTTGTCGACAGATCTTATCGGGCTGGAAGGTTCCGCTACCCAGGTACGGAAGATATTTTCTCCGGAGAGATCCGAAGGGGAAATATTGGGAGACGGGGAGAACAAACCCGAGGAAGCTGCCAATCTGCTCATTGATGCTCTGCTCCAGAAGGACATCATTTCTATTTAAACTCTACACGGATAAAGGTATGGATGAAAAGAAGAAGATAAAAAAACCCAGAGGCGTAGCCCGGCTAATTCCCGGTAAATGTATCGCATGCGGCGGTCGTTGCGAGACGTCGTGCCCTAAAGCGTGCATAACGATGAATGATAATGGTGAGCCGGATATCGACGTAACGAACTGTATCGGGTGTGGCAAATGCGTCAAGGTATGCCCGTCAGAAGCTATAGAGATGTACCTGACCCCGGAGGAGCTCGAGATTCTCAAACAATGGGAAGCACAAAGGGCCGGTAAACCCGTGGTTGAAGAGGCGGAAGAATTAACCGAAGAGGAAGCCGCCATACAGGCTAAGATAAAACAGTATAAGGGTGTCTGGATCTATGTGGAGCAGACCGGGGGCGAAGCAGCTACCGTCTCCTGGGAACTGCTGGGGGTAGGTGCTGAGCTCGCCAGGACCCTGGGAGTTGAACTATGCACCGTCGTCATCGGTGATAAGGTTGAGCATCTCTGTAATGAGTCGTTTTACCACGGTGCCTCGAAAGCCTACCTGATCGATGATCCCGTTTTTCACAATTACCGCACCGAGTCCTACTATAAAGCTGTATGCTATCTCGTCGAAAAATATAAACCGGAAATCCTGCTTGTCGGTGCCACCGGTCTGGGGAGAGATGTCGCCGGGGCCGTGGCCACGGAACTGCTTACAGGGCTGACGGCAGACTGTACCGGTCTGGATATCGATGACAAGGGCTTTCTGATGCAGACGCGTCCTGCGTTCGGCGGTAACATTATGGCAACAATTATGACCGAGCGTACCAGGCCTCAGATGTCCACCGTTCGACCGCACGTGATGCCCATGCCGGAGCGGGATACCTCCCGCAGTGGAGAAATCATAAAAGAGTCAGCGCCGATCGCGGAAGATGATATTCTGACCAAGGTGCTGGAGGTGATAGATGACCGTAAGCAGGGAGCGGATGAGATAGATGTCGCAGCGGCGGAAGTGATTGTCTCCGGCGGACGTGGAATGGTAAACAAAGAAAACTTCGGAATTCTACAGGAACTGGCGGATGAACTGGGAGGCGTTGTCGGATGTTCGCGTGCCGCCGTGGAAGCCGGATACATGCCCCTCGAGCGTCAGGTCGGTCAGACCGGAAAAACCGTACGACCGAAAATATATATTGCCTGCGCGATCTCCGGAGCGATTCAGCATCTGGTCGGTATGCAGGATTCGGAAGTGATCATCGCCATAAATCGTGACAGATCTGCGCCTATTATGGAGGTGGCGACATACGGCATCGTCGGCGATGTTTTTAAAGTGGTTCCCTCTATTACAAACCGGCTTCGAGAGTTGCGCAGTAAGAAAGCAAGCTAGCATTGCAGTATTTGAGTATACCAGCAAAGGAGTAAACCGTGTCTTCCAACACTCTGATATTTATTGTAATCTTTATTATTTCTATCATTCTTTTTGGGTGGAGTTGTTACAATCGTTTTCGTCTCGTTTCCCTGGGAAAACCGGATAATCGGTTCAAGGACATATCCAGGCGTATCCTGAGCGTTATATACTATCCCCTGATGCAGCGGTGCACGATTAACCATGGTTATCGTTTTGGTATCAATCATGCCCTGCTCTTCTGGGCCTTTATGATTTTACTGGTAGCCAATACCGAATTTCTGCTCCACGGCCTGGCCCCGGAGTATATCGCGTTATCGAAGTTGCCGGCCGGAGCATATTACACCCTGGCGTGGATTTTTGATATTGCGTCAATCGTTGCCTTGCTGGCCGTAGTCGCAGCGGTTATTCGGCGACTGTTTGTCCCCCCTTCATACATCGATGCAAAGAGTGGAGACGCCTTTATTATTCTTGGACTTGTTGCCTCGCTGATGATTGCTTTCTTCGGAATGCACGGTGCCGAGATAGCGCAGGGAATTGAAGGAGCATCCGCGTATATGCCGATCTCCGCATTCACAGGGACGGTTATCCTGGGCGGCATGTCCACCGAAGCGCTTAAACTGACGGCGGAAATCTTCTGGTGGATTCACGCTATCGTGCTCCTGGCATTTCTTAATTACCTGCCGTACAGCAAGCATATGCACATCCTTACGTCTCTCCCCAACTGCTTTTTCAGAAGCCTGGAGACAGTTAACACGCAGCATCCTGAAAAATTTGCCAAGGGTAACACGTACGGAGCCGAGCGGGTTGATCAGTTTACCTGGAAAGATCTGTTTGATTCCTATTCCTGCACCGAGTGCGGCCGCTGTGTTGATAATTGTCCGGCGGCATCAACCGATAAAGCCCTGGATCCAAAACAGCTTATTCATAACATCAAGATGAACATGCTGAAAAACGGACCCGGGTTGATACAGAACGAAGAGCCCGCCTGTCCGTTGATCGGCGATGATGAAGAATACAGTGTTTCCGAAGAGGTAATCTGGGATTGTACCACATGTGGCGCATGCATGGAGGTGTGCCCTGTCTTTATCGAGCACGTGCCGAAAATCGTCGATATGCGTCGAAACCTGGTAGAGATGAAGGCGAAATTTCCTCATGAGTTACTCAACTTTTTCGAAAACATCGAGGGGAGAAGTAACCCGTGGGGTATCGCTCCGGAAAAACGTGCCACGTGGATGGAAGAGGGTAATGCCAAACCTTTTGAGGCAGGCGTCACGGAGTACCTCTTCTATGTAGGCTGTGCCGGAGCACTTGACCCGCGCAGCAGGCATGTGACGGTTGCTACGGCCAAAGTTCTCAACGCGGCCGGTGTGTCGTGGGGTGTTCTGGGCAAGGAGGAATTGTGCTGCGGAGACAGTATGAGGCGTCTGGGCAACGAGTATATCTTTGATCGTATGGCAAAGGAGAACATTGAACTCTTAAAGGAAAAAGGTGTCAAAAAGATTATCACTCAGTGTCCTCATGGCTACAGCACTCTGAAAAATGATTACCGCCAGTACGGGGCTGACTTTGAAGTTATCAGTCACACCGAATTCATCAATAGCCTCATTGAGCAGGGTAAGCTCTCATTCAACGGCAACGGCGATTTTGGTAAAATAGTATTTCACGATTCATGTTATCTTGGTCGCTATAACTCGATTTATGAGCAACCGCGTAAGGTAATAGCCGCTGTTACCAATAAAGCACCGGCGGAAATGGAGCGCAATCGTGAGAAGGCATTCTGCTGCGGCGGCGGCGGCGGACGTATGTGGCTGGAGGAAAGTGTTGGTGGTCGAATCTATCTGGAGCGTACCGAGCAGGCGTTGAAAGAGGAGCCTGACACCATCTGCACCTGCTGTCCGTATTGTATGACCATGTTTGAAGACGGTCTCAAGGACAAAGACTCGGAGAATTCAGTACGTGTGCTGGATTTAGCCGAAATAGTGGCAGCTGCTCTGGAATAAAAGAAGGCAATCTGAAGAGTCGGATATCTCAATGATGGTTCAAAAATGCGAGGTTACCGCGTAGCAGATTGATTTTCATAACCTCTTGTTTCCTTATCAGTGTGCCACTTCTGGTGCCATCGACAGGATCACTTCACAGGATTCGCTTACCTTCGAAAACGTAAAACCGAATTGAATCCCGACTTGTCGGGACATTCCCCGCACCGTGTCGCAGCAAAAGCAAATATCCCGCTTATACGGGATTACGGGGAGATTCAACTTGACATTCGTCCCGCCACAGACGGGGCGAGCAGGGATTCCAGGGGAATATTTTCATCAGAGCACAACCTTATCTACAGGCCTGGGGCCTGAATTTGTATGCGTAAAAGCTGCAAATAATGCGGAGGTGATATTTTGAACAGGATAGTGGAAAACATTCAGTTATCTGAAAATGTATTCAAAATGAAGGTCAATGCGCCACAAATTGCGGAAACGAGAAAAGCCGGGCAGTTTGTTGTTATCATGACCGAAGAAACGGGAGAGCGTATCCCCCTGACCATAGTTGACTCCGACAAGGATGCGGGAACGATAACCATTATATTTCAGGTTGTCGGCAAGACCACTATGTGCCTCGCCGAAATGAAAGAGGGAGACGATCTCTTTGCAGTTCTCGGCCCGCTTGGAAAACCGACGGAAATGGAAAACTTCGGAACGTCCGTTGTTGTCGGTGGCGGTGTGGGCATCGGTGTTGCCTACCCGATAATCAAGGCACTCAGAGAAGTCGGCAACAATGTAATAGCCATAATAGGTGCACGAACAAAGGATATTCTTATTCTCGAAGAGGAGATAAAGGAAATATGCGACCGGCTTATCGTGGCTACCGACGACGGAAGTTATGGAGTCCACGGTTTTGTGACGGATGTACTGAAAGACCTCATTGATTCCGGAGAAACAATTGACAGAGTCTTTGCGATAGGCCCCGTTCCGATGATGAAATTCCTCTGTGAGGTCACAAGACCGTATGACATACCAACCATAGTAAGCCTGAACCCGATCATGGTTGATGCGACCGGCATGTGCGGCGCATGTCGGGTTTCTGTTGGAGGAAAGACCAAACTGGCGTGTGTGGACGGTCCCGAGTTCGATGGGCACGATGTGGACTTTGAACTTCTGACGAATCGTCTCAGGATGTATTGCGATGAAGAGGAAGAGGCCAGAAAGGGGTGCGGATGCCATGGGTAAAAAGGAAAAAGTCTCCAGACAGATAATGCCGGAACAGGACCCGAAGGTCCGCAGCAGGAATTTCGACGAGGTTCCTCTCGGGTATACGGAAGAACAGGCTGTCGCTGAAGCCGGCAGATGCCTGCAGTGCAAAAAGCCTCTCTGTATGCTGGGATGTCCTGTAGATGTCGATATCCCCGGATTCATAAAACTGATAGCCGAAAAGGATTTTGTCGGTGCCGCTCAAAGAATCAAGAGCACAAACAGTCTCCCTGCCGTCTGTGGGAGAGTCTGTCCGCAGGAGTTACAATGCGAAGCAAAATGTGTTCTTGGCAAGAAAGGAGAGCCGGTTGCGATAGGACGACTGGAACGGTTCGCCGCTGACTATGAGCGTAACGCCGGGGCTGTCCAGATTCCCGAAATTGCACCCTCATCGGGCAAAAAAGTGGCCGTCGTCGGATCGGGTCCCGCCGGATTGACGATAGCCGGGGATCTGACCAAATCGGGTCACAGCGTAACCATATTCGAAGGGTTGCACAAATCGGGAGGAGTTCTTATCTATGGGATCCCCGAATTCCGTCTTCCCAAAAGCATCGTTGATGACGAGGTCTCGTATCTCGAAAAGCTGGGAGTGACAATTGTCAAGAACGCGGTTATAGGACGGGGGAAAACGGTTGATGATCTCCTTGATGAGGGTTTCGACGCGGTATTTCTGGGTGTCGGCGCGGGCGCACCGGTATTCATGAACATCCCCGGAGAAAACCTGAGTGGCATCTATTCCGCCAATGAGTATCTCACACGATCGAACCTGATGAAGGCATACAGATTTCCCGAATATGATACACCGATAGCACGCGGAAAGAATGTCGCGGTTCTTGGTGCGGGCAATGTTACGATGGACTCAGCGCGTACGGCTCTGCGTCTGGGCGCTGAGACTGTTACCGTCGTCTATCGCAGGACGGAAGTTGAGATGCCGGCGAGGGCGGAAGAGGTCCATCACGCAAAAGAAGAGGGCGTGCAATTCAAGCTCCTTACCAATCCGGTAGAATATATCGGTGACGAAAACGGCTGGGTAAAGGGCATGAAATGCATCCAGATGGAGCTGGGTGAGCCCGATGACTCCGGCAGGCGAAGGCCTGTGCCGATAGAGGGGTCAGAGTTTATAATAGATGTAGATATGGTGGTTGTCGCTATTGGAACGGACGCGAACCCCGTTATTCCCGTAACAACCCCCGGCCTCGAGACGAACAAATGGGGGTATATCGTCGCAGATGAAGAGACCGGCAAAACCAGCCGCGAGGGAGTTTTTGCCGGCGGAGATATCGTGACCGGATCGGCGACCGTCATCCTGGCAATGGGCGCTGCGAAGAAGGCAGCGAGGGCGATTGACGAATACCTTGCACAATTATAAATGATTCCCGTCAGTGGCGAGGCGCTCGCAAAGAGTCGAAGCGCCCTCCCGGATCGGACTCCGGGATGAAGGCCGGACCTGAATCAGCAGGTATAACCAGTTACATAAAAAACGTCACACCGGTTTTCACCGGTGTGACGTTTTTTTATGCGTGTATAACTGACGGAAAGCGATATTCTCTGATTTCTTACCTGTTCGTCACTGTTGAACCGAATACCGACTCGTCGGGATTGCGGGGGGATTCAATTATGCATGAACGCACCCCGATCCAACAGTAACCATTACAAAGTAAAAACCGCCCCTTATTATCCGTCCTTTCGCTCCCATTCATACGGCAGGTCGTTGTCGTGCGGGTGGAGGCGGAATTCATCCGGATTGTTGTAATCGTACGTTTCGGTCGGCGCATTTACCACGATCGCCTCTTCCTGCGAGACACATTTGAACCCGTGATACACATACGGCGGTATGTGTACCAGTATGGGGTTGTGTTCTCCGGCAAAAAACTCATTCACCTCTTTGTATGTGGGCGAATCTTCTCTCCCGTCACACAGGACGATCTTCATGGTTCCCTTGACGACGGCCATGTTGTCAAACTGTTTCTTGTGGTAGTGCCATCCCTTTACCACGCCCGGATAGGCGGTTGTCATGTACACCTGGCCGAACCCGTTAAACATTTCATCATCACGGCGCAATATCTCCATCAATCGTCCGCGTTCATCCGGTATCACTTTCAATTGTTTTATTTTTACGCCTTCTATCATAAAGGTATCTCCCCCTGTCTGTGTATTAAAGTCCGTACAAGAATACTCGTATTTCCAGCCGATTCGTTTCGGCGTTGCTTACAATCGGTTAGCCCCTGTTTTTGCGACCATCTCCCCCGCATACCGGAGAGAGTCAAATGTTCCCGCGTCTGTCCACCAGCCGTCCAGAACATTGTGAGTTATGGTTCCTTTCTCTATGTAATAATTGTTCACGTCGGTTATCTCGAGCTCACCCCTGTCCGAGGGTTTCAGGGTCTTTATGAAATCGAAGACGGTATTATCATACATATATATGCCGATAACGGCGTATGAAGAGGCCGGATTCGAGGGTTTCTCCTCGATTCTGATTATTTTTCCGTCATCGAACGCCGGGACACCGAATCGCTGCGGATCATGAACCTCCTTGATCAGCACCTTGGCTCCCTCCTTCTGTTTCTTGAAATCTTCGACTGCTTCCCTGATATTCTTTTCAATGATATTGTCTCCCAGGACGACGACTATCTTATCATTATCGGAGAAAAATTCCGCCAGGCTCAGGGCGGCTGCGATCCCGCCCTCTCCCTCCTGGTAGGTATAGTTGAGATGTTTCAGGCCAAACTCTTTCCCGTTTCCCAGCAGCTTCAGAAAATCGCCGGCGCTGTTTCCTCCGGTCACGATGAGTATTTCATCGATGCCGGCATTTACCAGGGTGGTGATAGGGTAATAGATCATGGGCTTGTCATAAATCGGAAGCAAATGCTTGTTGGTGACTTTTGTGAGAGGGTGCATCCTGGTGCCGAGCCCTCCCGCGAGAACAATTCCCTTCATACGTATCTCCTTTTCTGTGAGCGATAGTCCGTCTATAGCATATTTGAGAGAGCCGGTAAACAGGTCATTGAATTGAACAGCAAGTGGATAAAGAATACCTATTTTCCTTACCAATCGGAGATTCCCCGCAATCCCGTGCGGCCGGGATTCAATTCAGCGCAAAGAACTTTACATGCTGAACGTCGTATAGTATAGCATTCACAAACAGTATGAGTATTACATGTGCCGGGTATGAGATCGTGAATGACGAACAGTATATGAAAAGAGCCCTGAAATGTGCGCGCAGGGGAGAGGGATGGACAAGTCCCAATCCTATGGTCGGTGCCGTTATTGTCAGGGATGGTGAGATAATAGGGGAGGGATATCACAGAAAGTACGGAGAGGCGCATGCGGAGGTCAACGCGATCAACAATGTGTCCGGTCCCATTGAAGGGGCCACGTTTTATGTTACGCTGGAGCCATGTTCCCATTATGGAAAAACACCTCCCTGTGTCGACAGGATCATCGAAGCAAAGGCCTCGAGGGTTGTTGTCGGAAGCGTTGATCCCAACCCGCTTGTCTCCGGAAGAGGGATTTCGATATTACATAACCACGGCATTGAGACGGAGGTGGGTATTCTCGGCAAACAATGCGAGAGCCTGAACGAGAAATTTTTCACGTTCATGAGAACCGGTATCCCCTTTGTCACGCTTAAATACGCCCAGACTCTTGACGGAAGGATAGCATCGTCAACCGGTCACTCTCAATGGATAAGCTCTGAGCCTTCCCTTAGATTTGCTCACAGGTTGCGTGGTCTGCATGATGCCATCCTTGTCGGGAGCGGAACAGTCGCCGCGGATGACCCCGACCTTCGCGTTCGTCTGGCACGAGGAAGAAATCCGCTGAGAGTTGTTGCGGATTCCTCGCTGAGAATATCCCCCGGCGCGCGAGTTCTCGGTAACCAGGATGCTGCAAAGACACTGATTGCAACCGGCCCCCTTCGCGGAAGAAAAATCCCGGCAATGCTCAAAGACAGCGGTATCGAAACACTTATTATCGATGAGAAGGGCAAAGGGGTCTTGGATTTAAAGAGTCTGCTGGTTGAACTCGGGAAAAGACAGGTATCTTCGCTTCTTGTGGAGGGGGGCGCGGGTATTATTACCTCCTTCGTGAAAGAGCGTCTTTTCGACAGGATAATTGTGATTACCGCACCCAGAATACTGGGCAGGGGAATAGAAGCGATAGGCGATCTGGAAATAGCCCGGATTGATGATTCTATTCCTCTGAAGGTTGAAAAGATTCGTCGCAAGGGTGAAGATATTATCACATATTTCAGGAAAAGGGATTGATATGCCGTGGCACGCGGTCTACACAAAGAGTCGTTTCGAAGACAAGGTCTATACCGGGCTTGTTGAAAGATCCATAACAACTTTTCTTCCAAAGATAGAGGTGTGGAGCCGTAGAAAAGACAGACGGAAAAAGATACAGATTCCAATGTTCTCCGGGTATCTTTTCGTGGATCTTCCCGAGTACACCAGCGAGAAAAAGCTGGGTATCCTTTCCACCCCCGGCGTTGTCAAAATGCTGGACAAACCACGCAGCCACGAGCCGTTGCAGATTCCCGATTCTCAAATTGACGCTATCAGGCGTCTTATCACTTCCGATGTAGAGATACAGCCATACATATATCCGAAGGAGGGAGAACGGGCGAAGATAACGGACGGTCCTTTCAAGGATATAGAGGGGGTTGTCATACAGGCCGATTACCGCAGGCACCTCTTTGTAGTGTCAATCGATATACTTCAGCGCTCTGTAGCCATCAAGCTTGAGGGTTTTCAGATAGAGAAGCTCTGAAAGCGTCCATGGCTTCGTTTTCCAGACGATATTCGCTCCCCTTATACTTTGGTGACAGATGGAAGACGCGCATATTTTTAACCCCCGCCCTTCCGGCGAGATATCCGGCCTGCCTGGCGGTAAGATGATATTTCTCAGTCGCGATCTGTACGTCGTCTTCCAGAAAGGGAGCTTCGATAAAGAGTATATCGGAATCCTTTGCCAGTGACACGATTTTTTGCGCGGTATCAGCGCTGTAAATGGTATCTGTTATATATGCAATCTTCTGCCCGCCGGTTATCCGGGTGAGCTTTCTCAACTCGCCGAGCGAAACCTCTCTCTTCTCTCCCCCCTTCCACCGCACCGTTACGGGCGTGTCGTCGGATTCCCCCCTGCGTACGGCGTCTTTCAAATCCATAAGCCAGTCGCCGGGTGGCAAATGCATCTCTTCGAGCACGTTTTTCATAATATTCACGTGCCTGTGCTCCTTGAGTGCGAAGGCGAGTACGGGAATCCTGTGATCGAGGAAAACCCCTGTGACGGTAAAGTTGTTATTACCGGTCAATGTTCCGTCAAATCTGTCGGTGGTCATCTTTTCAGGCCTGAAACCCCTCCGGCAGTTGTACTCTGCTGTTGTCATTTCTGTCTCGGAGATCTCGGTTACCCTCAGTGAAAAATCGTTGGTATAATTCCGGACGAGATTCCATGTATACGCGGCCAGCTTTCCCTCCACATTTTTCCTGAATCCGGGAGGCCCGAAGAGGGAAATATGCATATCCCTCCCGAGACAGATTCTCAGAAGGTGGTCAAACCCGATAAAGTGATCCATGTGAGTGTGAGAAACAAAGATATATTTCACCCTGAGAATCTGTCTCGGCTGAAGCCGGTATATCTCTCCGAGATCGAAGAGGGCAGCCTCATTTCTGTATTTGAATTTCACATACACTCCGGGATCGGATGAAGGACTGTTTATAAGGCAGGCGCTGAACATAACGGTACCACTATAGACAAATATGCGAAAACGTGTCAAGAATAAGGCACGTAAATCGAATCCCGACTTGTCGGGACATTTCCCGCGACATGCCGGAGCAAAACCGGAAATCCCGCTTATCCGGGATTGCGGGGAGATTCAATCGTATGCCCGGCGATTTTCCATCAGCTGAAGAGGAGTATTTCCGAAATATGGGGGTATCACAAAAAAAAGAGAACGAACTGTCCGGGCGCATGAAAGAGCTTGGCGTCAGGGAAGAAGACTTTCGTGAGACCTTTATCAGGGCATCCGGTTCGGGTGGACAGAAAGTGAACAAGACATCCTCCTGTGTGTTTCTGGTGCATATTCCAACCGGGCTTTCGGTAAAGTGTCAGCAGGAGCGCTCCCGGGAACTCAACAGATTTTTTGCGAGGCGCATCTTGCTCGACAGGATAGAGCGTATAAAAAAGGGACGGGCAAGTATCCAGCAACGAAAGATCGAGAAGATACGACGTCAGAAAAGAAGGCGTTCGAAGAAGGCGAAAGAAAAAGTCCTGAGACTGAAACACATGCAGTCTGAAAAGAAGGATATGCGTTCAAAAGTGACAGAGGATATGGAAAGTGTATAAAGGGGTCAAACCCTTGTTTTTGACAGGATTCTCCGGGTTCCAAAACCCGGCAACCCTGTCAAGAATAGAAGTTTGACCCCGTGGCGTCTTGCGTACTACACACCTAGGAATTTGAGCAGTGGGTTGGCGTAGATGATAACCAGCGCGATAACCAGCGCGTAGATAGCGATCGATTCGATCATCGCCAGACCTACCAACATGGTAAGCATGATTTTACCATGAGCGTCAGGGTTTCTCCCAACCGCGCCCAGAGCGCCGCTCGTTGCCTGACCCATTCCAAGGCCCGGTCCAAGTGTGCCTACCCCCATAACAATGGCGGCACCGATAATACTGTATGCGATGATCATGGATTTGTTACTAACTATGGTGTCAGGTCCAGCCTCAGCCGCGACCGCAATAGCAGCAGTTATGAAAAGAAGACCCATGCTGATCATGAAAATAGTAATACCCTTTAAAGATGTTCTCATACTAAAATACCCCCGATATAGTGTTTTTCTATTTTCCTGTGATGCGATCCTGCCCCGGATTATTACCGTTTGCCGGAATAAGATCAGCACAAGAAAAGCGACTTGCCATATCTAACTTTGGAAGTGGCAGTTGTCAAGAAATATTTGTCATAAAATGTCCTCGTGTGATATTCTCTTGCCCGCTTGATAAAAACCGAAAGGCGCCCGGTTGTATGCCTGCACTTAAAGATATGGAGAAAAAAGTCGTTGAACAGGTACAGGGGGATATTCCTCTGGATAAAAGGCCGTTCGACACGATCGGGCAGAGAATCGGGGCAAGCGGAAACGATGTGATCGATATTCTCAAGGGCCTGAGAGAAAAGGGGATTATCCGCCGTTTCGGCGCGGTACTGAGGCACCGTGCCGCCGGGTTCTCCGAGAATGCCATGGTTGTCTGGTCTGTTCCGGACGATAGATGTGAAGAGGTGGGCTCTCTCCTTGCTTCCTACGCCGAGATCACTCATTGTTACGAGAGAACTCCTCCTCTCGAGGGGATATATAACATCTTTACAATGGTCCATCTGGCAGGCGGAGATCCGCCGGAGACCCCCGGAAAAGACAGAATCGAGGAATTTACCGGGAATGTCTCTTCAGTTATCGGAATCGATACGTACAAGATTCTCAGGAGTCTTAAGGAATTCAAAAAGAGCAGCATGGAGTATTTTTAAATGAATATGTCACGGTCACTTTTCCAGGAGGCGCAGCGATACATCCCGGGTGGGGTAAACAGCCCCGTACGCGCCTGCGGGTCGGTCGGATGCGATCCGGTATTTATAAAAAGGGCTTCGGGTTCCAGGGTGTACGATACCGACGGGAGAGAATATATAGATTACATCGGCTCATGGGGCCCGATGATTCTCGGACACGCCTTTCCTCCGGTAGCGGACGCGATAAGGAAGGCGGTGGAGCAGGGCACAAGTTACGGCGCTCCGACAGAGATGGAGATCGAGATGGCGCAACTTGTTGTCGATGCGATCCCGTCGATCGATATGGTGCGTATGGTCAGTTCCGGAACCGAGGCCGCGATGAGTGCCATCAGACTTGCCCGTGCATATACAAAGAAAGACATGATCATAAAATTTGAAGGATGTTATCACGGTCATGCCGACTCGCTCCTCGTAAAGGCGGGATCGGGCGTCGCGACACTGGGCATACCCGGCAGCCCCGGCGTGCCTGAAGATCTCGCGAAATTAACGATAACCGTTCCCTATAACGATATCGAAGCGCTGACATCCGCGGTAGCCCGGTATCGTGATCGAATCGCCAGTGTTATCGTTGAGCCGGTTGCGGGGAATATGGGTGTTGTTCCGCCTCTTCCGGGATTTCTCGAAGGGGTGCGTGAAATTACGGCCGATAGCGATATCCTTCTGATATTTGACGAGGTGATCACCGGTTTCAGACTGACATACGGAGGTTTCCAGAATAGTGCCGGTATTACCCCCGATCTGACATGTCTCGGGAAGATTATCGGCGGCGGCCTTCCTGTCGGCGCGTTTGGAGGCAGGCACGATATAATGGAAAAACTGGCTCCGACAGGGCCGGTGTACCAGGCCGGCACGCTCTCGGGCAATCCTCTGGCCATGGCGGCGGGTATCGCGGCTCTTAAGGCTCTTCAAAAACCCGGCGTGTACGACATTCTTGAAGAGAAAACCGTTCGGTTGTGTGACGGAATAAAGCAGATACTTGAAAAGAAAAGAATTTCGCACCGGATCAACCGCGCAGGCTCCATGTTTACCCTTTTCTTTACTTCGGACGATGTCACCGATTTCGACTCTGCCGCAAAGAGCGATACAAAAATCTTTGCGCGCCATTTCGAGAAAATGTTAGCGGGGGGAATAATGGTTGCCCCTTCACAATTCGAGGCCTCTTTCGTTTCCCTTGCTCATACCGATGAAGACATCAAAACGACACTCGCGGTCATAGAACAAGCGGATATAAAAACGCGACCGTAGTGACGAAGAGACAGGTTCATTAATATCTGTCAGGCAACGGCGTGAAGCGGTACTGTTGTAACACTCGTTTCATCAAGCAGTAACAATGCAACATTCAAAATTATAAAACGCTTGCCACCGTTGTTTTTTTGTTCCGGTATTTCCCCCGACATTCAACCGTACCCGTCAATAATCGTTTTTCCTGTTATTTCCCCTTGACTTTCGATGCAGGTTATTAGTATTAGCTGTGTTCATGAAATGAACACAGCGTTTATATGTATATATCTGCTGATTTGTAAAAGAGGTCCGGCATGCCGAATCCGGGAAAGGGCAATCTCAAGGATGGAGAACTCCTCAAGCTATTGAAGGAGATAGAGGCATCTCCATCCCTCACTCAGCGTGAACTATCTCACCGACTGGGTATCAGTCTTGGTAAAGTCAACTATATTGTCAAAGCCCTGATAAACAAAGGACTTATCAAGGCAAATAACTTCACGAAAAGCAATCAGAAAAGCAAATATTTCTATGTGCTTACGCCGCACGGTATTGAAGAGAGAACAAAGATTACATACCGCTTTCTCAAGGATAAGATGCGCGAGTACGATCAACTGAAAGAAGAGATAGAGCAACTGAAAAAAGAAACAGGCGCCAGATAACGCTAGTTGTGTTGCCTGCCCTTTTTTTAACTTCTGATGTAATTCAGGGAGCGGAGCTGTATCTAAATGAATCACTACTAATTGTCTCAAGGAGTATTTCCCATTAACAATCCAACATCACACATCCCCAATAGTATTCTTGTTACCGGTGCCGCCGGTTTCATCGGTTTTCACCTGTGCAGGCGTTTGCTTGACGATGGATACGCAGTTGTCGGTCTTGACAATCTTAACAGCTATTACGATGTGCGGCTGAAAGAAGACCGTCTCGATATCCTTAAATCCCGCGACCGATTCAGTTTTGTTCGCCGTGATCTTTCAGACAGGGCCGGAATTGAAAAACTCTTTGCCGATTATGTCTTTGACCGTGTCGTTCATCTGGCCGCCCAGGCAGGCGTACGGTACAGCCTCAAAAATCCTCACGCGTATGTGGATAGCAACCTTACCGGTTTCATCAATATACTCGAGGGATGCCGCCACTCAAGTGTTCCGCACCTTGTCTTCGCCTCGTCCAGTTCCGTCTACGGCGCGAACACGGCGATGCCCTTCTCAATTCACCACAACGTCGATCATCCGGTAAGCCTCTATGCCGCCACAAAGAAGGCAAACGAACTCATGGCGCACTCCTACGCGGCTCTCTACAAAATGCCCTGCACCGGCCTGCGGTTTTTCACGGTGTACGGCCCATGGGGACGACCGGACATGGCCCTTTTCCTTTTTACCGACGCCATTCTTGGCAAAAAGCCGATAGACGTCTATAATCACGGAAAAATGCGGAGAGACTTTACCTATATCGATGATATCGTCGAGGGGATTGTCAGAATCATGGATCGGATACCCCGGCCGGATCCCGCCTGGAGCGGAGACGCCCCGGACCCCGGAACGAGCTTCGCGCCATACAAAATATACAATATCGGGAACAACAACCCCGTTGAACTTATGAGATTTATAGAGACCCTGGAAGACGCCCTCGGCATGAAGGCGGAAAAGAATATGCTTCCCCTCCAGGCGGGAGATGTCCCCGCGACCTTCGCCGACATAGACGATCTGACGAGGGATATCGGCTTTACCCCCGTGACATCGATAGAAGAGGGAATACAAAAGTTTATAAAGTGGTACCTTGAAAGGAAGGGTAAATGAAAAAAGCTTTCATTACGGGAATCACCGGACAGGACGGTTCATACCTTGTCGAGCTTCTTCTGGACAAGGGGTACGAGGTCCACGGCCTCGTCAGGAGATCGAGTACCTTTAACACCGGTCGCATTGACCACCTTTACCGGGACTTTCATGATCCGGAGGCACGGATGTATCTCCATTACGGGGATCTCTCCGTATCCGCCCACCTTACCAACCTGCTGCATGACATTCAGCCGGATGAAGTATACCATCTGGGAGCTCAGAGTCATGTGCGGGTGAGCTTCGACACGCCTGAATACACCGGCGACATCACGGGACTCGGAACTATCAGGCTTCTGGAGGCGATAAGGAAAACCGGTATCACGGCACGATTCTATCAGGCTTCGTCCAGCGAGATGTTCGGGGCGGCTCCGCCCCCGCAGAACGAAAGCACCCCGTTTCAGCCCCGAAGTCCCTACGCCGCCGCAAAGGTCTATTCATACTATGTGGCTAAGAACTACCGCGATGCCTACAATATATTCGCCTGCAACGGTATCCTCTTTAATCACGAATCGCCGCGCCGCGGAAAAACCTTCGTCACGCGAAAAATCACCACCGCGGCAACCAGAATAAAACTGGGCCTTCAGAAAAAACTGTATCTGGGTAATCTCGATGCGAAGAGAGACTGGGGCTACGCCGGCGATTACGTCAGGGCGATGTGGATGATGATGCAGCACGACCGGCCGGACGATTTTATTATTGCCACCGGCGAGACACACTCCGTCCGCGAATTCGTGGAACGTGTCTTCGAAAAACTCGATCTCGATTACCGCCGGTACGTGGAAATCGACGAACGCTACTTCAGACCGACCGAAGTCGACGTGCTCCTCGGCGATTCAACCAGGGCGCGGAAGGCCCTCGGATGGGAACCCGAGGTCTCCTTTGATCAACTCATCGATATGATGATTGCAACCGATCTCGAATTAGCCGAAAAAGAAAAAGTTCTCCGCGACGCCGGCTATTAAATAGGGACACTTCCCTATTTAATAGGGTTCAAGGCGTAATTGTTCGAAAGTACGGTTACTCCCGCGGTTCAGGTAAAAAAGATGATACAATCCTCTAAGATATATATTGCCGGACACACCGGAATGGTAGGTTCAGCCATCAAGAGAAACCTCGAGGCGAAGGGGTACAAAAATCTCGTTTGCAGAACTCATGCGGAACTCGATCTAACGAGGCAGCAGGATGTCGAAGACTTCTTCAAAGAGGAGCGGCCCGAATACGTTTTTCTCTGCGCTGCCAGGGTCGGCGGAATCCTCGCCAACAACACCTATAAGGCCCAGTTTATCTATGAGAACATAATGATGGCGGCCAACGTTATCCACGCCTCTCACGCGTATGGAGTCAAAAAACTCCTGAACCTCGGCTCCTCCTGCATCTACCCGAGAACCGCCCCGCAGCCGCTCAGGGAAGAATACCTGCTGACCTCGGAGCTGGAACCGACGAATGAGCCCTATGCCATAGCGAAGATAGCAGCGATAAAGCTGTGCCGGTATTACAACGAGCAGTACGGAACGAATTTTATCTCCGTCATGCCCACAAATCTCTATGGTTCGGAAGACAACTTCGATCTCGAAACATCCCATGTCCTTCCCGCGATGATACGCCGCTTTCACCTTGCCGGACTCATTTTCAGGGGAGAGTACAACGCCATCGCGAGTGATCTTTCCAGATTCGGAAATACCCTGTCGACGGATTCACTCGATGATTCCGAGGAGATTACAAACCACCTCACGACACTCGGTATTTATCCCGACAAAGTCGTTCTGTGGGGAACCGGCTCGCCGTTGAGGGAATTTCTCCACGCGGACGACCTGGCCGCCGCTGTTGTTCTTCTCATGGAGGAATATGACGCGAACGACACAGGCGAATTCATCAACATCGGTGCCGGGAAAGACATATCCATAAAAGAGCTCGCACACATGATATCAAGGATCACGGGCTATAAAGGCCGGATTGAATGGGATCACACAAAGCCCGACGGCACCCCTCGAAAGCTGCTTGACATTTCCCGGATTCAAAGCAAGGGCTGGAAACCCGCCGTCGAACTTGAAAAAGGAATAGAAAAAACATACGCATGGTACACTTTCAATGAAGGATAGTGTTCTTTTTCGGAGGAAACCGGGGCGGTATCCGGGGATTTTAGAAATCGGGCATTCAATTAACTCATACACTCACTAAAAGGAATAACATGAAACAGAACAGTCACGCAGATCAATACAGTTTCGCGCCCTCGGGCGAAGCCTTTTCCCTTCCCCTTGAGGAAGACTACGTAAACGAATTTAAACGTCTGCATTCCCTGGTAGAAGAACAACGCGGGATGGGGCGTGAAATCGTTGTTGTCATGGGCATCGGTTTTGTCGGTGCCGTGATGGCTGCCGTTGTCGCGGACAGCACCGACCCAAAGACCGGAGAACCGACAAAGTTTGTCATCGGCATGCAGCGCCCCAGCACCCGAAGCTTCTGGAAAATCCCCCTGCTCAACAGGGGCGTCAGTCCCATAAAGGCGGAAGACCCCAATGTCGATATCCTCATTAGCCGCTGTGTCACCGAGAAAAAGAACCTGGTGGCGACATACACCTATGATGCCCTCGAACTGGCCGACGTGGTTGTTGTCGACGTCCAGTGTGACTTCATGAAGCAGGAACTCGGCAACTGCATCACAGGCAGCGCCGAGATACGGGCCCTTGAAGAATCGATCGGGATCATTGCGGAAAAGATATCTCCGGAATGCCTGGTCCTTATCGAAACGACGGTTCCCCCCGGGACAACCGAATATATCGCCTATCCCAGCATGAAAAAAATATTCAGAAAACGGGGGATAAAAAAAGAACCCCTGCTCGCTCACAGCTATGAGCGTGTCATGCCCGGCAGGGACTATGTAAAATCGATCCGCGACTTCTGGCGCGTCTGCAGCGGCATCAACAAAAAGAGCAGAGACAGGGTCAGCCGCTTCCTGTCCGGCGTGCTCAATGTCAGGGATTATCCCCTTACCGTGCTCGACAAACCAATCGAGAGCGAAACGGCGAAGATCGTTGAAAACAGCTACCGGGCCACCATACTGGCGTTCATGGACGAATGGAGCTCCTTTTGCGAGAAGAACGGTGTCGACCTGATCAAGGTAATCGATGCCATAAAAGTGAGGCCCACTCACGACAACATGATTTTTCCGGGACCGGGTATTGGTGGCTACTGCCTTCCCAAAGACGGCGGCCTCGGCGTATGGGCCTATCGGCACCTTATGGGATTTGAAGACGACAACTTCAAAATAACCCCCGACGCGATCGATATCAACGATACCAGGGCGCTGCATGCCGCCGAACTTGTCAGGGACGCGCTTCGAAACATGGGAAAGGTTGTTGCCGCATCGGTCATAACAATACTCGGGGCGTCATACAGGGAAGACGTCGGCGACACTCGCTACAGCGGCTCGGAATTGATTGTGCGCAAACTGGCGGAGATGGGGGGCGATATAAAAGTTCATGACCCCTATGTCGAACACTGGTGGGAACTCGAAAGCCAGGACACCTATCCGGCTGTCGGCGCAAGCTGGTCGCGCTTTTTCAGAAATCAGGGAGGCCTTAAGAACACCCGGGTTGAGAAAGACCTGCTGGAAACCCTGAAAGGATCCGATGCTGTTGTCCTCGCCGTACGACACAGCGAATATCTTGCCCTTGACCCTGAAGAGATCGTTCAGGCGACGGGCGCTCCCGTCGCGATCATAGACTGCTTCGGTATCCTTGACGATGCAAAAATCAGACAATACTTCGAGCTGGGATGCGAAGTAAAAGGCCTGGGCCGCGGCCACATACAGAGAATCAAAAAAGAAAGGATGCCGTAATTCCTTGAACCATTCAGCGATGAATAATCGTATCTTAGTGACCGGCGGAGCCGGTTTTCTCGGTTCCCACCTGTGCGATCGCCTGGTCGAAGAGGGAAACGATGTCCTGTGTCTGGACAATTTCTTCACCGGGGGAAAAAAGAATATAGCGCATCTCCTCGGGAAGCCCAACTTTGAACTGATACGCCATGACCTGGTGCAGCCGATCTTTCTCGAAGTAGACCAGATTTATAACCTGGCATGTCCCGCCTCGCCGATTCATTACCAGTACAATCCGGTAAAAACAGTCAAGACAAGCGTCATGGGCGCCATCCATATGCTCGGTCTCGCGAAAAGGGTGAACGCCAGGATCCTCCAGGCATCCACCAGCGAGGTGTACGGAGACCCGACCGTTCATCCCCAGACCGAAGACTACCGGGGTAATGTCAACACCATCGGCATACGATCCTGCTATGACGAGGGAAAACGCTGCGCCGAGACTCTCTTTTTCGATTATTACCGGCAGAACAGCGTCGACATAAAAGTTGTCAGAATATTCAATACCTACG
>Ga0272443_10001316_pt1 | contig 37377 bp, 7 predicted proteins | sample SSMAcet12_FD_193581 | JGI IMG/M metagenome (GOLD analysis project Ga0272443, IMG submission 193581) | Marine sediment archaeal communities from Little Sippewissett salt marsh, Falmouth, MA, United States - SSM-Acet-12 | ecosystem: Environmental > Aquatic > Marine > Wetlands > Sediment ...
AAAATCCATATTGCAAGGGCCAAGTAAAGCGGGGCGGGCAAGAGGCGAGTCGGCTTCATTACCGGGTGTGCTCGCATGGAAAAACCATCCTCAAAACAAGGCGATGAATTGACGGCCGTTCAATAGCTTGGCTTTCCATTTTTGGGACGCAACTGATCAGGATTCCAAAATTAGAAAACAATGATATCTGTGTAGATCCTAAAAACCCTGTGTCTTGCTGAATTTGAACCGAAGGTCGTTACTTCATGGCCCCGACAGAACAGAAGCCCTGTCAGGAGGAAAGGCAGGTTTTGAGGGGATAATCCAATAGAAACCTCTTTTGGGGTCAGATGTTATAGGCTTGAGGAGGGCTGCTCAGATTCGGCAGGCACGGTAGACTGAACAAATTCCTTCTCCTAAGAAATGATAGCCAAATTTAACCGAATTTATGTCGGAAGTCAAATAAATTCTTTTTTTCACAAGTGCATGTAACACCACAAAAACACATCGAAATATGTACAGATACGGCTGTGACATTAGCTACCGAAAAATTTTTAAAATTACTTATGATTCCCTAAAAAGTAGAAAAACAAGTCATTCTCGCTGCCCTGTCCTCGGCTTGATCGAGAAGCGGAAATCCATAATGACTTGAAATGACAAGATTCCTATTTTAAAGAGGTTGCCAAAATTCTGTTCCGTTTCATTTGGCCCGGCTTGCCACCGCATGAACCACTTTTGCGACATCGAAAGAACCGCCGTAATCGGAACGTTGTTCTGATGAGATCTGCCGTTGGCCTGCGGTGCCGACCAGATTGATCGAGAACGAAACTTCTCAGCCCGTCATCCCGGCCGGAACGAAGCGGAGAGCCGGGATCCAGAAAAGCCTGGATGCCGGATCAAGTCCGGCATGACAGACTGGTTATGGTGAATTTTCACATAAGCGCTACACACCCTATGGGATTATCCTAATATTGCCTGCGATGCCTTTCTGATTTTCCAAGCAATGCCGAACCAGCCTGATGGCATAAGCACCAGACCCTGCGGCCAATCTCGTAGGTTGGGCTGAGAGCAGCGAAGCCCAACAAGGGATTGGCCGGCGAAAGACAAAAGCCCGTCTTCAAGCCAAGAATATTGGACTTCACAAGTTCAGCCCAGCCTACGCGATGCAAATCCTTTAACACGAGCCAGCATCATGGTACAAAAAGAACAATCCGATCCCATCGCCTTTCCCCGACGATCAAAATCGAGCAACAGACGGAAAGAGCCGATCCTGGGGGAAACACCATGCGCTGGAAACAGTTTCTCACGCCAGTGAAATCCTTCGATGCGTCAGGGGCCGAAAAACTTCTTTCCGAACTTCCGGCTGAAGGGGTCAACATCATGGAGCAGGAAACGTCATGAATAAGAGATTGCTTCTCGTCGGCGGAGGCCATGCCCACATGATGACCTTGGCCGCCGTCGGACAGTTTGTCGAAAAGGGATTTGGCGTGACGGTGATCGGCCCTTCCCCTTTTCATTTCTACTCCGGCATGGGGCCGGGGATGCTCGGAAAGACCTATTCACCCGATGACATCCGCTTCAGGACAAAGCACGTGGTGGAAAAACAGGGGGGCGTCTTTATCCATGCCAAGGCTACCGGCGTGGATCCGGGGAAAAAAGTCGTTTTCATCGACAACGGTGGCCCGGTTCCCTATGACGTGGTCTCATTCAACGCCGGAAGCCAGGTTCCCTCCGTCCCGGTCCACGGAGAAGTGCCAACCTATTCGGTCAAGCCGATCGAAAAACTGCTGCAAGCCCAAAAGCGCCTTCTTACCATGACCCGGGATCGCCGGATCGCTGTTGTCATCGTCGGCGGCGGCCCCTCTTCAGCCGAGGTGGCCGGCAACGTGTGGCAGCTCATCCACGATGCCGGGCAAACGCTTCCCGCCATCACCATCTATGCCGCGAAACGATTCATGCACCGATTCCCGGAAAAAGTCCGCAAAAAAGTGGCCCGATCCCTTTCCGGCCGGGGGATCCGGATTCTTGAAGAGGCCGCTGTGGAGCGGATAGAAAAAGGAGGCCTCTTTCTGGAAGGTGGCCGGAAAGAGCCGGCTGATTTTGTCTTTTTAGCCACCGGTGTGAGGCCTTCGCCGATCTTTGCGGCATCGGGCCTGCCCACCGGCCCGGACGGAGGGCTTCGGGTCAACCGGTACCTGCAGTGCACGGCGCAACCCGACATGTTCGGAGGCGGGGACTGCATCTATTTTCAGGACCAGCCCCTGGACAAGGTCGGGGTGTATGCGGTTCGCCAAAACCCGGTTCTCCTTCACAACCTTATGGCCGCCCTGGAGCAAACCCCGCTGCAGGCGTTCGACCCGGGAGGCGACTATCTGCTGATCTTCAATCTGGGCGGCGGTAAGGGCGTGCTGCGCAAGCGCTGGATCCAGTTCGGGGGCCGACCCGCATTTATGGTCAAGGATTATATCGACAGAAAGTTCATGAGGAAGTTTCAGGCAATCGAATGAGAAAGAATACAGCGCCCGGGATACAGCGCTGAGGAGCCAGGATCCGGGGATCGCCGGGAGCTTTATTGGAGTCGAACCAAGGTAAAATTTTGAAAATATCATCCAGTCCTTTTTTAGACGCTGAAGGCGGCCTGAACGATTTGAATCTACACTACGCGAACGACAATCAGAATCTGCCGGAAGGAAAGGCCCCAAGGATAATGTTCTTCCAGGCACCCAAGTCCGGAACCGGATCTTATCTTGACATCAACCGAATATTCTGTGTATCGCTAAAAAAATGAAGTGAGCAATCGTGTCCCATCCCGGCAGCTTTCTAAAACAGCCAATAGGTGGAGGGAAACCAGAATGAAGAACAATTGCGGCACCAAGGCTCTCTTGCTAGCACTCCTGACTGTTTTTTTATGTCTGCCTTATGGCGCTGAAGCCTATTTCTTTTCTCCATCGGATCTGGCCGTCTCCGTTTTGCCCAATGAAAATACAATCTCTCCGGGCGACACAGCGGCCTTTTCCATATCAATCACAAACCTGTCTACCGAAACAATAATGTGGGGAGAAAACTTATGGTATCCGTCCACTTCTGTAGGCGGATATATTGATGGCATCATTTACAATAGATCGCCGTATGTTGATGGCACCGGGTTTCTCTTGAATGTATCAGAATGGCCCGATTTGGTCCAAAACCAAAGCTTTACCTTTGATTATTATTACATCGATACGAAAGATTCCATCCCGGATGGATCCAAAGTTCATGTCGCACCGGTATGGCTGGGATTTGAGAACATGCCTGCGCAATATCCGGATGACAAAATTGGTTATGATTTTGAGATTAGAACCGCCGCCGGTGCTGAAACTATCGTTTCCTCTCCTGTCCCGGAACCTAGTGCAATAATTTTGCTCGCAACTGGTCTATTCGGAATAGCGGCAGCACGACGGCGAATCTGGAGATAGTATGATTCAAACAAAAGAAAAGCTGAATGAGTGTTTGGAAAAAAATGCCGATTGTCTTAAAACTCCTGAGAAATAAGGGCCGATTTTTTTTCTTCTTTTTACGAGACGACCAACAACCTTTGTTTGGGTCATAGTTCCGATTTTTTTTCCCCCACGGCCTTGTTGGAGTAACCCGAATAGCCATCTTTTTTGACAGCCCGAATTTGATAATAGTAGGTTGTGTCGTTTTCAACGGTTTTATCTTCAAACTGCAAAACCCCTTTGGCCACGCTTTCTATCGGCCTGAAAGGCCCACAAACATCGGCTGAACGGACGATTTCGTAGCCTTCGACTTGTTCGTCGTTTTGTTTTGGGGGCTTCCAATCAAGCAATATGTTTGATTCTAAACGTTTTGCCGCCAAGCTCTGTGGGGCATCAGCGCCGCCCTGCCAAGTCCATTTAAGAATCTTGTATTCGGTTTTCGTTCTTGCCCAGCAATAAATATTGCCGGCAGGAGATATTTGAGGTTCACCGTATTCGATTATGGGCACAGGTTTCCATGTTGGATATTTGTCAGCCCCAGGAGGTCTTGGTTCATATTCTGATTTCGGCATTCCGAAAACAATGTCTTTATCCCCGCAGATATTGTACTTAAAAATCCGATAGACATTGATGTGATTAGTGTCTTTTTTTTCTACGAAACTTTCAATTCTATATAAGTTCTTTAATCGGTCCCTATCATAATTCCTAAATGGCTGCTTTGAATAAAACTCATATGAATGATCAGGATATTTAATTATCGTTTTATATTTTTTACCTCCTGCGCCAAATCTTTTTTCATCAATATTTCCAAGTTCGATCGGTTTATACTCATAGCTTTTATAATACTTTCCATCAAGGTCATAACTAAGGTATTTCTCTTTTCCTTTTTTTTCAGGCCTGTACCCCGATATTATTAGTATATCGTCGTTATATATATTGATAGAACCAACTCTAACCTCTTTTTCCCAAATCAATTCTCCTTTGCTACTATATTTTTGCAACTTTTCATCATAGTTAGATGTGTAAATATTACTCTGAGAATCACATCCCAAAAACGACGGCCAACCGTATTTAACATTGTCTATATTTACTGGCTTAATTACTGAATAGATATTGCCATTCGCTCTGACGACTTTCACATTTTTATTATGGAAATCTGCCAAAAAAAGTTCGTTATGAAGATTGATTTTTATTTTTGTTGGAAAAGTATCAGCTGTATCCTGCGATTTAAAACCTACTTCGTAGTCTTCATCACCCCAACCCGAAATAAAAATTTCCGTAGGCCCAATGTACCCAGCAACTGAAATTTTTGGCAGTAAAATCAGCAATAGTTGTGAACTTAAAATAATTGAAACAATTAATTTAATTAATCCCATAATTTGACCCTTCCAAATCCATTTGGCATAGTTATAATGTCATTACCAGTCACTATTACTTTTCTTGAAAAGTCCATGTGATATGACTCTACACCATACGCATGAACAATATCATAATCAATATTGGGATAAATATTTGAGTCAAGGAGACTTGACCCCCATCCATTAGAATAAACAATAGAAATATGCCCATTATAATGAACAAAATCACCCTTATGAATCAGCTCTTGGTCTCCATCTGTTCTTACCCAATAATATAATAAATCCGTATTACGAGAATCAAAGAAATTGCTCACGTTAGTCAGCATTAGCGGCCCTGACCATCCATTAGCGTGTATGCTCTCTGTTTCTGTACTGCTCACATAAACCTCACCGATACTCACACCTGGCAAAGTCATATCGTCAGCATCGGATAAAATCTGAACTGTTGCATAATCGGCGGGTCTTTCCGCATACCTTAGACCGTGCAAAACAAATCCAATGCAGTCGATGCCGGTCCAATTTTCAAAATACCATCGGTAACCTGCTCTGCTTTGACCTTGTGGTAGAGGATCGTTTTGGCCGTGCTGCCACTCAAACAAATATAGTCCCGGCCACTTTTTGTTACCGTCGCCAACGACGCCATGCGCTATATGCAACCGGTTCGTTTCTGCTTCTTGTGCGTCCCTAATATTACCACTGTAATCTTGATATTCGATGTAATCTTGATTGTTTTCTATGTCATCATAACTTGGGGCTCTGTGTTTAGAAACTAGGTCGTTGAACTCGGTTATTGTATTTCTTCCGCCATAACTATAAGAAACAGGCTGAGATTCTTCCGTAGTTGTTTGAATCACATCTTCCGTTCTAGATACCCACTGATTTGCATTATTGCTTGGATTTGAATTTGTTCTATAACTATTTGCTAAGTTCATTAAATTATCTACAAACACCTTCACGACATTCACATACAACTCATACAACCCGGTATCATTAACGGTATTTCCCGCCACGGTGTTAATCAGATTGTCCGGACCATTTTCAAGATCGGTCCTCTGCGTTCCCCCCACGAGCAACTGCTTATCAACAAACTTATCTTCCCAGAACCCCAACTTGTTTTCTTGCCCGTAATCCTTCATCAACTTGCGAAAAGCAGTTCCTTCCGCGGTATTGGCCACATGAAACGCCTCTTTAAACGTATGAATACCGGCTTCTGTGATGGTTCCAAAATAGCCATCTTCGTCCATCAGCGCATAGGTTACACCTCTTTTTCGAGATACAACCTGATTGAGCAGCTCCTGCGCAAAATCAACCTTGCGAAGATTGTTGCTGTCGCCCGTGGTATCACCTTTATGGCTGTCTCCTACATTGACATGGTAGGTACCACCATCCGTATTGAATGAACCATCGTCATTTCTTTGAAGGTCGCAGACAAACACCGCCTCCCCGGCTAAAACTTCATCAAGCGTCGTATTGGCGTTGTTCTTCACCCGCCATGTGCCTTCAATGTCGTTTGCCTCGCTGCCGTCTTCGTTGAACAGGGTGAACTTGACCCGGACGCTGTTGTTGACGTGGTTCGGGTCGCTTTCCGGCGCCCAGGTCAGACCGGACAGATAAAAAGTGGCTGTCTTGTCCTCGAACTGGGTGACTGCCACGGCCGCTCTATTGCCTTCGACTGCCGATTTAAGCCCCACATCTGCGCCGGTGTTGAGAATTTCCCCACGGATGCTCTGCCCGTCCAGGTTGCTCCGGGTCTTTATGCGGATGCGTTTGTCGCCCAGGGCCGGATAGTAGTCGTCCCAGCGCAGGGCGAGCCCCGGAAACTCCGGGTCGGTGGTTTCGATGTAAAGATCGGCAAAGGCATATTCGAATAAGAGATTGGCGTCATCGCTGTTTTGATACAGCCGAAAGGCCAGGTAATCTTCGCCTTCCAGCAGGTTGATGTCCTCAAAATCGTCAAAATACAACCTTCCGTCTAGTCCGACGGAGGCGGCATACTCATAATCGCCCAGGGCAAAGACCAGCTGCCGGTCCGGTCCGAACGGCGCCAGAGGCTCGTAATCGCTGGCATCCAGGCCGTAAAACAGCTCGGCAAAGGTTACATCGTCTTCGAGCATGCGGGCAAGGTTGTCCAGGTCATTGCCGATGGGGATAATCTGAATCGGCTCGGCGGGGGTCTGATCTTTGTCGTAACGCTCAATCCGCTTCAGATCCAGATCAAACACCGAAAACTGCATCTCCGGACGGTACACCCATGTGTACACCGGTTCTGTTGTTTCTGGCGTCGGCTGCCCCTGAACGGCCGCCGTTTGCCGGGCCGCTTCAATAGCCTCCGTGGTCACCTCGTCATACAGCGGGACCTGGATGGGCACATAACGATCGGGGCGATACTGCAGGGCGCCCTCGCCGGCAGCCCCGGTCGAGTCAAAAACCGAGTTGGAAAAATTCGGGTTGCCCTCCAGGGGTTCGCCGCTGACTTGGATATAATAGTGGGCGTTGTCGATGTCCGCCTGGGGCAGTTGCACCAGCTGGATATGCTTGCCGGGCTTGATGTCGAAATTGGCGATCTGGCCGGAGACCGGCCCCAGGGTGTTTTCTTCCACCACCTTGGCCAGGCGGCCGGTGTATCCGGGCAGATCTTCGGGAAGCGGACTGCCGTCCCAGTCGACCCATTCGGTGGTGATGGCAATGACCTTATCGCTGGTCAGCCCCGAGCCTTCAAAACCGATGATGTATTCCCGCTGCTCGCCGGCAGTCAGGCCACATTCGATGTCGACATCCCGGTCGGTTTGAATTTTCAGATTCGGCGGCCGCATGATGATCGGTTCAGGAGAGAAGCTGATCAACCCGGAGCCGAAGTTTTCACCAAAAGTACCGATGGCCGACCCGATGTAGCCGGTGGCCCGGTTGATCATGATCACCTTGACCTGCTCGCCCACCCGCAGGTGGTCGGCTCGTCTGCTGCGAAGCTCTTCGTTGATATTGGTGCGCGATACCCAGTCCTCGAAGCTCATGGTGCGGGTGGGATTGAAAGAGGCCGGACCCCGCATGAGCATGCGATAGTTGACCAGGCTTTCAGCTTGGGTCGTTGCCCCGCCCCCTTGGTAGGGATTGCTTTCGTTGGGGCGCAGTCCCTTGCGGGAAGTGATCTGCTGTCCGTTTGAGATGCGATATATGTATAGGTCGGTGTTTTCCAGGTCTTCTTTGCTGATCTGCTTGACCAATCCCTGGTCGGAGAAGTCCGATTCGTTGTCCGGCAGGTGAAGCAGGTGGCGGCTCCGGTCGGCCTCGTTTCCATCCGGATTGGATTCGCCGGTCCAGATATCCAAAAAAGCCTGCCCCGTGTCATTGATGCGAAACTTGACGGTATCCGGCTGACCGTCCCCGTCCAGGTCGGGCGGTGGGGCCGGCGCATCTTGATCGGCATCGCCCAGCCAGACGTCGACGGTAATGCTGTCATCTTCGTTTTTGCGAAGCTTTATTCTGTTTTGTTGGCCGTCTTCATCCAGATCCAGGAAAAACGGCCGCGATGTCGAAAAATCCGGTTGATTGAATGCGTAGCGGGTTGTCGATCCGAGGGGAACCGTTCCTGTAAGGTCCGGGTCTACGCCGACTCCCGCCCGTGGTTCGTTTTGCATGGAAGCCTGGCCAGTGAGGACCGCCACATCGATGGAAAAATCGATGCGATGGGTGGGCTGGACCATGCTGGCCTCAATGTCCATCAGGCTGAGTTGGGTTACGGCACCACCCAGGGTGGACGCACTGACGCCTTCTGAAAAGCCCACGCAGTAGTCCCAGCCCGGGCGGGACTCGTACCAAGAGCCAAAAGGTGTGCGACGCTGGGGATCAAATTGCTGGTAACGCAATTCGACATAGACGTTGGTGTTGTACTCAAAGAAAAAGCCCGGACAGGGAGGGATAAAATAGGGTGCCACGTAAAAACCGGTCTCATCCGAGAAGGTGGGTTGACGCCCCAGGCTCGTCTGAACCTTGGCCCCGGCAATCGGGCCCCAGAGTTGGTCTTGGCCCTTTTGATAACCCCAGAGGCTGTTGTCGCCCAAAAGGCTGGCCCCACTTTCCTGGGAGCTGTAATAGGCCGCCAGATAACCGATATTGACTTCGGCCGTGGCGAGGACCCGACGATCTTCTCCCAGCAGTACGGCCCGCGCGGTATCGGGTATGGACTGGGGCCGCAACAGGTCCAGGGGGGATTCGTGCAGCACCAGCGGCACACTGGCGGTGAACATGACCTCGGCGGTTCGCACGACGACACTGTAGGTGTTGTCCGCTAGCGGCGGTGGATCGATGGCGCTGCCGTCGGCCAGTGCAAAGGCAGTGGTCAGGTAATCATCACGGTACAAAATGCGGCGATGGGCGCTGTGTTCCTGTTCGACCGCTTGAAAGGTAGCCCCATAGGCGCGGTAGGTGCCGGCCGGCATGACAAACGCGTTTTCCAACTCACCCACGGCCTCGCCGATCTGCCGCACCACGTTGCCTTCGGCATCAAACTCGGCCCAGATGGGTTTGCCGTTGTCGCCCAGCACCAGGCCCTTGGCGGCAATCGTGCCGCTTTTAAAAGCCGGCCCGCCGCTGGCATGGGTTTGGGTGGCGGTAAAGGCAAATGCCAAAACAGCCAGGGCAACAACTGTCAGGCAGATGACTGCCGCCTTGATCCATCCGGTGCTTCGATTCATCGCTTTATCTTTATGGATCACAGATCGTCCTCTCGCAAAGGCACAAAGACGCAAAGGTTAAAAAGATTCATAAGTTGTTTACCCGGTTACTTATTTTTTACTTTGCGCCTTTGCGCCTTTGCGCGAGACCTTTTTTACCTAGCTTCCAGTTCGCCGATCATCTGCCGCAGGCTGATCTCTCCCCCCGCAAAACGCCCCAGCAGAACCTGCTTTTCTGCGTCCACCAGCGCATAGCCCAGGTAATCCAATCGCTGAAGAGCGACCTCCCCTTCGCTGCTCACTTTGTTTGTATCGGTATCCACCCGCCCGACCCCCACCGGCACCAACTGCAGCGCCTCGGGATCGTAGCCGATCAGCAGCACCCGTTCGCCGACCCGGGCGACATAGTCATGGCTGCCGTAAAGCGGCGGCATCACAAAGGTCAAATCCACCGGCCCGCTGACCTCGACCCCCATGGGCTGGAGCGCAAAGACCCAATGCGGGGTGGCCGAGGGCAGACTGGGGTAGACGATCTGCTCCCGTTTCATCAACTGCACGTGCACATTTCCCTGATCGCGCCCATCCGGAAAGTGGAGGACGGCATCCGGCAGGGCCAGGCTTACCTCCCCGCCGGCCAGTATGGCTTGCGGCTGCCCGGAGGCAATGTGCCGGAAGGGTTCATCGGGATTCAAGACGGGCAGCAGGGTCATGCCCACCGAATTCAGGCGCCCGTCCTCCACATTGACCCATCGCTCGGCCGTGCCGAAAGTGCGATTTCCCAGATCCGGGTTGATCACGGCGCGGTAGCGCCCGGGCGGGAGGGTTTCCTCGGCCTGGTCACCGAAACCGAACCCGTAGCTGCCGTTGCCGTCGGTGACTGCCCGGCGCCCCAGCTCCGGGATCTCGATGACGATCCCGCTGATCGGCTGCATGAACTGGTCGGCCACAAAGCCCTGGATGAACGTGGGCAGCGGCCGGATGGTAAAGCGGGATCGTGACAGGGCTTCGTCGTTGACCAACACATTCACATAAATCGTTGCGCCATAGGCAAAATCCCGCTGGGGGTAAAAGGCCGCCATGGTGTTGCCCGGAAAGTGCGAGAGGCCGCCGGGCACCGGCTCGCGGTCCCGATGGACGTCCACCAGTTCGATCTGGTTAAACCGGGTGATGTCGGCCCCCTTTTCGAGGGCGGCGTAATTCAGGCCATGGACGGTCTCCAGCACCTCGATCTGCAGCCGTTCAGGGTCCACCGGTTTGTTGAAATACACGGCGACAAACGCGTTGGGTTCCACGCCGACCACACTGTTGGCGGGCTCCTGGCGCTCGATGGCCAGGGCAATGTTGTCGGCGTTGACGACGGCAAACCGGCTCGTGCGCCTGGCCAGGACAGTGCCGGCCGCGTTGGCAACTTCGATTGCCAGGCGATGGTCGCCGTCTGCGGCGCTGATGGGAACCGTCCCGTTGGCCGTGGTGCCCGCCAAACTCAGCGCTTCGGCATCCAGATCATCGATCTTGGCAAAAACTGTGTCTCCTGCGGCAATCCCCGGCACCCGCGCCGTTATGGCCACATCCAGCGCACTGCCGGTCGCCGTCAGCTGTCCGCCGTCTCGCGGGGCGATCAATTCGATATCCACAGCGGCATTTAGCTGCAAAACCAGGTCCCGGCTGGTGCGGTGGGCGGCCAGGTCCCAGGCCTCGATGGTGATGTGTTGCGTTTCTCCCCGGGTCAATGCCAATTGGGCGTCAAAAGAGTAGGTGTCATCTTCTGCGGCCGGCAGGACCGCGACGCTCTGGTCGTTGATGGAAACGCCGGCCAGGTTCTTTTCCGTCACCGTACCGCTGATCGTATAGGGGGTCTGTGTGACCACATTGACGGCCGGCGCCGGCGCAACCCCGTCGGATGTCAGCTGGATCACCGGCGCCTGGTGATCATACTGAACCGAAAAGGATAGGGTCTCGGTCTGGCCCTGGCGGTCGGTGGCCGTTACCACGATTTGCAGCTGATCATCGCCGTCCGGAAACTGAAGTTCATATTGAAAGGAAATCTCGGTGCCCGTGCCGATGAGCTCGGCCTGTTGGCCGTTGACGGTGATGCCGGCGATACCCCGTTCGCTGCCGGCCGTGCCGCTGACCACGATCCGGTTGTCGGTGAGAAAAACGCCCGGCTTCAGCGATTCGACGGCGATGGTCGGCCCCACGGCCGTTTCGGCGGCCACCGCCACAAGATAGGTGACGGTGGTCTGAGCGGAGACATTGCCATAAACCGTCTCCGCCCTGACTTCCAAGGTGTTGGTCCCCTCGCGGAGGCCGACCTTGTCGAATTGAAAACTGTATTGGCCGTTTGCGCCGATGGGAAACAGCACCTGGTCGCCGAGCACGAGCCGAATCTGCCCCGGCGGCAGGCTGGAGCGGAGCTCACCGGTTACGGAGATATTTTCTGCGTTCACGGTGGCCCCGGCGGCAGGGCTGGTAATGGACATGCGGGGCAAGGCCGTCAGCTGAAGGGTTACGCCGATGGTGACGCCGGTTTGGTTTCCGACACCATCCACGGCCCTGACGGTGAGAAGGTTTGTACCCGCGCGCAGCGGAATTTCGCAGGTAAATCCGCCGTAGGCATCCAAAACGGCACCAAAGAGTTGGCCGGCATACCGATCCGAACTCACGGATACGGCATTCAGCCCGGCGCCCGTGTCCGCGGCCACGCCGCTGATAACGATAAAATCGTCGCCCGTCGTCCGCTGCGCAGGGCCGTTCACGCTCAGCTCCGGCGGCGTGTCGTCCACGGCGAGGTTCAAGACGCTGGTGGTGCTCATCCAGCCGTCGATTTCCTCGATGGTGATCTGCCATCGGCCGGCTGAGGTCAGTTCGATGTCGAAGACCCCGTTGTCACCGCTGCCCTCCACGGTGTCATCGTCTTTGACGGCAATCACCTTGACCGGGCCGGACATGACCGCGTAAATGCCGCTGACGGCATAGGTCTGGCCGGCGCCGACTCCCATGGTATAGGTGCCCTCGGTTGACAGGCCGGCCCCGCTGATGGACGCCCTCGGCGGCGGCAGGGCTTTTAGGGTCAGCGCCGGCGACAGGGGGCCTTCGCGTTGCACGACCCAACCGGTGAACGGATCGGTAAAGTCTTTGACCGTGGCAAAGCGGTAGGTATAGGTGTAGTAGTATTCGGCCGTGGTGTCCGCAAACGCTGCGGCGCCGGTTTCCGTCAACTGCGGCGTGTCGGCTTCATCCGGACCGCGGTAGAGCCGGTAGCGCACGCCCGCTGCCGCATCCCAGGATAGCCGGGCCAAGCCCTGCTCCCAGGCCGCGGTGGCGTTCTCCACCGGGATACGGTTATAGGCGACATAGGCCGACCGGCGCCGGCTCGGATAGCCGTCATCGCCGGCGGCGGACAGGCCGGCCACGTGGTAGTAGTAGCCGGCGTCGTTTTCCACCGTGGTATCGGCAAAGGTGGAGGCCTCGGGACCCACGGGCTCGTCATTGACCTTCTCCGGCAGTGTGTCCGAGCCGTAGCGGCTGCGGTAGACGTTGTAGCCCGCCACCACCAGGGACTTGGGGTTGTCGATGGGCGACCAGCTCAGCTGCACTTCGCCCCTGTCGGTGGCGGCCGTGGCTGAAACGTTTTTGACATAGGGCAGCATGTGCGCGTTCAGGGGCGTTTCGCACTCGTCGGGAATGCCGTTTTGGTTCGCGTCGTCGCCGGACGGCTCGCTGATGCGCAGATCGTCCAAAACGAAAACACCGCTGCTGCCGTGTTGATCGATCTTCTGCCGGAAGACGATCCAGACCTCCGTTCCCCGGTACTTTTTGAGGGAAATGGATTCCCACCTAAACGAGTCGGTGTTGTCCTTGGATTTGAATTTGCGGACGTGTTTCTTGATCTTCTCCTTTTCATCGCCGTTTTTCTTGTCCTCGATGTAATGAAGGTCCAGCAGGATTTCATCGTGTTTGTGGGTGAGGTTCAGCCGGTACCAGTAAGAGAGCGTGGGGTTCTTGGCATCCTCGGGGATGTGCACCCGCTTTTGCATGGCGGCCCGCACGATTTTGTCCGCGTGTTTACCTTCCGGTTGCTGCACTTCAAGGGGGTTGCTGTCCAAATGGTAGTTGCCGCTGAAGCTGTACCCGTCGCCGTGATCTTCGGCCACGGCCCAGCCTGAGCCTTCGGGTGCAACAACCGTCGGATCTACACTGTCGAAGCTCTCTTCATAGGGAAAATCCGTCAGGTTATAGGCAACAACGGCAAACACAGAACCGGATGGGGAATCCTGTCCTTCGTGTCCCTCCTTGGAAACCGCCACAAGTCGATAGGCGTACCCTTGGACGTTTTGCACGGTGGTGTCGAGATATGACGTCTGGTCGACCGGAAGCAGTTGTTCTTTATTGAGCAAGACTTCTTTGCGTTCGCCGTCTTTCAGGCGGTATAGGCGATACCCCGCCAGCAAGGGGTTCTCGTCCAGGGCGGTCCATTCCAGGTAGATCGCCTGCCGGGTGGTTTCGTTTTGGGCCTGCAGGTCCGAAACCGGCGGCAGCAGCTCGCCGTTGGGGGTGGGGTCGCAGTCGTCGGGAATGCCGTCGCCGTCCGCATCTGCTGTCGGCAAGTCACCGATCCGCAGGTCGTCCACCACGAAGATCCGGCCGGGTCCGTCTTTGTCGATCTTCTGTCGGAAGGCCACACGGATCTGATCGCCCCGGTACTTTTCGAGGGATATATTTTCCCACACATAAAACTCACCGGTGTTGTGCTTCTTTTCGTATGTCTCCAGGGTGTGGATCTTTTCCTTGGGTTCTTTTGGGTCTTTGTCCTTGTGCTGTTCCTCCCCCTTCCCCTTCCCTTTGTGCTGGTCCTTGTCCTTTTCCCCGTGCTTGTCCTTCCCCTTGCCTTTGCCGTCGATATAATGGATATCCAGATAAATCTCATCGTGATGATCCAGATCGGCTTTGTACCAGAAGAAAAGGGCGGGGTTGGCGATGCCCTCCGGTATGGTGAGCCATTCGCTCGTAATGGCCCGGATCGTCCGTTCCCCATGGTGTTCTTTTTGCTGTTCGGCGCCGTTGACGTTATTGTCGAGATGCCGGCCGCCCCGGAAGGGGGTCCAGGGACCGTGGGCTTCCACCACCCCCCAGCCGGAATCGGCGGGTATCTCAAAAGCGGTCGTTTCCCCCTCGAAGTCTTCTTCCAGTGGAAAGGCGGGTGCGGTTGCCGGGATCAAAATGCAAAAGGACAATAGGGCCAGCAAGAGAAGGAAGCGGCTGATTGCCGGGGCGAAAGATATTTCAGGTTTTGAACACGGCATAAGCAAAACTCATTTCTGGAAATAGGCCAAAATGAAACAGTTTCTCATCCGACAAATCTGGCCGTTCCGAAGGCCAGCGGCCTCCGCTCGCATGAAACTTTAGCCGAAGCCGGAGATTTGCGTAGGGCGGGGCACCGCACCCGCCCATAAGACCGAAAAAGCCGTAATTCAGCACTATTCGGTCTCTCCCTTGAAAGGCCGGCACGGTGCCCGTCCCTACGAAGGAAGAGGCTTCAACGGAAGTTTCACAGGTGATCAAACCGGCCACCCCCGGGGGGCGGCGACAAAGTTCATGCTTGCTTTCCGGTTTGATCTGTTTTCATCCGCGTTCATCTGTTTCCCCTTACTCTTTGCGTCTTTGCGCCTTTGCGAAAGATTTTATTTCCGCTTCGCTTCGTTGCTCTTCATAGATGACCTCAGTGGTTTGCAGCACCTGATCGGAAGCCTGTTTCACCGCCTTTTTGAGCTGGACCGGGACCAGGGCCTTGCGGATCTCGCCACTGACATCGTTCAGCGGCCGCGGTGCGATCTGCTTTTCATCCACAATCCTGACGATGTAGGCCCGGCCGTCAACAAAGATGAGCCGTGAGGTCTCCCCCTTTTGAATGGAAGACATCAGCTCCCGCAGTTGCGGATGCAGCAGTTTTTCATCAACTTGTCCCTGCCGGTACCCGATGGGATATCCCTGCCGTTGAAGCGTTTGCACCCATGGCTGCCAGTCGTTTTTCTCAGCCGCCCCCTGCAGCGCATAAATCAGGTCGTCACGTTCGGGTGTCGTCAATCTTCTTTTGCCGGCGAGCATCTCGTAGCTCCGAATGGTCCGCGCGCCAAAATGCTCCGGGTGGGCCTCGTAGTAATCGCGCACCATGTCGCCGGTGACCGGCTGCGGGGCGGCATGTTCGGCCAAATACTGCTTGACCAGCAGCTGCTCGCGATAAGCGCCGACTTTCTTATCGAGAGCCGCCAGATCTTCCGGGGTCATCTCCGCTTTTTGAACCCGGGCAATGGCACGGCTGGCCACCAGGCTGTCGAGCACCTTTCTGCGTCCCTGCTCATCCAGCCGGGCGGCCGAGACTTGCCCCAAGGTGGATTGAATGGTTTGCTCCACATCGTAGCGGGTGATGGGCTCCCCATCCACGCGGGCCAGCACGATGTCATCGCCCTCCAGGACAACCATTTGAGCCGCCGGTTTTGCGGTCTCGGGGCGTGTTTGTTCTGCCGTGTTTTGCGCCTCAGTGCAGGATGTCATGTATGCGGCCATCGAGATAAAAAGGGCGGTGAGGCCGAATGATGTTAGGAGTTTCATTTCGTTTTGCTTAAACATATTTTTCTCTCGCGAGAGAATCATTTTTTCTTGTCAATCTTCACCCCCGCCAGCAGCCGCTCCAGCTCGGCCTTTTTGGCCTTGGCCCGCAGTTGGTAGCGGATGTCTCCGGCCACCGCGCTCAAGGGGCGTTTGACCACCTCGGGGCCCTCGATCAGCTTGACCACGTGAAATCCGAAGGGCGTCTCAAAGGGCTCCGACACCTCGCCCGGTTTCAGCGCAAACAGGGTCTTGGAAAACCGCGCATCGATGCTACCCTCTTTGAGCCAGCCCAGATCGCCGCCTTTTTTGGCGGAAATCCGGTCTTCGGAATAGTCCTCGGCAATCGAGGCAAAGTCTTTGCCCGCGCGGACCTGGGAATAGGCATCCTGGGCGGTGGTCAACTTGGCCTGACGCTCGGTTTCGCTCATCTTCGCGTTGGTGCGGACCAGGATGTGAGCCGCATGGGCCATGCGCTCTTCGTAGTCGGCGGCGTGCGTGTTGTAGTAGTTACCAACCGCCTGTTCGGTGACCTTGTCTTTTAGAAATTTCTCGAAATACCGGCTGATCAGCATTTCCTTGCGGAACTCGTTGAGCTCGGCTGCAATCAGCTCCTGGTCGAGCAGCGGCGCCTCTTCGATGGCGGCGGCCAGGGCTTCACGCTCGAGATACTGGTCGAGCAGCACCTGGCGGCGATTGTCATCGTCGCCCGGGGCACGTTTGAATTTGAGGTAGGCCTCGAATTCCGCCTGGGTAACGGGCTTGTCGTTGATGACCGCCAGTTGCGGGGCGTGCTTCGAATCGCCGCTGCCGCAGCCGGCCAATGCCAGGGCCAGCAGTGAAAGGATTAGCAAGAAGACCAGACAAATCGATTTATGCATATACTATCTCCTTAATGCTTTCTCCAACTCAACAGCAGAAGAACCTGTGAACTTTTGTTTGCGTCTTCACGGCGTTGAAAGAGAAAAAATGATTTGTACTCATCCGTATAAATCTGCTGCCCATTTTCTCCTTCGTCTTTGCTGAAAACATCCATCCTACTCGGTCGGCAACACGCTGCCTTCGCCGGCTATAATTTCGCTGTCGGCGTCCAGCATCGAATTTTCGCATACAATGGAGCCCTGATTTTCCTGACAATCTTTGACGAAGACCCGGTCATCGCCGAAATCGACCGAAGCACCGCCGGTCACCGCGAGCCGGTCGAAACGATGGATACCGACAAACTCCTTGCCGATGTAATCCTGGGGAATGAGCGACTGGCCGTCTTCAAGCTGGATGATAAAATCGGTTTGGGAATTGGATTCGATACGGTAGTAAGGTCCTGAAAAACCCTCGTCCGTTGCGGCGTCCAGATCAACGTACATGCCGTCAAAGCCCCAGTCATATTGAGGATCACTGGCCTGACCGAGACCGGGATCAGCCCCTTCGATCCAAAGCGAAAAACTTCCGTAGGCGCTTGAATCACTATTCGATCCGCTGACCGCCTCATCTGCGCTCAAGGGGTATCCACCGATGGCCAGGACATAATTTCCGGGGGCCAGATATATGTCATTAAGTGTGGTCTCTCGCCAGGAACTGTTCCCACTAGCAATCCAATCGGACGCATCACGGGGCCAATCATTGACCAAGAGGTGCATGTCCAAGTAGCTAATATTCGATGTCGTCCGGAAATCTATTTCCTGTTCATGACTCACGCTAAAATAGGAATAGGCGACTCCGCCTCTGGACAAGTATACGGATCGCGCTATATCCAATTTCTGGGGCAATTCGGGCGTAACCCGATAATGGCCTTGTCCAAGATCCTCTATGGTCGAAATTGTAAAACGCCCCAAAGAGCGAATGGGCGTGCTTTCAGATGGCGCCGGACGGCCACTGTTATCGACGATCAAGCTGCCCCATTCACCGCTGCGCCAGTCAGCCGCATTGCCCAAGTAGATCGTTCCCGCCCCGGCGACTTTGTATGTCTCGCTGTATGCGCCGCCTTCCGCGGTATACGTTCCAGTGAACATGTCGTCCTCCGGATCGACATCAATGCTGATACGTCCACCACCGGCACTCTGGTATCTTTGGTCGTTATCGCTCCGGGTCAAAGAACCGCCCCGTGCTTGAATGACACCGCTTCCACGAAACTGCCCATCCAAGTTCGCCTGCGGTAAAATTTCGATATGCACCCCTCCCCCAGCTCCGGGCGAACGCCCGTCGGATTCACCATTTGCGGTTATCTTTCCATCCAGCACAAGATCACGGGCCCGAATGGATCCTAAGCCTCCCCCTGCCTTCACACCGCTGTATGGATAGGTATTGCCTCCGGAACCTGCAAAACGGGTCCGCTGATAGCGACCATAAGTATTGTCTATCAAGGAAGAAGAACTGCCCTTACCGCCATGGCTCGAGGTTCGTTTAGTGTTCACTTTAAAATCCGGTCCGGCATAATAATAGGGATACCCTTTGCCATCCAGGTTGATGGCTGCATCGACTCCGACAAGAAGCGTGCCGGCCACATCCAGGTTCAACTCATAAACCTTTGGCGGGTCTTTTGTAGCCCAAGGCACCGTGAGCAACGACGTCCCCGTAAATTCCACATCTCCCGCAGCAGTGACGGTTTCGGTTTCAAGTTCCGCGCTGTCAACGAACACGGCATGGGCACCGATGGTCGATGCCGATAGATAAGCTCCCCTGTCAACGTACACGGCATGGGAATCGATCGTCGGCGCCGATAGATGAGCCCCGTTGGTTACAAACAGTTGGCCTGCAACAGACAGAGGCTGAGTGAGTGCTAAGGCGCCGCCGTTTTCTACTGTAAGGTCTGCCAGCACTTGCAGACCCCCCAGGTCCAGATTGATGCCCGAAACCGTCAGGGAATCCAACGTTCTTGAGCCAGTTAGGATATAGTCCGCCCCAGGATTGCCTCCGAGAATCGCTTCAAACAGATCATCATTGACATCACCAACACGGACCGTGCTGCCCGGAGACACCACTACATTGACAGGATCCTCCACCCAATACCGATCCTGACCAAAATCGGCCGTGACGCTGCCTTCGATCCAAAGTTCGGCAAGGCGATGCACACCCGCCAGGTTATTGCCGATAATATCCGGCAAACCGGCTGCCGCGGAAATAATCAGGCCATTTTCGCCCTCTATTCCGACAATTTCGTAATACGGTCCTTCAAAGTCGGACGCATCGAGATCGACGAAATAACCGACTGGATTTCGGTCTTCAGCCCGCGTATCGTCAAGCTCGATCAACCAGCGATCATCCCCCCGGTGCTCCACCCGACGGATCTGGTGTTGGCCCACGGCTTCGATCAGGGTCGATTCACCAGAGGTTGCCGCCCGGCCCTCAATCGGGTTGTAATCGGACACGATCAAGGTGCCGGCCACTGCCGGTACAGTGATCGGCTGAATGAATATCGTGCCGGCGCCCCCCAGTTGATCCGAACTCGATGAAGATGGGCCGCCGTGAGCGGATATGCGGCTAAGGTCAAATCCAAAATCCCCACCATAGCGCAGCACCACGCGGCCGCCGCCGCCGGTATGGTAACGGCGGACATCCCAACTGCCGCCACCGTTGGCTTCGATCCGATAATTGGCGCCGGTATCTCGAATTTCAGCGGCCTCGATGTCGATCGAGCCGCCCGCACCGGTAGTGGCCCAAGCATAGCTGGCCATGCTGCCGTTGGCCAGGATGGCGGCGTCGTTGAGGTTGAACAACCCGGCCCGGATACGAACGGTGCCGCCGCCGGAGGCATGGCTGCCGCCGCTGCCGGGATACCCGGGATGCAGGTAGTCGCCATAGGCAGGCAATGGTTCCAGATTGCTGTCCCGGCCACCGACGCCGGCGTGACTGCCGCCGATCTGGGAGTTGGAATAGGGTTCGTTGTTCCAGGTCCGGCCCCGGCCGTAACCCTTGCCGCTCACATCCACCGCAGATCCGGAGTGGATCATCAGCTCGTTGTCCACCCGGATGTCCAGCGGATAAACGGCGGTATCATCCGCATCAAACGCGGTGATGGTCGCACCGCCAAAGAGGTTTAAATTGCCGTGGACATGCATGTCGGAGGTGGTCACGGTCGTGCTGAATGTCGGGGGGGCGGTCACGTCGGTATTGTATATCACGGCATTGCCGCCCACCGTGATCGCTTGCGCCGTGACGACCGTGTTTTCATCCACGCTGCGGACGTAGAGATCACCCGTCGTTTCGAGGCGGCCGGCAACGGTAAGAGACCAGTCTGAAAGCGTCAACGTGGTTGCCGAACAATCCCCGTTGACGGTCAATTCAAGGCCCTGGGGCCAAGCGGTCTGACCTCCGCCGATCAAGCCGCCCACCTGCAACCGGCTGTCCACAGGCACATCCAGTGCGAGGGATGGGGTTGCAATCAGCCGATCCGAACCCAAATCCACGGATGCACCGCCCGCAAGCTTGATCTGGTCGAATTCATGCACGCCGACCAGTTCGTTGCCGACAACACCGGCAAGGCTATCGGCAGAGGCGACCACCAGCCCGTTTTCGCCGTCCTGGCCCACAACCTCGTAGTAAGGCCCTGCGCCGTCGTCGGCATTCAGATCGATGAAGTACCCGGTATAGGATCGATGCGGGGCGAGGGTTCCACCGACTTCAAGTCGCCACTGGTTGTCGCCCCTAATGGTGGCGGCTGCAATGGGATGTTTTCCCACGACCTCGAGTGGTGTGGGCTGGGTCGATGTAACCGTCTGGCCGGTGATGGAATCCACGTTCGATATGTGGAGGGCGCCGGGCGCGTTCATGCGCTGAATGAAGACCGTTCCCGCCGCACCTATCTGATCCGGACTGTATGTGTATGAAGACGGTCCTCCATGGGCGGACACCTGGTCTGCGGCAAGATCCATATCTTCCGCATAGCTGACGGCCACGCGGCCGCCGGCACCGGTGTAGTAACGATATGAATTCCAAGACCCGCCGCCATTGGCCTCGATGCGACCGGCGTCGCCCGATGTTTTAATGGAGACCACCTCGATATCGACGCTGCCCCCGGCACCAGTATAATCTGAAGTAGATGATCCCGTACCCCCGTTGGCCCGGATAAAACCCGCATTTAGATTCAGGATTGCAGCGTGTATGCGAACCGCACCACCGCCGGGTGTCCCATAAAAAGTATAGTATCTGCCGCCGCTGCCGGGATGTCGCGCATGGCGGTAGTCACCATATGCATCCAGCGGCTCGTCACTGGAATACCGGCCGCCCACACCGCCATGGCTGCCGCCCGTTCGGTCGGCGGGATAGGTCTCGTTGTTCCAGGTTCTGCCGGGAGCATACCCTTTGCCGCTGACATCGACAGATGAACCGGCCTCGATGGTCAGATCCCCATCCACCTGGATGTCCAGGGGGTAAACCGTATTTTCATCCGCATCCGGAACGGTTAGGGTCGACCCGTTGGTGAGGGTCAGGCTGCCGTGAACCGCGATTTGCGGCGCGATCACCGTCGTATCGGTAAACAGCGCATCTCCGCCCACTTGGATTTCGCCGGCCGCAACGGCCACGCTGCCGGCAGGCCTGCTCACAGTCAAATTGTTGGCCACAGCCAGACGGCCGCTGACGGTGAGGCTCCCGTCCGCAATCACTAAATCGTCTGTGGCAAGGTCACCGTTGATTTCCAGGCTATAATCGACTCTCGGAAACCCCTCAAGGCCGATAACGCCGCCAGCTTGGAGGGTGGAATCCGGCGACACGTCGAATTGAGCGGTTTCAGGCAAAAAGATCCGGTCCCGCCCAAAATCGACCGTCGCGCCCCCCTCGATCAGCAGACCGGCAAAAAGATGCACACCCACCAGATCGTTTTCGCCCATACCGGAGAGATCATCCGCCGTCGCGACAATCAAACCGCGTGGGCCCTGGGTTCCGACGATCTCGTAGTAAGGACCTTCAGGATTCGAAGCATCCGGATCGAGGAAATGTCCGGCATAGGCACGGTCCGGTGCGAGATCGCCGTCGAGACCCAACAGCCAGCGGCTGCCCCCCAGGTCCGTGACCGTCTCGATGCGGTGTTTGCCCACAACTTCCATGCGGGTGGAGCGATCGGAGGATATGGCCTCCCCGCTATGGGGATCGACGTTGGATATCGTCAAAATTCCGGGCCCGGCCGTCTGCGGTCTTTTGATGAGAACCGTCCCGGCAGCTCCCAAATAGGCGTTGATGTCCGCAGACGGTCCGCCGTGGGCGGTGATGCCGACCTGGTCGATATCAGAGCCCTGTTCATCTGCATAGCGCAGGAAAACCCGGCCGCCGCCGCCGGTGTAGTGTTTGCCGGCATTTACGGTGCCGCCGCCGTTGGCCTCGATTCGACTGGCAGCGCCGGCGTCCGTGATGGTGCCCACGTCGATATGGATGCTGCCGCCGGCCCCGGTGGGGATGCCTGCGCTGAAATCCCCGGGTGCCACCTTGCGGATGCGTGCATTACATGTATCGGCGATGTAGAGGTCTCCCTCACTGTCGATTGAAACGCCCGATGGACAAGCAAGCTGTGCCCGGGTCGCCAGGCCGCCATCGCCGCTGTAGCCGTCGTCTCCATTGCCGGCAACGGTGGTGATGATGCCGCTGGTGTCGACCTTGCGGATGCGATGATTCTCCTTGTCTGCGATGAAGATGTTGCCGGCACTGTCCACGGCAACGCCAGAGGGATAAGCGAGCCGGGCGGAGGTTGCGGGGCCGGTATCGCCCCCGTAGCCGGCGCCGCTGTAGCCGGAACTTCCGGTGCCGGCGATGGTGGTGATGATGCCGCTGGGATCCACTTTTCGGATGCGATGATTCTCCGAATCCGCGATGAAGATGTTGCCGGCACCGTCCACTGCAACGCCCCGGGGATAATAGAGCTGGGCCGAGGTGGCCGGTCCGCCATCCCCGCTGTAGCCCAGGTATCCACGTCCGGCAACGGTGGTGATGACACCGCTGGTGTCGACCTTCCGGATACGATGATTATAGGTATCTGCAATGTAGAGGTTTCCGCCACTGTCTAATGCGACTCTGGAAGGGTACCTTAACGCTGCCAGGGTAGCGGGGCCACCGTCACCGCTGTCGCCGTATTCTCCGGTTCCGGCCACCGTAGTGATGACGCCGTTTGGGTCCACCTTGCGGATGCGGTGGTTAGACTTGTCCGCAATGAAGATGTTGCCGGCACCGTCCACTGCAACGCCACTGGGGTAATAAAGCCGGGCCGAGGCAGCCGGGCCGGTGTCGCCGCTGTCGCCGGTACTTCCGGTACCGGCGATGGTGTTAATGATACCGCCGGCGTCGACCACACGGATGCGATGATTATTTGTATCAGCGATGTAGAGGTCGCCTGCATCGTCCAACCCGAGCCCATTGGGCTCACATAGGAGGGCCTCATTGGCGGGTATGTCGTCGCCGTTGTACCCGCCATAGCCATAATTGCCAAAACTGCCATCAATTCCGGCAATGGTATTGACCAGCAGGGGATCTTCATTATCCCCTTTTTCCATGCTGCCGTTGGCCAGAATGGCGCCGTGGTCAAGCGCCAGGACTGCCGCCTGGATACGAATGTTGCCGCCGCCGGGTGATCCATAGGCATTCTCGCGCCAACCGCCGCTGCCGGGATAGACGGCATGCAGGTAGTCCCCGTGGCTGTCCAGCGGTTCTTCCGAGTCATGACCGCCCAGGCCGCCGTGGCTGCCGCCGGTGGCGCCGCCGATTGAATAGGCCAAATTGCCGTAGGTTCGACCCCGCCGATAGCCCTTGCCGCTGACATCCACCGAGGCGTCCTGAATACGCACTGTCTGCGCCACCGTGATATCGAGGGGATAAACGGTTTCAGCGCCGGCCGCGGGGACCGTGAGGATCGCCCCATCGGTAAGGGCCAGGTCTCCCTGGACGTCGATTCCCTCGGCGGCCGCCAGCTCCAACGTTGCTTTGTCGACCGTCATATCGCCCGATATTTGAAGGTTCTGCCCGCGGAGTCGCGATGCCTGGCCGTCCACCGCAACGTCCCCGGCCACGGTAATGCGGCCGGCAGAGCCGAACGATCCGTTGCTTAGTTGCAGGCTGTCCAGACGAATATCCGGCACATAAAAAACCGTTCGATCGGAAATTACCAGATCGCCGAGATGCTGTTCGGCCTCACCCGTCTGGTACTCGGCCACGCCGGCGACGTTTTCAAATTCTGCCAGCCTGAATTGATCGGCTTGGATGCGGTCGCCGGTAATCAGCCGGACCCCCTCGGAGACGGTCAGTTTGTCGAGGCGGATGACGCCGATCAGGTCGCTGCCGACCAGACTGCCGAGGTTAGACAGCGCCTCGACGACGAAGGAATGGGCATCGTTATCAATGATTTCATAGAGGGCGGCGTTGGGATCATCCGCATCGAGGCTGACAAAAAGGCCGCGAAGCCCGAGTTCCCAGATATGCGGATCGGGAAGGGTCCAGGCATCATTGGCAATGAAGATGCGATAGCGGTCGCTGCGGCCCTCGACCGGCCCGATTTCCGTGATCGTATGACGGCCGATCGCCCGGAGAGTTGTTGCGCTGTCGCTATTTCCCCATCCGGCCGTGTCGAGCCGCAGCTCTCCCCACGGCTGATCGGACCGCTTGACAAAGACAGTGCCGGCACCCCTTTCGGTGGTTGGATCCGGACCGGAGCCGGAACGCGCCTGCATGGTCAGATTATCACCCAGGGCCGTATCAGAGTAGACGGCAATCCGGCCTCCGGCGCCGGCGCCCTGGTTTTCATGATAGACATCGCCGCCGTTGGCGCAAATGGTCCCCGAGCCCGTCACCGCGCCGGCCGTCATATGGATGGTGCCACCGGCGCCGGCGCCAAACCCGTCAGCCGTCTGCGCTTCGGTCAAGCCCTGGCCGTCGGCCGCAATCACACCATCGACGACGATCGCGGCGGCCGCGATCTTCACGACACCCCCACCCCCAGTGTCACCTATGCCGCTGCCGCCGGGGAACTGGGGATTGCGGAAATCCCCGTAAGCGGGATGCTGGGTCGCGTCTGCAAGGACGGTGTCTCCGCCGTGGGCGCCGCCGACGGCATCCAAGCCGGCCTGGTTGGATGAACAGACGGTTTGCGCCGTCAGCAGGCCGCCCTGGTCGATGCGCAGTTCTCCGCGCACGATGAGCTGATCGACCGCCGGGCCGATCACGACCCGGCCGCCGGACTCCACCGTTAGGGAGTTGAAGCTGCGGACGCTGTTTTCCGAGGCGTCGACGATTAGGATGCCCTCGTCGGCCACGACCACGTTGGCATAACGGGTATTTTCATCGGCCACATAGTCGTCGTCAATGCGAACCGTCCTGGAGTCCCACTCACCGACCTGAATTTGAAGCTGGGCGGATGTGGTGCCGTCGCTAAAATCGGCGGCGGTGACCGTTATATCGATGACGTCACCGGGTTGGGCATCTTCGGCCACGTGCACGGCAAACTCACCGGTTATTATCGATGCTTCCCGGGCCTCGATCCGCTCATTGAACTCACCGCCGTCCACGGCGCCGGTGGCAGACAGGCTGATCGCCGAAAGGTCTCCGAGGGACGCCGCCTCAAAACGGACCGTGAAGCGATCGCCGGCGACAGTTTGATAATCGACTCCCTCGATCTCCAGGGTCGGCGGATTCAGGATGATCGTGGTCGGGACGGGGTCGGACAGTGACAACTTGCCGTCGACCTCATAAGTGAGAATGCGCAGATCGTAGCTGCCGTACGGGGTCTTCGGATTGTCGGCAATCGGCAAACGAAAAGTAAAATTATCGCGGTCATTCAACCAGAGCAGCCAATCCCCGGCGCCACCTCCGAAGATTCCTTTTTCCGCCAGTACGTGCTGGGACAGGAGATAGCCCGTCTTCTTTATGGTCCTGATGGCAGCGTCATCATCCTGATGCAGATGGTCATCCGCCGGGGGCTGCCAACCCTGGGGAAACAGGAACGCCGCCACCCGCATCACGTCACGACCGGGATCCTCGACCGCAATATCCAGTACATTGGATTCGCCCCTGTCCAAGGTGAACTCGTTCAGGGGGTTGGCCAGAGAGACTCGGGCCCTTGGATCCGCCTGCAGGGTTACCGGGACCGTTTGGGTGCTGACGCTGCCGCAGTTGGTGGTGACCTGAAAGTCGAGCTGGGTCAGGCCGGCCGCCAGCATGGCTGCGTATGCCTCTGGTTTTTCCAGTGAGAAGTAAACATTGTCCCGGCTCCGGATGGTATGGGCCACCGGCTCTTCGGAGCCTGCCGGGACCGGGGCATTCACCCATTCTATCGAGGCGATGCCCGAGGGGGCGTCGGCACGGATGGTAACGGGCCTGAAACTGGCGGTCTCTCCGCCGATTTCGTCGCCTGAAGCGCGGACATACACCGTATCACCCGACATCGGATAAACGGTTTCCACCATCGGGGCTTCGCATTGCACAGCAGCCGTTACGTTTAGAGTATAGGCTGCCGCCACGAATTCGCGGACTCCTTCTGCCGACCTCTCTTGAATGCGAACTTCGAGCGTGTGCGTTCCAATATCGGCTTCCGTGACCACATAGGCCAGACGCTTTTCCTGATAGCGGCGTCCCAGATCGACCGCCGTCCTGGGCTGAAAGCGAATCAGGTGGGATGAATCAATGGATTCATCATTTGCCACTGCGCATTCGTTTGCAAATATGTCTCCTTCACCATCCAAGGGTAGCAAGTCGTATGTTTGTACTTTTGAAACTCTGGAGTAAAACCACTCCTCGTGCCCGTAGGCTCCCTCATAATCTTGCACACCAACCGGCAAGACTTCCAGTAAATCCCATTGGTCACCAGCGTTGCCACCCTGGTGCCCGCCGGCGCTGTTATCGCCGTCGTCCCAGAAGATCCAGTAGCCGTCATCACTTACGAAGGCCGGGTTGCCGTTGAACATCCGGACATAGCTATAGATACCGTTGGCCTGCGCCGGGGATTCGGCGCCTGAAACCGCGATCCCATTCAGGCTTGTTTTGATGTTATCCCAACCATAGGTCAGGTAGTCGCTGTAATCCAACTCATCACCGCCCAATCCGTCCGAAAGATCCCATTCTCCGTGACCGCCGCCGCCATCGGGGCCCTCGTCCCAGAAAATCCAGTATCCACCCTCGTTCGCGTAGGCCGGATATCCGTTAAACATCGCTGCAAACCGGTAAATACCGGTAAGATCGGCAATATTGGCCCCTTCGCCGTCGCTGTCATATTCCGAACCATACGTTGACACGACAAAGTCGGCCGGCATTACGATTAATTCATCGCTCCACCCATCTAAATAGGACCTGGCCGGTATCAGGTAGTCGCTGTAATACAACTCATCACCGCCCAATCCGTCCGAAAGATCCCATTCTCCGTGACCGCCGCCGCCATCGGGGCCCTCATCCCAGAAAATCCAGTAACCAGCCTCGTTGGTGTAGGCCGGGTGCTGATTAAACATCAGCTGGTGGCGATAGATGCCGTTGGCCGTTTCTCCGAAATGGGCGTTTGAAACGATGAGACCGCCGTCTGAACCGCCTGAACCGCTGTCCTGGATCTCGATGGGTGTGCCGTCCAGCATGTACTGCACACCGATATAATTGTGGCCGGCATCGGAAACGGAGATGGGGATGTCGAGCGCCTGACCGACATGCAAATCGATGGTGCCGGCCTGGCCGGGGTCAATCTCGACAGTCGGGATCGGATCCGGCTCAACGGGTACCGCCACTTGAACGAATTGTTCCTCCCCCTGATCCAGAACCTCGGTCCCCACAGACAATTGCCCCTGGGCGTCTGCGGGAACGCCGTCGGCATAAGTGATTCTGAGCATGGATGCTGCAGGGTTTTGGGCCGGTTTGCTGATGATAAATTGTAAATCACCGTAATGGCTGCCGTTGTCATTCGATCCCGCCACCGCCCCGGACAATGTGAGATTGGATCCGGCCACTGCAAGTATATACTCACCGGGCGTAAGGGTTCGCCTGATTTTCGACCACCGAAATTCTTCATCACCGTTCCGGAAACCGTCATCATTCCAGTCAACCAGATCGCCCTCGTCCAATTCGCCATCATCCCGGAAGAGAAACATCACGGAATCAAAGTAATCCGGATAGGCGAACTCAATAACACACTCAGCCTCAGAGGAAACCGTGAAAGGCTGATAGAGCACGCTGCCTTCACCACTCGGAGTAATACTTCCTTCAAAACCATCCGCCTTACTAATTGAAAGCACAAAGTGATCGACCCCGTCACCGTCACTTGATCCGGCCACCGCTTCGGACAATGAGAGCCAGGGACACCCCACGGCAACGATATAGTCTCCGGGCTCGATAACGCGCTGAACCTTTGGCAAGTATGACGGGCCGCGATTGCCCCTGTTAGTGATATAATCGGAGGAATCCAACGAACCATCATCCTTGAAGAGATACATAGCAGGGCCCGGAAAATCGGCGGATGAAATCTCAAATGCATAGCCGCTTTTTTCTCCGACACTGAAACGGTGATAGAACACGCTGCCGCAGTCGTTTGAATTAATGCTCCCGTTAATTTCCTCTGGACCGACAAAGGGTTCAGCAAGCCCGGTAATTACCTCCCCATAAACCGGCTCGGGATGGGGGATCGAATAGGGCACCTCGTAGAGGGGCACGGCTGCCCCATCGATGGCGAGGCTGGTCACTTTCACTGGCAGGGGATTCGTAACCTCCAGCCAGAGTTCTCCATAATCGGCGCCGGCATACAGCCTTTGGGCCGGGCTCATGGGCACCAGCCGCACGGACTTTGCATCCGGCAGAACGGTCAGATGACTTTGGCCCGAAAATCCGGCCAGGGTCGCGGTCAGGACCGTCTCACCATCTCCGGCCACGCGGAAGGCACCGTTGCCGTCATGGCGGGCTACGCTTTGGTCGCCGCTGCTGTAGGTCGTGCCGAAGTGCTCTGCGGTGGCATCGATCAAGTGGGCAGCCCCATTGACCGTCACCGTGGCCGTCACCTGCAGCTGGACCGCAGGCGGATCGGAAGCGGAATAGCCCACCTGCTGATCCGGCGGCGAAACACTTATGGCCGTGACCCAGTCCGCGATGTCGATGCCCGCGGAATCATTCGGATCATTGCCGGTGGCGACCTCGAGTCCGTCGGACACGCCGTCGCCGTCACTGTCCGCCTGGCTGGGATCGGTGTTGTACTGGTTGACCTCGGCCCCGTCGTTCAGGCCGTCGCCGTCGGTGTCCGCCTGATTCAGCCCGGTGCCCAGGCTGAGCTCCACGCCGTTGGCCAATCCGTCCCCATCCGTATCTTCATCGGCGTCGGGCACGCCGTCGCTGTCCGTGTCGGCGCTGAGTGGATCGAGACCCAGTTCGACTTCCAGCTCGTTGCTCAGGCCGTCCTGATCGTAATCCGCGCCGATAAAAAGCACCCGGATGGCTCGGGTGTTAGCCAGGCGCAGGTCTTCTCCCTGGTAGCGGCCGGCAAGGTGCAGGGTGGTTTCGGTGCCGTCTTCATAGCCCATGGCGCTGAGCAGGGGCGCTGCGAACACGCCGGAAGACCAGTCAAATGCCGCTTCCATGTCGTCGATAAATGCTTTGCCCGCTGAGATGGCATGGCGGTCGATCGCATCGCCGAACAGCAGCTCGACGTCTTTTTCTCCCCCTTCCAGCACATAGGGTTGGGCTTGTTCCGGGATGGCCACCTGGGGACTGGCGACCGTTCCGGTCTGGTTCAGGACCGCATCCTTTTCTGCCGCCCCCACCCAGGAGGACCCGGCCGTGTCGAAGGTGTAGGTCCGGTTCAGCCGGACATCCTGATCGAAGCTGAACGTGATCTGGTTTTCTGCAACGGTGATGGTTCCGGCAGCGGCTTCCCCGTCCAGGTGGACCGTCAGTGGTTCGGTTTTACCGCTGTTTTCGACCGCCTCGGTGTAGGTAAAGACGATGGGCGGATTCACGCTGTTGTGCGCCGCTGCAAAGGCTGCCTGGCGGATGGCCGGCACCTTTTTGACGAAGTGCAGCACAAAATCTGCCGCGGCATCCAAATCGGCCGGCAGGGGCGTGATCGCCGCCACCGAGAGCGTGACGTCTTCGGCCACCTCATCGGTAACCGGGAACTGGGCCATGCCCTGCACCATCTGCAGTGCCGCCTGGCCGCCGGCCCCGTCAATTTCGGCGCTGCCGGATAGGGCCACTTCGACGTCGAAGTTGGCATCCCGGCGAGTGCCCTGTTCGTCTTTGATCGTATCCACGATGTTGCCGTAGGCATCCACCACCTCCAGTTGGACCGTGGCGGTTTCCGTAACCTCGAGACGTTCCGGATCGCCCAGAACGTGGTTGGTTCGAGCCTGCTCGCTAAATTCCAGCCCCCTGGGCGGCCCGGCCAGCACCGTGATCGGAATCGCGTCCACTGCCACCGGGGCCGATGCCGCACTGCCGTCGTCGTCATAGCGGGCAAGCAGGCTGCTGCCCGGATGAAACTCGATATCGGCCGTATAGCTGCCCACGGTTTCGCTGGCGGACACGGCGACATGGGCCTGGCCGTTGATCAGCCGGATCAGGGCTTTTTCACCGCCGGTTTGCGGCAAAAATTCGATCGCGACATTGTCGGCAAACCCGAAATGAAACCCGGGATCTTCGATGCGAAGCGTCACCAGCGCCTCGTTGACCGCGGAGATGAGGTTGCCGGCCGGGTCCACGGCCCGCAGGCCAAAGACCAGCGTTTCACCGGCCTCCACAGGGGGCAGGTAATCAAACTCCAGCCGGTGGAGTTCGCCTGTCAACAACTCAACATTATGGACGGCCTCGATGCCGCCGTAACCGGCGACGGCGGCCTTGATGCGGTATTGGCCGGCGGGCCGGGTGGTGTCAAAGGGCCATAGGGCATAACCGTCCGTGCCGGTCAACGAAGTTCCCAGGTTCGTGCCGGAAAGGCCGGGGCCAACCTGAACCGTCCATTGAATCGTTTGGTTGGGCACCGGGCGCCCGGCCGAGTCGATGACCCGCACCTGCAGCAGCAAGGAAGTTCCCACTGCGGCATAGGGCGGATTGATGCTGCTGTCGCCGGCACTCGCAAAGCGGACTTCGTTCGGCAATTGGGTCAACGTCACCGAATGCTCCTGGGTTTGAGCGGTCTGACCCAGCTCGTCCATGACCCGCACAAAAAATCGAAGCGCAGTGCCGTGGGTGTCTTCTTCTGGGGCCTTGATCGTGGTCTGGATCCGGGACCGGCCCGAATTTTTGTAAACCTCCTTTTCTTGACCCGTGGTGATATCGATGATGGTGGCAACCAGCGGACCGTATCCGCCGTCATCAACCGTGTTGAGACCGTCAACGGTGATCTTCATCAACCGGTCAAAGAAGGCATTGTCCGGCGCCGTGATCACCAGCCCATCGACCTTCGGCGCTTCGTCCCGCACCACGGTCAGCAGTTGGCTTTGATCCACCTGCTGCCCGCCGTTGTCGGTAACGGTGACCCACAGCGGCTCGGTGAGCGAGGGTCCGGTCACCCGTTCGGAGCGGGGATCCTTGATATTGAAAGTAAACGCTTCGGATTTACCCGAACCGCCGAACACTTTCCGGGTCGTGCCTCCATGCCAGGCCACCTCGATCTGCTGCAGGCCAAGATCGTCGGCGGCTTCGACCTGCACAGAAAAGCGGCTTTGTTCACGAACGGGGTTGTCCGCCGCCACCAGGGTGATGGTCGGCGGGCTGTCGAACACTACGGTGTAGGATTTGGTGCTTTCGATATAGTTCCCCGCCTGGTCCCGAGCAGTGACCCGGTAGGCATAGGTTTCGCCGGCCTGGGGACCGGGCTCATGGTAGCGCAGAACGCCGTTTTCAAACGCAGCGGCCACGATCAAGCCGTTGCGGCGCAGCAGGGCCAGCTCGACGCCGCTTTCCGGGTCGTCGAGGCCGACGGCGACCGTGAAGGGATGGCCCGCCACCGGTCGCCCGTTTTTCAAATGGCCCTCCAGGCTGATCTGGGGGTCGTCCGGCGGGACGAAATCGTCAAACCGGCTCAGCGGTGTTGCCGCCGATTCTACGTAGTTGCCGTATACATCGACGGCCCGGGCCATGAAGAAATGCCGGCTGCCGGCCTCGTAACTGCGGTAGATGACGTATTCCGGCCCGTAGTGTTTGCCGATCAGCTCAAAGGGCCCGCTTGCGCTGCGGCCGTAGTAAAACTCCACCTGGGCGATCGGCTGGGTGCTGTCCAGCACCGTCGCGCGCAGTTCCACCGGTTTGGGCAGCCAGCTTCCTTCCAGCGCAAGGTTGCAGGCAAAGGGGTTGGCCGGGAGGCCTTCGCCCTGCAGCAATACGCGCCGGATCTGGGAGGCCCGGACAGCGCCCCACACGGTTTCGATTTCAGCGGTGATCTCAAACGGCTGGCCGTTTCGCAGGTCGGCCGGCACCGGCACCCGGGCGGCAAAGGGCTGGCTGGTGCGCACGGCCACGGATTCGCCGGCGATGCGGTAGCGCACGGCATTGACACCGTCGGTGTCTGTCAGGGCCAGCGGGATCCATTCGGTCTGGACAAAGACCTGGTTGGCGTCCGGAGAATACAGGGCGGCCGATGAATCCAGCGCCTGTTTTGACAACTGGTAAACGGTCAGGCCGTAAGCCCCCTGGCCCAGCAGCAGGCGATCGTGGGCCAGATCAAGGGCGGTCACGGTATGGGCGGCGGTCAGGAAGGGTTCGGTGTCCGCCGGCCAGGGACCGTTCGTATCGATGCGGTAAACTCCGTTTCCGGCGGCCGCCCACAGGGCGCCAGGGCCCATTGCCAGGGCACTGATGAAGTCGCCCAGATCCAGGTACTCGTCTGCCAGATCCCGCAGGCGCAGACGGTGCAGCAGGCTACCCATCGCGTAATACAGGTCGTCACCGTCACTGGTGATCCGGCGGATCGGTTCGCCGGCGTTGAGAATGGCGGTCCTTTGAATTTCCGCCTCAAAGATGGGGAAATCCCCCACATCGACGCGGTAGACGCTGCCGTTGACCGTGCCCGCCAGCAGGCTTTCGCCCCCAGCGGCCAGGGAAACGATGTCGTCTCCGGCACTTACCACCACCGTATCTTTGTGCGCCAGATCGCGGGATGCCAGGTACAGGGTCGGCCCGGCCGCCGCCACCACCTTTTCTTCGGTGAGCAGCAGGTGGCTAAACGGCGCGCCTGTAAAGATGACGGTTTCACGACCCGCTGGATCCAGGGCCACAACCCGACTGACATCCGCCTGGAGCAGGTAGCGCGTTTCACCCGCGGCCGCCACGGCGTGGGTGCCGAAGGTAAACGGCGCCGGATGCACCTGTTCTGTCCAGTCGCCGTTGCCGGACTGCTGCAGGGTCACGGCCCCGTAATGGTCGGCTGCCGCCAGGTAGGTTCCCTCCTCGAGGGCCACAGCGCGGATATTGCCCCGCGGCCGGCTGCTCTGGTAAATCAGCTGCGGGGCATGAGATGTTGGTTGGAGACCGATGACGGCCCCTTTCGATGCGCCGACCCAGATGCGGCCTCCGGCCACGAACGCCCGGGTCACATCACGGCCCAGGTCCGCCGCCAGGCTGCCGATGGCCTCCGGCGCCAGCGGGTTGCGGATGTCGATCACCTGGATTCGGCCCGCTCCCGCATCTGAATCCGGAGCCAGGGCCAGCAGTTCGCCCTGCAGCATCAACAGGCGGTCGGCGTTGACTGCCAGGTCGAAACGCCGGCTGCTCAAATGTTCGTCGATCACGTACAGTTTGCCGTCAACCGCTGCCGCAAACAAGTGATCGCGATCCTGCGCCAGTGCCGTAAATGCGCCGGAGAGGCGTTCGACTGCCTGGAAATCCCCATCCACCAGCAGGATTTCTTCCGTGGTCAGCACCACGAAGTGATCCGACCGGGCCTGGATATCCAGCACCCTGCCGTTGACGGCGATGCCCGCCGCCGCTTCCACGGCATTTCCGGCAATGGTGTAGCCGTTGAGGTCCCCGTCGATGACCGCCAGGGCGCGATTGTCTGCGATGGTCAGGTGACCGATTTCGCCGGCTATTGGTTTTTGGCTGAGCAACCGGTATTCGTCGGCTGGATCGACGACCACGATGCCGACATCACGCAGGGCCAAAATCAGGCGGTCACCGAGATGGTCCATGGCATCCACCGCGGTTTCGAGGGTGGCGCGCGGTTGGCCGTCAATGTCGTAGAGGGAGCGGCCCTGGGCAAACCAGGCATCGCCGATGTCCGCCAGCCCGGCCTGAAAAGGCCTGTTTTCGGTGGCAGCGACCATTTCGATCGGATCGATCACCTCGATTGTGTGGGTTTGGTTGCGCTCGTTGCCCAGGCCGTCGGAAACCGTCGCACTGACCCGCAGGGCACCGACATCGCCGGGAACGTGGAGTTGGACACGCAGATCGTCGGACGCCAGCAATCGATCCTGGTCGTCATAAACTTCAATCCGGCTGATCAGCTCCCCGTCAATGGGGGTGCTGATCCGGACGTCAAGCTCCGAACCCGCCATGATCCGGCGGCCGGCCCCGTCAATGGCCAGCCGCGGCAGCTGTAGCTCCGGGTACACCCGGATCCCCGTCTCCGATTCGCTGAAGAAATAGCGATCCCCGTAATAGGCCCGCACCCGCACATAGAGGTTTTGCTGTTCTTCGATCTCCGGCAGTCGCAGGGTCAGGTAGCCGTCGGCGTCGGACACCAGGCGGCGATCGATGAGGTCGCGGTTGAAGTCGAGCAGACTGATTTCCGTGTAATGGAAAGCCTCACCGCTCTCCCGGGAGGCGGCAAACGCCACGGTCATCGGGCTGCCTTCGGTAAAGGCCTGATTGGGCCGCGGCTGGAAAAGCCGCACGGTTTCAAGGCCCACGCTGTTGTCGGCCAGCACAATATCGTAGGTGTCTTCCAAAGACCCGTTGAGCAGCAGCCCGAAGGAGACCTGGTCTCCTGCCGGCGGCACGTCCAGCCATTGATGGGCTGTTGGCCCGGTCGCGGTGGCAGCCGGAAGGGTATCCGCTGACCATTGCACGCCGGCGGTTTCAATCCGCGCCTGGCTTTCCAGACCGATCACCGCCGGAACCCGTGCCCCCCGGACCAGGAGGCTGCCTGCAGCGGGCAGGCTTTCACGGATCGCCGTCAGCGCCGTTTCCTCTCTGGTAAGCAACGCACTGTTGGCGGTGCCGCTGCGGTCCGTGCGAACCACCTCGATTGCGCCGCTTGAAAGCCCCTTTCGCGGCAGGAACCACTGGACCTGCTGATCCCGCCAGATGGGCGAGGCCGCCAGGCCATTGCCGCTGTTGTCAAAGAAGGCAACCGTGTCGCCGCCCAAAGTTGCGGCAGGGGAAGTGTCTTTTACGATCACCCCCGAAACGGCCTCTTCCAGGCCCGGATCAAAGGCGGATTCCACGGCAGCCGCGATGGTCGCCCGCAGCCGGATGATGCCCGGTGTCCCTCCGGCCGTGCGCTCGTAGACCGCGTTGCCGGTAAACACGAGCCGATCCGCGCCATTGGCGGCCAGGGCCACCCGCTCGTCACCGATGAAGGCCTGCCAGGTGCCCTCGGTGTAAGGTCCGTCGGCCAATACCCAGAAAAGCTCGCCGTCGGAAACGGCCCCGTATACCGGGCCGCCGGCATCGATACGACCCAGATCGACCAGCGAACCCTGGTCATCGACAAATGCGTAGCGCTGCAGGATGTTGTCCGTCCAGGTGATCAGGCGTTTGCCGTCCACCAGCATGCCGTCTGCGGGGTCCAGGGCCGTGTAGGACTGCCGGGTGAGCGCCAAAAATTCTTCACCGGCCACGGCCAGGACGTGGAGACCGGCCTCGGTCAGCACCAGCAGACGGCCGGCGTCGACCGCCGCCATGCGCACCGGATCGCCGATCAGCTGCCCCGCCACCGGGACAAACCGGCCGTCGGCAAAGGCGTAAGCATCGAACAGGGCGCCGTGGCGCGTAAAGAGCATATTGCCGCTGCCGCCCAGGACCTCGCCCAAAATGGGCTGGCGACGGACACCGGCCAGGGCGCCGGCTTCCAGGGGCCAGAAAAGCAGGGTGCGGGAGGCGCCGTCGGTCTCCTGGGCCACCAGGCCGCAGCCGGTAAACTGCAGGTTTTGGAGTTCTCCCGTCTCGTGTTGGAACAGGATGGTGTCCAGGCTGCGCAGCTGGTAGCCGCCGTCGCGGTGGTTCACTGCGAAAACAAGACCATCCGTGGCCCCGGCCAATCCCGGAACAACGACCATGTCGGCGGTCATATCGGCGGCGCCGGCCGGCACATAGACCGTCTGGGCCGTGTCCGCCAGGTATGGCCATTTCACCAGGGTGTGCTCGGTGGCTTTCTCGTTGCCGGAGCGATCCTTCAATACACCGCTGATCTTGACGGCACCGCCTTGGGTGCCGATGGCCACACTGCGCGGTCCGGCACCGACCGGCCACTGGACGGTCGCCGCCGCATCGGCGGGATCCGCTACCCGGACGGCTGAATCATCGGAAAAATCACTCATGCCCTCCGGCCGACGGGCGTCGACCCACAGCTGGGTGCCGCTGAGAATCGCGGCCTCCGGGGTAACGATCAGCGGCAGTTCTTCGGCGATGCCGCTGTCCTCGAGCACGTTGACAAACCGCCTGGCGCTCAGGGCCCCGGCCTGCAGCCGCAGCACCACCACCAGGTTTTCATCCACCGCAGGCAGAACCGCCGGAACGGCAAAGCGTTCCGGATCGTCCTGCCCGCGGGACACCGCAACCGGGGCCGGATTGCCGGGATGGTCTTCGTTGCCCCCCAGGTCCATGTGGAGCAGGGCCTCGGTGATATTGCGCATCACCACCTCGAGAGTGATCGGCTCGCCGGCATGGAATACGGCGCCGTCAGGGGGGGCCAGCAGCGCAAGCGCGGGTTCGCCTTTGGTGGCGTCATAGGGGTTCAAGGTCACCGCCGAAGGCAGGCTGACATTGCCGTTGGAATCCACGGCGCGCGCTCGGATCGTCACCGGTTCAATCCCGTTGGCGGTGTAGTCAAAGCGGCCGGGATTGCTCAATGGTTGCCATTCGTCTTCGCCGACTGCGACTTCGACCCGGTCGATCCCGTAGCGGTCAAAGGACTTGATCAGCACCGCGGTCACCTCGCCCAGGGGGATTGCGGCACCGTCCGGCGGTGAGGCGATGGAAACCGTCGGTGGGGTGGCATCCAGCAGCAGGGTGTAGGCGTCATCGAAGAACTTGGTCCCGCTGAAACCATAGGTCAGCCGCAGGCGCAGCGGCACCTGGTCGCCGGTGATGTCTCTCAATCTGGGGTTGAGGTAGGACAGGCAGATCGTGGCACTGCCGGCGCCCGTGTGCTCGATGCTCACTGGGTAGGTGCGGTCGAAGATGCGCAGTTCGCTTCCG
>Ga0272443_10001317_pt1 | contig 37340 bp, 30 predicted proteins | sample SSMAcet12_FD_193581 | JGI IMG/M metagenome (GOLD analysis project Ga0272443, IMG submission 193581) | Marine sediment archaeal communities from Little Sippewissett salt marsh, Falmouth, MA, United States - SSM-Acet-12 | ecosystem: Environmental > Aquatic > Marine > Wetlands > Sediment ...
GCTGCTCCGGGAGCGTCTGCAGGGTTCAGACCGGCGAGGAGAACGCCCGCTTTCCGGTACTCATAGCCGGGCTGATAGAGTGCATCGAGCAGCTGCTCCGCGGCGTTGAGCAGGACAATGGAATCCTGCGACGGCTCCTGCAGAGCAAGAGTTCTCGTCCCCCAGTAGCGCTCGCTCTCGTGATTGAAACGGCTCGTTGCGGCAAAGACCGTAACAAGCGAAGTTCGGAGACCTTCACGGCGCAGCTTGAGAGCGCACCGTCCGGCAAAGGTCGCCACCGCCTGTCGCAGATCCTCTTTCGATCTCACCGTCCGCCCGAACGAGCGGGAGGTGCAGATGCTTTTCTTCACCGGCCTCACCGCTTCCAGAGCCAGACATGAGTGCCCGTTCAGCTCAGCCTGAACCCGTGCCCCGGTCACATGCATATGCTGCCTGATCCAGGCGGGCGATGCAGCGGCAAAATCAGCTGCCGTACCAATACCGTTCGTCTGCAGGAAACTCGCCCACTGCCGTCCGACGCCCCAGATATCACCAACCGCGATCAGCTTCAGCGCACGCTGAATCTCCGCATCGCGCTCAAGCACGCATACCCCATCATACTCCAGGTGCTTCTTGGCAATCCGGTTGGCAATCTTGGCAAGCGTTTTGGTTGCGGCAATCCCGACCCCCACAGGAATACCGGTATGCCTCCGTACTGTCCTTCGGATCTCGCTCCCGTAGCGCTCAAGGTCAAAGCGCCCGAAACCGCTGAGATCGAGAAAAGATTCGTCGATCGAATACACCTCGATCGACGGCGCAAAACCTGCCAGCGTCGTCATCACCCGCGAAGACATATCGCCATAGAGCGGATAGTTGGATGAAAAGACAGCAACCCCGTGGCGCAGCAGCAGTTCGCGGCACTTGAACTCCGGGGCGCCCATCCCGATCCCCAGGACCTTCGCCTCCTCTGAACGGGCAATAACGCACCCGTCGTTGTTCGACAGCACAACGACCGGCCGCCCGACAAGCGCAGGATTGAACACCCGCTCGCACGAAGCGTAAAAATTATTGCAGTCAACCAGAGCGAACATGGCGTATACCTCTCCCGACTATCTCGGTTTATGCACAATAAAGGTCACGATACCCCAAACAAGAAAATCGCTCTCTTCCGTAATGCGGATAGGCTGAAATTCGTCATTTGCCGGCATAAGGAACAGAGCGTCCTGCCGCAGGGCAATCCTCTTGACAGTAAACTCGCCATCGAGAAAGCATACCGCGATATCGCCGTCTTTGGCCTCAAGCGACTTGTCGACGATCAGAAGATCACCATCGACAATACCGGCATCCCTCATAGAAGAACCTTTCACCCTGGCATAGAAGGTTGCGGCAGGATGCTTTATCAGGGCCTTATTCAGATCGAGCGACAACTCCTCGTCATCTTCCGCAGGAGATGGAAACCCTGCAGCAACCCCTGTTCCGGCCACAGGAAGTTCAAGCACCGTCGTCAGATCCGATGCATAGAAATCCAGCGAAGGCGCTGTATGTATTCTCGTAAGCTTCATATTTTTTTTAAAATAGGCGACCTGCACGCCTGAAATCCCGGTTGCAGCAACCTCCTTGAACAAAGCATCTCGCTGGAAGAACGCTCCGCGTGTGAAAACAGGTGCGGCAGAAAACCGTCAGGGGGTTTGCATGCCGCGGGTAAATGTATGTCGGTAGTGCCCGCCCGGTGTACCGTCTCCGTCTCCGTCAAGCTTTTCCCCGTTTTCTGACAGCAGGGTGTCGTAGAGCGATACGTCAATCCGGCAAAAGGAGTCCGGACTTCCCGTACACGTCGATGTCCATGAGGTCTGATCTGATTTCCAGCGAAGAATAGTTGACGGGGTTGTGGGCGGATCGTCGGAATTGGCTTTAACGAATTTCCCTGATATCAGCTCCTGTCCTTTGAGCTTGCCATCCTTGAAATATTTCAGATTGACGCTGATCGAGGAAGGGTTGAGCGATGCCGGATCAAATTTTTTTGTCGTATGAAAATTCAACACAAACGTGCTGCTGCCGGGAAATGAATAGGTGTAAAGGCCCTCCTTGTAAACTTGAAAGGCAAACTTCGGCTTCGTTTCAGCAATTGACGCCGGCAGTGTCACCTTATACTCTGTCGCCCCCTGAACAGAGGGTTTGACAACATCAGGAGAAACCGGAACATTACGAACCAGAGGCCCGCCCGCCTCTGCAGAAAAGGAGGAGAACAACAACGCGGCAGCAAGAGCACCCGGACTCGCAGACCGGAAAAAACGTGAAAACAGATTCATGTCTGGAACGGTTTAAGCGTGTAACAAAGATTTGATCCAACGGTCTCTACTGCTGAATGTAACCATTCTCTGCCTAACCGCCGAAAAAAGCACTTCTTCACATACCGCGCCGCACACGAAAACCGCATCAGACGGACTATGCCTCCCCGCTCTTCAGCCAGCTCTGGATCTCATCGATATCCGACTCGGAAACGAGACCGGACGCTTTCTTGAGCATGAGAAGATTGATAATATACTGGTAGCGGGCTTTAGCAAGATCCTGCCTGGACGTAAGCAGTTTCACCCGGGATTCAAGCACATCGACTCTGGTGGAAAGACCGGCCTGCACCCCTTTTTTCGTACTCCTGCAAGCTGTTTCTCTGGAAATGACCGCTTTTTCATACGCTCTGACCTGCAGAACAGCATTCAGCACGGCATGGTAGTACCTGCGGATATCGGCAACGACCTGGCGCTCATACCAGGAGAACTCCTCTTCCGCCTTGACACAGCCAACTCTGGCCTGGCGCACCGAGGCGCTGATATAGCCGCCCGTATACATCGGCACCTTTAACTGCAGCATCAACGAATAGGTATCATAAGCCCGGTCGATAGTATAACTGGTCTCACTGACCGAGTAACTCCTTCCTGCAACAAGATCAAGAGAAGGATAGGCTGCTCCCCGATTCTTCTCCAGCTCACGACGAGCGATGTTCATCCCCTCTTCAGCGGCACCGATCTCCGGGCTTTTTTCCATAGCAAGGGCAAGCCACACGTCGACATCAACAGGGTCCGGATCGTCGAGAGGCAGTAACCCGGCCGAAAGAGGCCGCAACTCACGCGCATAGATTCCTGTCAGGCGCTCCAGCTCGCGCCGGTTGAACTCATCGCTGTTACGAGCTTCTATCTCATCGGCTACAACACTGTCATAACGGGCCTCTGCTTCGTCAACTGCAGTCACTGTCCCGAGACCGTTTTTCAATGCCCGTCGGGCCTGCTTCAGCCTTTCAGCAGCAGCGGCAACCCTCGCCCGGCTCACCCCGACTCCTTCTTCAGCATACAGCACATTGAAGTACGCCTCAACGGTGCGCACCATCAGGTCATTCGACTCATTGCGAAGTATCTCGCCGCTTTTTGCCGCAATCGCCTTCGCCTGCTTGTATGACGCAGCACTTCCCAGGTTAAAAAGCGACTGCTTCAGCGTGATACTGCTCGACTCGGTATTGTAGTAGCTGGTGCCAGCCAGCGAACTGCTGCGGGTACTGTTTCTTCCGCGGGAGCTCTGCGCCTGAATGTTGGGACGCAAGGCTGCACGCGCCTTAGCGATCTCCTCCTGCTGCATGGCATACTCCGCTTCTGCAACACGAAGCCTGGCGTCATAGGAGCGGGCCTGCTCCCATGCACCCCGAAGATCAAGCGATTCAGCCGATGCGCTCCCGAGCCCGCAGAGGACAGAAAGCATCAGTAACATCAATGGTTTGGTCATCTTCCTACTCCTCCTTCAAAGATGCGGTTATCCGTTTGACCAGCGGATGCAGCAGATAGGTCAGCAGCGTGCGTTCACCGGTACGGATCACCGTCTGCACCGGCATGCCTGCCTGCAGTTTCCTGCTGCCGAGTGACGCAATGCCTTCGGGAGTCAACGCTACCCGGGCGAGATAGTAGGTCGCCCCCGGCATCACAGGATTCATCTTCGGGTCAGTAATCAGGTCATGGGAGACCGACTCGACCACACCGCCAACCATGAGCATAGGAGAGTGCGCAAACGAAGCAAAACGCATATCCGCCGGAAGACCAGAGTGCACCCTGTCAATCAGGTGAGGCGCTACTCGGACCTCAACCAGCAGCTTTTCATCAAGCGGAACGATATCCATGATCTTTTCACCGGGAGAGATCACCGCTCCGACCGTCTGTACCTGCAGACCAACGACCTGTCCGGAAGCAGGAGAGCGGATACCGGTTCGCTCCAGTTCATCATGCAGGGCGGCGGTTTTTTCCTGCCAGGCATCGACAGCAACCTGCACAGCGGCCATCTCGGATGCCCGCTGAGACTGCAGCTCCGCAAGGTGCCCCTCAAGCTCCAGTTGCTGGTATCGCGGTGCATAGCCTTCAGAAACCATAGCACGCACCCCTTTCAGCCGCTCACACACCGAACGCATGGCTTGCTGTCGGGCAGTAAAAAGCTCCCGCTGCGTTGCCATCATCTCAGCGGCCAGCGCGGTATCGGGCGAACGCAGCAGATCGGGATGAAAGGTGATTGATGATGCTCCCCGCTCTTCAGCCAGAAGTCTGCTTTCGGCCGCCCGCAAGCCGAGATAGTGCTGATAAACCTCCCTGTAGCGGGCAAGGGTCTCCTGATCGGACAGTGTCATAAGAAGATCATCTTTTCCAACCATCTGCCCTTCGCGCACGTTGACCGAATGGACAATTCCCCCCTTCAGATGCTGGACCACCTTGCTTCGGGTGGAGATACTGACCGCTCCGGTACACGGCACGCCTTCATCAAGCGGAGCCAGCGCCGCCCAGAGAAGAAAAGCGCCGAAACCTGCGAGCAGCACCATAATGCCGATGCGCATCGAGCCTGATGTTTTCCAGAACGTCGCGGAGGATGTGCTCTGCTTCTTGTCGCTACTGTTTTCCGGTAAGAAATCTGAAGGCTCTGTACTCATAATCTGGTTTTCTCTGCCGGCTTTGATGCCGTTTTTCTTGCTATCATTGTTTTCATCACGTCGTCACGAGGTCCGTCGAGGGAAATATGTCCCTCATGCATGACCATGATCCGGTCGGCAAGGTTGAGCACCGAAGGACGGTGGGTAACGACCACCACTGTTTTTCCGGCATCGGCACGAGCGCGCAGGGCCCTGTTGAGCGCACGCTCTCCCGCCTCGTCAAGATTGGCGTTCGGTTCGTCAAGCACCAAAATGGAAGGATTGCCGTAGAGCGCGCGAGCCAGTGCAACGCGCTGACGCTGTCCGCCGGAAAGCATCGAGCCGCCCATACCGATCTGCGTATCGTAGCCTTTCGGGAAACGGAGAATCATCTCATGAATGCCGCTCATGGTAGCAGCCTCGATCACCCGGTCTGCATCGAGATCGCCAAACCTGGCGATATTTTCTGCAAAAGTACCGTCAAACAGCTCGACATCCTGAGGCAGATAGCCGCTCATGGGACCGATCATCGAACGATCCCATGAGGATACAGGAATGCTGTCGATGAGCACCGTACCGGTGGTTTCCGGCCAGATCCCGAGCAACGAACGGGCAAACGTTGATTTCCCCGAACCCGACGGGCCGATGAGCGCAACCAGCTCACCCGGCTGGAACGAGGTGTTGAGACCGTGCAGCACAGGAACCCGCCCGTCCGCCGCCGTTGCCGAGAGATTTTCAACCCGGATCCGGCCTTGCAGCTCCTGAGACTGCTCGGCACGCTCAGGCATGGTGTAGCCGGCAAGCAACGCTTCAAGCCGAAAAAATCCCCCTTTAGCCTGAACAAACTGCTTCCAGGTACTCACCATCATATCGAGCGGAGCAAGCGCGCGCGACATAAGCACGTTGCCTGCAATCATCGAACCGACCGACATCTCCCCGTTCAGAACCAGAAGGGCTCCTGCACCAAGCGTGAGCGACTGCATGGAGTAGCGGATAAACTTCGTCAAGGACTGTTGCCGCTGCTGATGATCGTGCTGAGCCGAAGCGGCACCGAGAGCCCTCTCATACCGTTCAATCCAGCGCTCTCTCAGGGGAAGGGTCATTCCCATAGCGTGCAGTGGCTCGATGTTGCGCAGCTTGCTCTGCACATAGGTTACGGCATCGAGCGAGGCATCTGCCGCAGCGTCAATGCCCCTTGCCGATGCCGCCTGTCCTGCCCAGGCAGTGACACCGAGCGCAAGAGAGAACAGAATGCCCAACCATCCGATAAGCGGATGAAGCATGAACATGACCACAACATACACCGGTGTCCAGGGCATATCGAAAAAGGCAGTCACCCCTGTACCGGTAAGAAACTGACGGATATTGGTCAGATCGGTAAACGTCCGGACCGTATCGAGACGGGCATTTTTCAGATACTCGCTGAACCCGGCGTGGAATACCAGAGAACCGAGCATTCCGTCAAGCCGGATACCGATACGCACCAGTAGCCTTGAACGCAGCCACTCGGCCAGAGCGATAACCCCGAAGAAGCTCACCATAAGCATCGTAAGCACCAGCAGCGTGAGCTCGTTGCGGCTTACCAGCACACGATCATAAACCTGCAGCATGTAGATTGTCGGCGTCAGCATCAACAGATTGGCGATCATGCTGAGCAACCCGACCAAGACAAAATCCTGCCTGAAACGCATCAGGACATCACCAAGAGAACTCTTCCTCAATGCATCTATCGTCTCCTGCAATTTCATCGTCCACCCCCCGCAACCGGTACCATGGAAGAAACAACTGGCGCTCGGTTGACGGCTTTCGGTTTTGAGTCCGATCTCATGGATCCAAGGACCTCGTCGCGCAAGCCGAACTTCTGCACCCGTCCGTCGATGAGTACCAGCATGTGATCGAGCGCACTGAGCAGATTTTTTCGCTGAGTGATCACCACCACCGTAACCCCGTCGCGCTTCAGCGCCCTGAGCAGCTCAAGAAGCGATGCATCGCCCTCGTCATCAAGACTTGAATCGGGCTCATCGAGCACAAGAAAACGGGGATCGCCATAGACCGCGCGGGCAAGGCCGACGCGCTGTCGCTGGCCGCCGGAAAGAAACGCCCCGTCGGCACCGATCCGGGTATCGTACCTGTCAGGCAAAAGATCGATCAAAGCGTCGATACCTGCCAGCCGACACGCTTTTTCAAGCATCGAACGATCAATGTCGCCGAAGCGGGCAATATTCTCGGCGATGGTACCGTCAAACAGTTCGACGTCCTGCGGCAGATAGCCGACCCGTGGTCCCAGTTCCTCCTTATCCCATGCGTAGACATCAATACCGTCCAGGCGGACCGTGCCCTGACGTGCCTGCCAGATCCCCGTCAGGAGTCGAGCGAGCGTGGTTTTCCCCGAAGCCGAAGGGCCGACAACGGCCAGCGAATCTCCGGGGACAAGTGCGAAACTGACCCCCTTGAGGACAGGCTGCCCCCCGCCTGGAGGAGCGGCAATAACGCCTTCAACGCTGAGCCTGCCTTCAGGAGAAGGCAGGGCCATCCCTTTCTCCGGCACCGGATAAGTGTTCAGGAGAAGCGCGATACGACCCCAGGCTTCCCTGGCAGCCTCGATCTGACGCCAGCCGGTGATAATCTGGACAAGAGGTGCCAGGAGGCGTCCTCCGAGGATAGAGCCGACAATCATAAGGGAGCCGCTGAGCAAGCCCTGAAGCGCGAGCCAGCCACCGGCCCCCAGCAAAATCGAACCCTGAAGCAGCTGTACCATCCGGGAAAGCGCAGCTCCGCTCCCTGCATGATCTGACGCAATAGCCTGTTCGCGAAGAAATGCCTGCTGCAGTTTGAGCCACCGGGCATGAATACCAGGCAACATAGCCATGGATTCGATAACCTGGGCGTTTTTCAACGCGCCTTCCGCATAGTGGCGCGAAGCTGTCGCGTAGCGATTGGCATCCCTGAACGGCTCATGTGTTCTGCGTTCATTCATAAAACCGATAACCGCCTGAAACAAAGCGCCGCCGACGGCAATCCAGCCAAGAAGAGGACTGACCAGAAAGAGCAGCACAAGAATCAAGAGCGAAAGCGGCACATCAAGCATCGACAGAAACGGTGTTGAAGGCAACGCCTCGCGAATTGTTTTCAGATCGTTAAGAGGCTGCACGCCGCCTGCCTGAGTCCCCTGCAGCCTTGCCGCAAAGATCGCGTGCAGCACCCGCTCGCGCAGCGACCTGTCCAATTCAAGAGCACCTTCCTGCATATGACGGCTCCTGACCCATTCAAGCAGCTCGAGCACGATATAGAGCCCGATAACCAGAATGGTCAGCATCAGCAGCGTCGAAAAACTCCGGCTGTTAATCACCCGGTCATACACCTCGAGCATATACAGACTCGGGGCAAGGACCAGAATATTGGTAAAAAAACTGATCAGAAAAACCCTGATGAGATAGGGGAAGATCTGCGAAAAAAGCTCCTGTGTCTCAATATTCTTTTGTGATTGTTTCACTCGCTCTGTACCCGTTCATTCATTGAAAGACATGAAGGGCAACTGCCCTTCATAAGAAAAGACTGCCACCCCGAAAAGGATGACAGTCTGTTACTGTTACGCCGATTACCCTACAACGCAAAGGCAAGAATACCGACTATACCAATCCCTGCGAGAACAACTCCCGTACTGCTGCCGGAGTCATCTGAGGTCGCTGCGAAAGCTGCCTCGACTGCATCGGTGGTAAAGTTATACTCTTCGGTACCCTCATAGCCGTTACCGGAAAGATCAAGGACCGAACCATCAGCGAAGGTGATGAAAAACTCGGTATCCTCGACGAGGTCAGCCGTCGGGTCGATGGTCAGTGTATCACCATCAAAATCAAGGTTCTGGCTCGTTGCGGCATCATAGCTTTCAACAAGATCACCATCGGCCGAGCCCTCCCTGATCTCGATCGTCCCGCTTCCCCGCTGGATAATCTCGTTGAAGGTGACAACGATATCGCTGTCAGGAAGAACATCCACCTCGCCGTCTGCAGGAGCAAACGACTCAACGGCAGGCGCGATCGTGTCGCCCTCAAAAGCCGCACTCACTTCAGAGTTCAGCGGGAACGCAACATCACCGCCTCTGGACGGATCGTAACCAATCAGCGGATCGAATGACTCCTGGCTGTATGGAGCAGCGCCACGCTGTTCAGCATAATGGTTATAGGTATCCACATCCCACGTGCTGGCATAACCGGACCATCCATCCTCCATGACGCCCCAATCGTCCCAGGCAAGCCCCTGGTCCGTTCCGTAGAGGTAACGACTTGCGGCAACCTCGTGCTCGACATTCATTCCGTCGCCGATAAAGAGGATCACATGCTCGGCACCTTCCTGGAAAGCTGCCTCGCGCATCACATCATAAATCTGAGTGTTGTCGACGATGTCAGATCCTTCGTACCACTGCCCTTCGTACTCTGCGAAAAGTTCTGCTCCCGCACCGCGCGCCTGCAGGGTCACCAGTTCGTTGGTGTGGCCTGTCGTGCTGTAGCTCACCTCGCCGTCAGGATAGGTAAAGTTGTACGGCGAGCCCTCCTGCAATGGAAGATTCCCCTCTCCCAGCACCTCATTGCTCTTGAGATAGCTGTTGGAGTGATCGCTGGTCACAATGATCAGCGTGTTCGACCAGTCCATGTCGTTCTCGCCTGACTCGACATACGCTTCGGCTGCCCGTACCGCCTGGTCAAGGTCATAGACGCCGCCGATCATGTTCTCATAGTCGTTGGCATGGTTGTTCCAGTCGATATCACCCTGCTCGAACATCACGAAAAAGCCGTCCTCATCCTGGTCCAGCACCGACAGCGTCGCCTCGGTCACATCGACGAGCGTCGGATCTTCATCAATACCATCACCCCTTGTCACCTCGGGGCTTCCTGGCGCATCGGCCACATCGTAATAGTCGAAGTTACCACCGCCTGTACCGAACAGTCCGAAGAGCTTGTCACCGTCGGCAAGGCTCACTTCAGCCGCAGCATCTCTGAGCGCCTGACCGCCGTCAACATCCTCTTCACGCTCGACAAACACGTATGGCGTCCCGTCATAGTCTCCGACAAACGCATCGTACTCGTCATTCAAACCATTGTCGTTGATATCTCTGTCAATGCCTGCCGCGTCTTTTGTCGCCTTGGCGAAATAGCTGTCAAGACCGCCGCCGATCACGACGTCAGGCTGAACATCGAACAGAATCTCGTGAGCGATATCCCATTTATTGCCCCTGGCAACATCGTGGCTGACAAAGGTTGCCGGCGTCGCATGCGAAAACGGTACCGTACTGGCCACACCGATCGAGTAGCCCATCTCCGATCGCAGCGTTTCAGCAATAGTGGTGAGCTCTCCGCCTTCGGGATCGCCGCTTGCCCAGGCGACATTGCCCGCATCGGTTTTATGCCCGGTCGACATCGCCGTTCCGGCTGAAGCCGAATCAGTCGCCTTGGCATCTTCGAGGAAATACTCGTTGATGCTCTCTTCAGAAAGAGTAGAAACAAAAAGCGGATAAGGCGCCGCACCGCCTTTGGACGGATCGTAACCAAGCATCGGATCGAATGACTCCTCGCTGTACGGTTCAGCATCGTTCCGCCCGGCATAGTAGTTATAGGTATCCACATCCCAGGTTGCCGAATAGCCTTCCCATCCGTCCTCCATCGTCCCCCAGTCATCCCAGGCAAGTGCCTGATCGTCACCATAGAGATAACGGCTGGTGGCAAGTTCATGCTCGATGTTCATACCGTCACCGATGAAAAGGATAACATGCTCCGCTGCACCGCTATCCACGGCATCGAGCATCACATCGTAGATCTGGGTATTGTCGACGATGGGAGCGCCGTCATACCACAGCCCGGCATACTCTTCAAAGAGTTCGGCGCCTGCACCGCGAGCCTGCAGGGTCACCAGTTCGTTGGTATGGCCTGTCGTGCTGTAACTGACCTCGCCGTCCGGATAGGTGAAGCTGTAGGGGGTACCCTCCTGTAATGGCAGATTTCCCTCTACAAGCACCTCGCTGCTTCTGAGATAGCTGTTGGAGTGATCGCTGGTCACAATGATCAGCGTGTTTGACCAGTCGATATCATCGTTCGGATCAGCATCGATATACGCCTCGGCTGCCCGTACCGCCTGGTCAAGGTCATAGACGCCGCCGATCATGTTCTCATAGTCGTTGGCATGGTTGTTCCAGTCGATATCACCCTGCTCGAACATCACGAAAAAGCCGTCCTCATCCTGGTCCAGCACCGACAGCGTCGCCTCGGTCACATCGACGAGCGTCGGATCTTCATCAATACCATCGCCCCTCGTCACCGATGGACTGCCGGGATCATCGGCAACATCGTAGTACTCGAAGTTGCCTCCGGCAGTACCGAACAGCCCGAACAGCTTTTCCCCGTCAGCAAGGCTCACCTCGGCCGCTGCCTCCCTGAGCGCATCACCGCCATCGACATCGTCTTCGCGTTCGACGAACACATAATCTGTTCCGTCACTTCCTGCGACAAACGCATCGTAATCGTCATTTTTACCGTTATCATCAAGATCACGGTCATTGTTTGCCGCGTCTTTTTTCGCCGTGGCAAAATAGCCGTCAAGACCGCCGCCGATCACGACGTCAGGCTGGACATCGAACAGGATCTCATGTGCGATATCCCATTTGTTTCCGCGGGCAACGTCATGACTGACAAAGGCCGCCGGCGTCGCATGCGAGAACGGCACCGTACTGGCAACACCGATCGCAAAATCGTAATCATCCCTCAGTGTTTCAGCAATAGTGGTCAGCTCCCCGCCCTCAGGATCCCCGCTTTGCCAGGCGATATTGCCGGCATCGGTTTTCTGGCCGGTCGACATCGCCGTCGCCGCTGATGCCGAATCAGTCGCTTTCGTTTCTTCGAGAAAATATCGGTCAATGTCAGCTCTCGACAGCGCATCCTCGTTGCCCAGCGAGTAGACGCTGACCGTTCCGCTCACTTCGTTGGAGACGACAAGCAGGTCGTCACCGTTCGGGCTCTCGGTATCGTCGATGAAGAGCAGACCTTCGGGAGCCACATCTCCGTCAGTGTAGATCCACTGCACGAACTCCGGCTGCTCGGGATCGGAAATATCGAACGCCATGACACCGCCGGTCCGTTCAAGACCGACAAACGCATACATCTTTCCGTTCACCTCACCGATAGTGACACCTTCAGGCTCCGCGCCCTTGTCGTCACTGCGACCGTCAGCCTTACCCTCATCCTGATTAAACAGATCCTGATCCAGCAAAGCGGTAATACGAGCGATATCGTCGCCGGAATCATAGACCAGCTGACCGTCTTCGCTCCAGATGCTGAAAGATCGGCCACCGTAAGAGTAAAGCGCATCGTAATCACCGTCACCGTCACTATCGCCAAGTGTTGTCGTAATCTTCAACCGGCCAAGATGTTCGTCCTCCTGCAGGGTTGCCGCATCAGGAAACACTGTCGGGTCGAGATTGATATCCTTTACACGCTCTTCCTCGCTGAACCCGTCGTAATCGCGGGAATCACCCTCGTTTGCCGTCACGAGATAGGTTTTGCCGTCAACGGTATAGGATGCCAGAGAATCAGGCATATAGATACCTTTGACCGGCCAGGTGGTAATTTCAATCCCGTCGTCCTTGTTGCTCACATCCAGCGCATTGTCCGGCTCCAAGTGATCTTTGAAGCCAAGCGGGTGAATTGCGGTAATGGTCTGGGTCAAAAGATCGATTTCAGCGATACCATTGTTCTCCTGCAGTGTCACATATGCCGTCGTGGAATCATCCGATACCGTGATATATTCCGGCTCGACATCTGCGGCAAGATCTGCTCCCGGTCCGAACACCCTGAATCCGTCCTCTTCAAGAGCCGCTTCCTGGTCATTGAAGCCGCTGAAATCAAGCGTCCTGACCGTATAACCATTAGAGATATCAATAATGCTGACCGTACCATCCGGATCGACGGTGTAGTCATCATTCGGCTCGCCCTCGTTGGCGACGAGGATATAACGGCCATCGGGCGAAAACGTCACCATATCGGGAAGAGCACCAACCTCGACAACCGCAATTTCGCTGAGCGTCGCGGTTGCAAGCACCACAACACTGCCGTTATCCTGCTTGTTGTCCGCCTCGATCGCCATGGCAAGCTTACCCTGTGATACCGCCACACTGTTGACGCCTCCACCATAGGACGAGATATCGATCGACGTGCGCTTGACCAGAGCGGCAGGATTTGAAAGATCGAACACATCAACGCAGTTGCTTTCCGCGTTGGTCACAAACAGCTGCTGGGTCAGCGGATCATACGCTGAAATCTCCGCAGCGCCTTCACCTCCGACAGTGAAAGAATCGAGATGTACTGCTATGCTATCCGGCATGATTGAGGGCCCTCGTTTTTGATTATTTTGTCCATCGACCGATACTGCTGGCCATAACCTGATTTTCCTGACATGAATTTACATGACAGGTGAAACTCTTTTATTACAGCCAGGCAACAAGAGTGTTACAGCCTTGCAAACATCTCAAGAGACGAGAGATAGCATCGAGAAGATGGAACGTGAGGATGAAGATTTCCGGGGACAGGAATGCCGATCTGTTTGGAAGCGGAAGAATTCAGACCGGCAGGAAAAAAACAGGTATGATGGAGAAGAAGCTTATCAGGCTGATCGACAACGTGAGGGACCTGACAATGGGCTGACATACCGGAAAACAGGCATATGAGACAAGAAAAGCTGATCCGACAAACGCGTCACCGCATGTCCGATCGACCATCGCCTCCTGTCTGCATAGGACGAATCTCCTTGCGTATAGTCTGTCGCCGATCCCTGCCGGGGCTTTTGATACCGCGGTCTTTCTTAAAAGGAAAGTCTGCTTTCGACGACTTGAGAACAGGCACATAGAAATCAACCGGTATATCGACAACCCCTTTTTCGCCAGGCCCTTCGTAGCGGGCAACTGCCGTCACGTAGATGGCTGGCTCTATGATGCCGAGGCCATCGTCATAGAGCACCTGTACAGCGTTCTGATCGAGAATCTCTTTTGCCCCGCCGGCGATCCGGCTCAGCCTTTCGGCGATGTCGCGTCTGATCACTTTGCTGCTTTTCTGCTGTTTCTGGCGCACAGAAAAAGCCTTCACCTCCAGCCAGTTACGGATCATAGCGTTCATGACCCCGTTTTGTCCGAGATGAACAACAATTCTGGAGCCAGGGCCCTGCACCGGGATGCCGTCAAGAACCCTGCTGAAACGAACGGTAACAAGCTTTTTATAGGGCCCTCCGGTTTTGCCGTCTTTCGCTACAGCCAGATCAAGACCTCCAATCCCGGCCAACACCATCTCCTCTTCATTTTTCGGAAGATAACCGGTTCTGCCAAGATATGACCAGGCCAGCTCCTTTGCCTGTGCTGCCGATGGAAGATTTTTTGTTGATCCTTCGCCCGAATAACGCTTCAGACCATAGTTGAGAAGAAAGCTGCCTGTCCGGGCATCAATATCAAAGACCGCGGACGGGTCATGCGGAGAAGAAAAGAGATAGCGGCCGTCAATATTTTCAACCTTCTCAAAACCCGGCGCAAAAGATGAGTATTGCTGTAAATTCCACAAGATCCCGCGTGCCCCGTTCTGGTCGAGCGGTGAAACCCGAAGCGCCTCATAGCGCTTCATTGCCGGCTGCCGAACAATCGGCTGGGGAGGGGAAACCTGAAGAATTTGCTGCTCCGGACGCATACCGTTCTGCGACAGGGCATCGGACATCGATCCCGGAATCACGGCAAGCATCACGGCCACAAGCGCAACGATGGGGAGTACTCTTTTGATCATAGGTGTCCAGTCCGCAGTTAATATTGATACCAGATTCTCAACCAGGAGTGATCAGCCGGAGGATCAAGGCTGTAACTCGCGTAGGAGTCGCCATCGCATGCCGGATACATCACAGCAGCACCTCGCTCGGAGCCATTGCCATACATCCAGATAGCATCGAACCAGGACTGCCAGACAGCACCGCCCGCTTTCATTCTGATGCCGAAATAGTTGGAAATATCCTGATCGCAGGACTGGGACGCGTTGGTCCGGAAACCGCAGACCTGATGCACACCATCAAACAGACCGTTCTCCCTGGTCCAGGCGCTGTACCAGTCGCCGACCTCAAGAGGACTGGCCACCACCTTACAGGCATGAAGCGTCACGAATTCCGAGTTGGTGTCCCCCCAGCCTTCAGCTGCAAAACTGCCCGCCGAACGAAGATCCATCCAGGTTGACTGGCATTTGATATTCCAGGGGCTGCCGTGACCGACAAAGTAGGAAAAGTCCATTGCATCGACCCGCTCGTTGTTGAATGAGTCAAACTGAAATGTTTCAGCCCAGTAGTACTGGTTATAGTCAAAATGCCTGATAAAGTTCCAGACAGGAGTAGTAGCGTCACCTTCCGTTTTACTGCCGACATAGCCCCCCTCCCAACGGTCTACTGCATCAAGGCCCCTGATGGGAGACGCGACCATGAGAAGCAAAAGCAGACAGCAGAAAAACCATATCCTGCGGCAAACAGCGAGTTGTGTAGCCATGATACCTTTCCATTTTTCTTGTAGCCGTTACGAGAACCTGTCAGCATTGACGTGATTCTGCCTCTGGATTGCCGGGCAGAACAACAACACGACAAAAAGAACGTTGTTCCTGCAGGTCGTGACAAGAATTTCAGTCTCGAATCGCAGGGTCAACGACCTGCCGGCTCACCCATAGACGCCAGCTGCTGCTGTTCATAATGCTGTCTATAACGCACAAGTCCGTTATAGATCCCCCTGGCAATATCGCGCTGAACGCCAGCCTGGCGAAGAAGCTTCTCCTCCTTGGGATTAGAGAGATAGCCTGCTTCAACGAGCACGCTGGGCATCGAGGGCGTCCACAATACCATGAAGCCTGCCTGGCGTACGCCGCGGCCGTTGATGCTGGTTTTCTGCTCCATACCCTCGAGCACGTGACGCGCAACCGTCGTTGACTGCAGGGTAAAAGCGCTTTGCGCAAGGCTGCTGAGAATCATATGTTCTTCTGAAACACCCTTGTACTTCTCCTCATACCCCTCTTCCTGCTTGATGGCCGCATTTTCAAGCATCGCAACTTCCAGCGCCGCATCATTCTTGTGGGGACCGAGAATGTAGACTTCGGCACCTTCTGCCTTACGGTTTTTCGCCGCATTACAGTGCACGCTCACAAACAGTTTGGCATCATTTTGATTGGCTATTTTCCCCCTCTGCTTGAGCGCAATAAGCCGGTCATCCGTTCTGGTGTAGATCACCTTGACATCCGGCCACTCTTTCTGAAGAATCTGACCAAGCTCTTTGACAATATTGAGAACCACATCTTTTTCCTGAGTACCTCCCGGCCCCACAGCCCCAGGGTCGCGCCCCCCATGACCCGCATCGAGCACAATGGTATCGAACTTCCATTTCTGCTGATCATGAAGCAGCCCCTGCTGGATACTCTTGAGCTTTTCCTGACGGTAGGCCTGCTGCACATCGACATCGGTCAAGACAGAGATGATATAGGTATTGGTTCTCGCATCCCAGTGATACTGTGTGGACTTGAGATTAAACAAGGTGTTGTTGAAGCTCATGCTCAACTGCATAGCTCCCCCGCCAAGAGGAATCGCCTTTATCTCCTTGAGAAGTCCCTTGCTGAAGGAGCGTAAAAACATCGAGGGGTCCCCCTTGGCATTCTTGAAGGTCAGATAGGCCATCCCACTGGCGTCCGGCTTGATAAACGAGGCAACCGACTCAGCTCCTGTCGCCTTGATGCGGATCACCACGCCATTGACCAGCTCATTGATCTTCAGGGCAGTGAGTTCGGTCAGCCCGGTATGCCGGGCTGCACTACCTGCACGGATATCACGGTCCTGCGGCTTGACCACCCCGATCGACCCGACTTCGGAACCGGGACGGGAGCTCCATAAAAATGCATCGATACGACCGCGCTTTCTGTCGTAAGAAACCTCTCTGTCAAGCCAGAGAGCAAACATTCTTGCTGCGTCTGCAACAGGCAGATACAACGTCTCTCCCCGGAGAACGGGAGGCGATTGCAACTGGATCACACGGGTCTCTCCCGACGGATCCGAAGCGTCGATCCGAACGAAATTGTTCTTCTCATACAGATGGCAAAAAGAGCTCTTGCCGTCAAGAGTATTCTCGATCACCAGATGATCGCCCTCGCGCTTGTGAATGAGACGCAACGCCCGAGCCAATGCCCCCATATCAACCGACATCACCTTATCCTTTATGACGGCAGCTACGTTGAGTGAATACTCCTGCTGAAACCCCTTGACCGCATGCACGGTAACCGATGTCGCTACGGGTTCTTCAGGAGACGCTGCCGCGGCAACTGCTGACATGCCGACGAACAACACGAAAAGCATCCAGAGACGACAGCAAAAAAAAACTGACCGGAATTGCCGGCTGGAGAACAGAATCCTCATCATGGAATAGTAAATCAGGTATGGTTTGCACAAAGTTCAAACAGGTCTGTAAGGATAGTCAAATATAGATAAAATTAGATAAGTTGCTTCTGGTGCGCAAGGTCATTTCTGCGAGATAGCACGCCTGCTGAGCCGGATAATTTGTTTTTTGACAGGCAACACCTATCTTTTTCAAAACTCTCGCAAACAATTTATCACGAACAAGGCTGTTCAATGGCTTCATCCTCAGCGGCTCCGTCTGCAAAGAACAAAACGCTTATTGTTGTCGAATCTCCATCAAAAGCGAAAACAATCAATAAATATCTCGGTACGGGCTATAAGGTCTTTGCCTCGGTCGGTCACATCAAGGACCTTCCGAAAAAAGAGATCGGCCTGGACTTCGACAACAACTACGAACCCCGCTATGAAGTCATCGCAGGGAAAGAAAAGGTTGTCCGTCAGCTTCGCAAGCTGGCCGGGGAAGCAAACGACATCATGATAGCCACTGACCCTGATCGTGAAGGCGAAGCGATAGCGTGGCACATTGCCAATGAAGTCGAAGGCGCCCGAAAACCGGTGCAGCGGGTCCTGTTCAATGAGATTACAAAAAACGCCATTATCGATGCGATAAGCCATCCCCGCCAGATCGACTACCGCCTCGTTCGTTCCCAGCAGACCCGTCAGGGACTCGACAAGATCGTCGGCTACAAAATCAGCCCGTTTCTGTGGAACGTTGTCTTCCGCGGGCTGTCGGCGGGAAGAGTTCAATCCGTCGCCCTCAGGCTGATCTGCGAACGCGAAGATGAAATCGGAAAGTTCGAAACCAGAGAATACTGGACACTGTTTGCCGATTTCACGACCGTATCAGGGGAAACATTCTCTGCCAAACTGGTCAAAATCAACGGCAAAGATGTCGATATCACCAACGAGAACGATGCGACCGCCGTTGCCGACACCATCCTCTCGCGCATCTACGGCGTGACGGATATCTCCTCAAGAATCCAGCAGCGTAAACCGCCCGTTGCCTTTACCACCTCACTGCTGCAGCAGGCGGCATCGAACCAGCTCGGATTCGGTTCAAAGAAAACCATGCGTGCGGCACAGCAGCTTTATGAAGGTATCGAACTCGGCCCCGAAGGCGCTACCGGTCTGATCACCTACATGCGAACCGATTCGACAAGGGTCAGCGCTGAAGCTGTCGGTCAGGCACAAAGTTATATCGAACAGCAGTTCGGCCCGCAATACGCCGGGCAGGGCAGAGCGGGAAAAAACGACAAAAAAACCCAGGATGCACACGAAGCTATCCGCCCGACATCGATATTCCGCACTCCGGCGGCAATGAAACCGTTTCTGACGGCAGACCAGTTCAAACTCTACGAACTGATCTGGAAACGCTTTCTCGCATCCAGAATGGCTCCTGCAAAAATCGAACTGACCAAGGTAGAGGTCTCTGACCATGAAGGAGAATTTCTCTTTCGCGCCAATGGCAGCAAGGTGCTCTTTCCCGGCTTTCTCCAGGTCTACAGCGATCAGAAGGAGCTCGATTACGAAGCAAAAACATCGACCAAGGATGACGAGGAAAAAGAGCAAACCGTTCAGCTTCCAAAAAAACTTGATCTGAACGAAAAACTCGACTTGCAAACACTTGATAAAAAACAGAGCTTCACCCGACCGCCCGCCCGCTACACCGAAGCAAGCCTTGTCAAAGAGCTCGACAACCACGGCATTGGACGACCCTCGACCTATGCGGCAATTTTCTCGACCCTTCAGGACCGGCGATATGTTGAATTGCTGAAACGAAAAATCATTCCTACCGAACTCGGTCGGGATGTATCATTGATCCTGGTTGCCAATTTCCCTGATCTGTTTAACGTGACCTTTACTGCGCAGATGGAGGATGAACTCGATAAAGTCGCTGCCGGCCAGGACGACTATGAAAAAGTGCTCGACAGCTTCTATAAACCGCTCGAAGCCTCTCTCTCAGACCGTAAAAAAGATCCGGTTCTTCCGCAGAACGACAAAGCGGAACGGTGCGACAAGTGCGGAACAGGAAAAATGGTGGTCAAATGGACCAGTAGCGGCAAGTTTCTCGGATGTTCTGAATATCCGAAATGCAAAAACATAAAACCGCTCAGCAATTCGAAACCAAAACCAAAAGGCACCGGCATCGCCTGTCCCGGATGCGAAGACGGACACATGGTGCTGCGCGACGGGCGCTTCGGCCCGTTTCTTGCGTGCTCCAACTACCCTAAATGCAACACGCTGTTGAACCTCGACAAGCAGCGACGCATCCAGCCGCCGAAAACACCTCCACTCGAAACCGATCTTTCCTGTCCGAAATGCGGTGCCCCCCTCTATTTACGAACAGGAAAACGCGGACTGTGGCTGGGGTGTTCGAAATTCCCTAAATGCAGGGGTCGTCAGGCCTGGGGACAGCTTGAGCCCGCCCTGCAGCAACACTGGCAAAGTGTCATGGATCAGCATCTTGCCGCTCATCCACAGGTAACGCTTCTGATGACCGACGGTTCACCTGTGAACATGCAGCTCACGGTCGACGAGATCATGGTATTTGCCGAAGAAAAAGGTCTCATCCCCTTGATGGAGGAGCAGAAAACCGAGGTCAGTTCATAAGAAAGCGCGCTGCATTATAGGTAATAAATGAGGCGACCCATGCCACCGTCATCGCATAGACGGAGTAGAACAAAACCGGTTTCCAGCGTCCGATCTCTTTCTGCATGACACCGATAGCAGCCACACACGGGATGTAGAGCAGCACGAACACCATCAGGCTCAACGCAATCGCCTGATCAAAAGAAGAATCGTTCCTGAGTATGGTTTTCAGCTCTGTGGAATCCTCGTCGACCTCTCCCAGAGAATAGATCGTGCCCATGGTCGAGACAACGATCTCCTTGGCAGCAAGACCCGTCACCAGCGCAACACCGATCCGCCAATCAAAACCAAGCGGCCGTATCACCGGCTCGATAAACCTGCCCGCACGACCGGCGATAGAGTATTCAAGCTGGGCCGCACTGACACGGTTTTGCGCTGCAGTCACAGCCACGGCGATCTCTTCACCATCGAGAGAGCTCTGCTCAATCCTTTCGATCTCAGCAACGAGCCCCTTGTCAAGTTCGGCACTACGGGGGTAGTTGCTCACCGCCCAGATAACCAGGACAGCAAAAAGAATGACCGTTCCAGCTTTTTTCACATACATCATCGCCTTGATCCGGGCCTGAAAAAAAACCGATGAAAGGGTCGGCCAGCGATAGGGCGGCAACTCCATCACAAAAGGCTCAGACTCCTTCTCAAGAACGACTGAACACAGAAGCAGTGCCGTCAGAAGCCCGATAACCACACCAAGCATATAGATCCCGAACATCACATTAGCCGCTGCTGCAGGAGGAAAAAACGCCCCGGCAAGGAGAACATACACCGGCAGCTTAGCCCCGCAGCTCATAAAGGGAATGATGAGAATAGTCGCCAGACGGTCGGAGGGACTTTTCAGGGTGCGTGTCGCCATGATGGCGGGAATGGAACACCCGAAACCGGTAATCATCGGAATGAATGACTTGCCGTGAAGCCCGAAACGATGCATCACCTTGTCGACAACGAACGCCGCTCTGGCCATATAGCCTGATGCCTCAAGAAATGAGAGCCCGATAAAAAGAAGAATAATGTTGGGCAGAAAAATCAGTACGCCGCCGACCCCGGCAATAATACCGTCAACAACAATCGAGCGAACGGTCTCGTTCTGCAAGAAAGGTTCGATGGCCGAAGCAAACGCCCCGAAAAGCATGTCCAGCCCCTCCATGAGAGGCGTCCCGAGCGTAAAGGTCATATGAAAGATCAGCCAGACCACAAAGAAAAAAATCGGCAGACCGAGTACCCGGTTCAGCACAATCCGGTCGATATAGTCAGTCAGAGACGCTTTACGCACCTCCGGCAGCCGCACGCACTCCTTCATGGCTCCACGGATAAAGGCATGACGATCTTCGGTAATGAGCACTTCAGGATCGGACGCATACATCTTTTCCGTCTCCTGGAGAGCCTGCTGCAAAAGCAGCTCGATTTTAACCCAGACAGGATAACGGTTGACCCGGCTGTAGATCTCTTTATCGTTCTCAAGCAGTTTGATGGCAAGCCAGCGAGTATTACTGCCGCCAAAATCAGGCTCAAGGTCAAGGACCCCTGCAATCTCTTCGATAGCCCGCTCAAGCTCCGGACGAAAAGCCAGTTTATTCTTGCGGATCTCAATATCACCCTCGTAAACCCGAACGACATGGTCGAGAAGTGCCTCAAGCCCCTCCATCTTCTTTGCCGAAGTCGGAACGATATGGCAGCCGAGCAGCGTCTGGAGCTGCTTATCACGGATTTCGATACCCTGTTCCTGTACTTCATCGAACATGTTGAGCGCGACAAGCAGCTCCACCTCCATTTCCATCAGCTGGGTAGTCAGAAGCAGATTACGCTCAAGGTTCGGCCCTTCAAGCACGTTGACGACGATGTCAGGGCGATCCATCGTAAGATAATGCCTGGTAACCAGCTCTTCGGGAGAATACGCCGTCAGGGAGTAGGTTCCCGGAAGATCGACAAAACGAATACGGTATCCATTGTAGTCAACGTACCCCTCATGCCTCTCGATCGTAACGCCCGAAAAATTACCAACCTTCTGATGTAAACCTGTCAAAGCGTTGAAAAGCGATGATTTGCCGCAGTTGGGGTTACCTGCAAGCGCGACGGTAATATCCTTCAGCTCATTCATTGCCCACCTCCAAGTCCCCACCGCCGTCTCTTTCGCCCCAATGGTTTGGCATCTCCCGTATGACCGGTTTTCTGAACCACAACTCCTGCCGCTTCTGATTTACGAAGGGTCAGGTACATTCCCTTAAAAAATATTTCCACAGGATCGCCAAGGGGCGCAACCCTCAGAACCTTGAATCGGGTACCTTTGATAAGGCCCATATCAAGAATCCTGCGCCTGACTGAATTCTCGGCCAACACACCGGCCACTTCAGCTTTATCTCCAACCTGCAGCTCTGATAACAGCATATTCTTTCCCTTCAAAAAACGAAATCGCTTATTTAGATCTAATCCTAATAACAAAAAACCAATATAAAAAATTTTCCCCGGTATTTTATTCAGGGACAATCTATTCCTGCCAGGAAAAGCGATCTGTTCAGGAAAGCGCGATAGACCTCACCACCATCGGAAGAATCCCTCCGTGGCGATAATAGTCGACTTCAACGGGTGAATCGATCCGGCAGATAACGCTGAAAACAGTCTCGTTGCCCGTATCAGGGTGCCGGGCTATGACGGAGATCTCCTCACGGGGACAAGGAGGCTTCCGGGAAACAATTTCATAGCACTCCTCCCCGCAAAGGCCGAGAGATGCGGCAGACTCTCCCTCCATGAACTGCAATGGCAGTACTCCCATGCCAACCAGATTGGATCGGTGAATTCGCTCGAAACTCTCTGCGATGACCGCTCTGACACCAAGCAGTGAAGTCCCTTTGGCGGCCCAGTCACGACTGCTGCCCATTCCGTAATCGCTGCCGGCAATCACGATCAGGGGGACGCCTTCCTCACGATATCGCTTCGATGCGTCATAGATGGTCACGACCGGAGCATCAGCTGCAGCACCCCGGAGAAAAAGCCTTGTCCATCCTCCCTCGGTGCCTGGGGCGAGAAGATTTCTGATACGAATGTTGTCGAACGTTCCGCGAATCATCACCTCATGGTTCCCCCTGCGTGAACCAAAACTGTTAAAATCGGACACATTAACCCCGCGAGAGAGAAGATATTCTCCTGCCGGCTGCGTAGGCAGTATCGCGCCCGCCGGGCTGATATGATCAGTGGTCACGCTATCTCCGAAAAGCGCAAGGCAGCGCGCATCGCGGATAGCTGCCGGAGGCTCTGCTTCAAGCTTCAACCCCTCGAAAAAGGGAGGTCTCCGGATGTAGGTCGACGAAAGATCCCAGGTGTAGATGCTTCCGGCTCCGGCATTGATCGCCCTCCACTCTGGAGTTCCGTCATGCACTTTCGCATAGCGATCGGCAAAATATCCGGCTTTAACCTCTGAACGGACAATCGAGCGAACATCCTCGTCAGCAGGCCATATATCCCGGAGAAAAATATCCTTTCCCTCGTTATCCACGCCAAGAGGCTCGCCGACAAGATCCCGCTCGATCGTTCCTGCAATGGCATAGGCCACAACAAGCAGAGGGCTTGCAAGATAGTTTGCTTTCACCAGCGGATTAATACGTCCCTCGAAATTGCGGTTACCCGAAAGAACACCTGCCACCACGAGATCCCCCTGCCTGATGGCATCGGCAACCGGTTCGGGCAGCGGTCCGGAATTACCGATGCAGGTGGTACAACCAAAACCGACATTGGCAAAACCAAGTGCTTCGAGGTCCTCCATCAACCCTGCGGCTTCGAGATAATCGATCACAACCCGCGAACCGGGCGCAAAAGAGGTTTTGACCCACGGCTTGACGCGAAGACCTTTCTCTCGGGCCCGACGGGCAAGAAGAGCTGCCGCGACAAGCACGAATGGATTACTGGTGTTGGTGCACGAGGTGATCGCGGCGATCACCACCGACCCGTGATCAAGAGTCAATTCCCTGCCATCCATGATGAACCCAATCCCCTGATCTCCGTTCCGGGGAGAGTCAGAAAGATCATGGTCGGCAATGTGCGGCTTTTTGTACACCTCCGCGAGATCCTGCCTCCACTGACCGGCCATACAGGAGAGTGAAATGCGGTCCTGGGGACGTTTCGGGCCTGCAAGCGAAGGCTCAACAGAACCAAGGTCCAGATCGATCACTCTGGAACAGATCGGCTCGTCTCCCTCCTCGTGCCAGAGCCCCTGGGCTTTTGCGTACTGTTCGATCCGTTCATTTGAGGCCCCCCGATCAGTCATAGCAAGATAGTCCAGACTTATGCGGTCAATCGGAAAATAGCCAACCGTTGCTCCATACTCGGGCGACATATTACTTATTGCTGCCCTGTCGGGAAGGGTAAGCGACGAAAGACCCGGCCCGAAAAACTCGACAAAAGCTCCAACAACCCCCTCTTTTCTCAATACCTGGGTAACGGTCAGAACAAGATCGGTAGCCGTCACATGCCGGGCAAGACGACCCGTAAACCTCACGCCCACAACCTCGGGAAGAAGCATGTAGACCGGCTGGCCCAGCATAACCGCCTCCGCTTCTATCCCGCCGACACCCCATCCCAGAACCCCCAGGGCGTTGATCATAGGCGTATGACTGTCGGTTCCGACAAGAGAATCGGGCCACAGAACACCCCCCTCCTCATGCACCACTGGAGAAAAATGCTCCAGATTGACCTGATGAACGATCCCTGTGCCCGGAGGAACCACATTGAAATTGCTAAATGCCTGCTGGCCCCATTTCAGAAAACCGTACCGTTCGCCATTGCGTTCAAACTCCCGCTCCAGATTCTTCTGCAGGGCATCGGATGTCCCGAACGCGTCAACCTGCAAAGAGTGATCGACCACCAGGTCACAGGGAACGAGAGGATTGATGCGTGACGGGTCAGCACCGAGGTCAATGCAGGCATCGCGCAGAGCTGCAAGATCGACAATTGAAGGCACGCCGGTAAAGTCCTGCAACACTACCCTCGACGGATTGAAAGGAATCTCTATGCTCCCGGGATTATCAGCCCTCCATCCGGCAACAGCACGAACATCCTCCTCTCGGACAAGACCATTACCGCAATGACGAAGAACTGACTCAAGCAGGATTTTGATGCTGGAAGGAAGAGCGGAAACCTTTCCGAAACCCTTCTCTTCGAGGGCCTGCAAGCTGTAGAAACGAAACCGTTGCCCATCGACAGCGAGCTCTTTCAATGCGCCAAGAGGATCGTGATGATGCATAGCGTGTAGAGTTCCTGATTATCAAAAAGAGTTATCCATGCTTGACCGGACTGGCGGGAAATGGAGGCCACCCCATCTTTTGTCCGCCAATCAGATGCCCGTGAATGTGAAAGACACTCTGCAGCGAATCCGGCCCGGTGTTGAAGACCAGGCGATAGCCTGATTCAGCAATACCGACCTTTTCGGCAACCTTTCGGGCTGCAAGCATGATGTGACCGGCAATGGTCATATCCTCCTCAGCAAGGTGGCTGAGCGATGCGATATGCTTTTTCGGAATAATGAGTATGTGATGATCGGCAACAGGCTCAATATCGCGAAACGCGATCACATGCTCATCGCTGTAGATGATATCGGCAGGAATCTCTCCTCCGACAATCCTGCAAAAAAGACACTCTGGAATAGTGAAAGACATACTCAACAATGGTTTGGAATTGATTCCTGCGAGACCTGCCGCCTGAAAAAAGGCGACAGTGTTCATCCTTAACAATGTACACAGAGTCCCCCAAATAATAAACCGCCCCGCCCCCTCCTCCGCGAAAGACGCTCTCTACCGCTCAATGAATACAACTGCCCGATAATGACACAGTTGACCTATAAGCGCCCGTAACGAACCATTCCGCATAGCATTCAGAGGCATCTCCACAGGCATTCGACAAGCATGGCAGAATAAACCTATCCCGCTTTAATAAAAAGACTTACAGACCGCTCGCTCTCCATCTGAAGCTTCTGGCACGGGAGTTGGAACACTCTTAGTAGAAACGCAATCGAAACCAGAAGGGAGAGACATCATGAAACGCACAATCCTCAATAACCTGATCGCAGCAGCAGCAATCATCTCGACACTCTTCATCGCCAACGTCGAAGCAACTGCCGCAGACTTCTCTCCCGCAGCAAGCCTTAAAGAAGCAGAACTGGTCGCAAAGGAAACCTACAACTTCATCGCCTACAAGAGCCCGAGAAACTACGGCAAGAAAATCGCTAAGGAAAACAGACTTGACCGCCTCAATCAGATCAACAAAGAGGTCAGCCGTCTTGAAGCAACTTATGCAATAGAACTTCCCCGCGTCAACATTCTTCACATGACCGATACCAACAGAGGCTTCTACAACTATACAAGAGACGAGATTGTTTTCTCTACCAACAAACTTGAGCACACACTCCGTCACGAGTTCGCACATGTTATCGACCGCCGCTACAATATCACCAACGGTGAATGGAGAAACCTGGTCCAGCAGATGAAGGAAAAAGGTTTCAGCCCGAGCAACTATGCAAACACCAACCTTGAAGAGTACTGGGCAGAAGCATTCGCATACTTCACCGCTCCCGGATACGGCACAACAGTCAAGAGATTCCCTGCAGAACTCGAAAGCTTCATCCACAACGTTATCGTTCAGCTTCAGAGCCCGGCAATGGTCGCATCGAACTAAACGCTGAATATATACAATGCAGAAAGCCTCCCGATCAGGGAGGCTTTCTGCATTCAGAGATACGCTACCGCTCTCACAGGAGCGGCTTCTGCCGATTCGATGGGTAAAGGCAAACAGGTAAAACGGAAGGAGCATCCTGCCAGTGACGAAAGAGACACAAGATTTTCGATAAGAAGGAGGCCTGCTTCGAGCAGGATGTGATGAATCGGAAAGTTTTCGGCATCAGACGCATCGACCGATATGGCATCGACACCGATGCCCCTGAGAGCAAACCCCGACAGCCAACGTGCTGCATCTTCGTGAAGCACGGGGTAATCATGAAAATAGCGTTCATGACCCCAGAACCGGGCCCATCCTGTCGACAGCAGCACAAAATCGACCCCCTTGATACCTGTCGCAAAAGGATGCAGATCGGAAAGGGTTATCCGGGAGGCCGGCAACGAAGAGCAATCAATGACAAGCGCTCTTCCCTCAAAGGAGGAAAGAGGATAACTGTCGAGGGTTCTTCCTCCTGAGAGCATGTGGGCCGGGGCATCGATATGAGTTCCTGTATGCGACGATATCTCCAAACGGTTTTCAGCAAAACCATCCAGCTCAATCGTGCAGAGCGGCTTGAGGACAACCGGAGGAGTACCGGGATAGACCGCCATGTCAGCCCTCAGAGGATAACTGAGATCGAGAAGAGAAGGCGACATGGCGGAAACGCTCTTCATATCACCGGATATCACTGAAATACTTCATAAACTGAACGCGCTCGTATGCTGCGGGATTTCCTGCATTGTGCAGGCTCATCCGTCCTATGACCTGCGTCAGATCAGCAAAACCGTGGCGCTGCATGTAGCCTTCAAGCTCTTCAAGCATAGCAGCGATAACCCCCGGCCCCTGGCGATAGAGTACGGAAGCAATCTGTCCGGCCTTTGCTCCGGCAAGAAGCTGCTTGATCAGGGCCGAACCATCATGAATACCGGTAGAAGCGGCAATATCGCACGGCACCATTGAAGAGAGCATGGCCACCCAGCGAAGGGAGAGATAAAGGTCCTCGGGAGAACTGAAAACATTTGAGCTTGTAATCTCAAACGTATCAATATCGATATCAGGCGAGAAAAAACGGTTAAAGAGAACAAGACCTCCGATACCGCTCGAAGCGAGCCGGGTAGCCATGTTTGCCAGACCGGAAAAGTAGTAACTGATCTTTGCCGATACCGCAATACTCACATCTTCCTGAATCCTCTTGAGAATATCGAAATAGACCGCCTCATTCTGCACGCTCTGTTTACGCGGATCGGAAGGAAGCATAAAAAGATTGAGCTCCAGAGCGTCTGCGCCCGCGCGCTGGATCTGGCTGGCAAATTTGGTCCACTCTGAAGAAGAAACACAGTTCAGACTGGCAATGACAGGGATATCGACCGCGGCCTTGCAATCGGCAACGAGGTCGAGATACTTCTGCAAATCATTTCCACGGGTATAATCACGAATATAGTCTTCTGCCTCGGCGTAATAGTACATCTGTTCATTTGCCCCGATAGCATATTCCGATTCATTGCGAATCTGTTCTTCAAAGAGCGATTTCAGAACCACAGCACCCGCTCCTGCAGAAGCAAGCGCTGTAACCTTTTCTACGGAATCAGTCATGCCCGAGCTTGCCGCAATAACAGGATTGCGAAGCTTCAGACCCATGTATGTTGTTGATAGATCAGCCATAAAATCACTCCAGAAAACCGAATGTGGACAAAAATTGAAAAAAAATGAACGCCGGATGCTTCCATCCGGACGTCATAGAGAGAAAATACGAAACTCTGTGAAGAAAAGCATCCGAAGCATCGAAGCAGGGATGCCGAAATACCGTCATCACTCCTTATCGGGGAGCTCCTTTCTTCCAAGTCTCACCACAACCTCGCTCAGGCTGTCACGAATCTCGGATGTATTGCCGGCAGTCGGGATCACGATTCCGGAATGCTTGTCCGAAACAGAACCGAAACCTACTTTGAGACGGATCTCGCTTTCGCGGATATCAAGGCCCTTCATGTTTGATTTCAGATCGCCATAAAAAGTATCGAGCATGCTCGATACCCGTTCAGGCGGAATAAAGGCGATCTTTCCGGAATGCTCGATCTGACTCTGCAGCGATTCGTTCTCGGACTTGAGACCTTCAATCTGCCTGCGAAGCGCAAGCAGACCGGCTTCTGCTTTTGCGTCAGCCTCCTGCAAGGCTTTTTTCATCCGAAGGTCCGCCTCGCTGACAGCTCGTTCCATAGACTTCATCGTCTCGTCCCTGCTCTCGAGTTCTTCGTTGATCTCCCTGTTGAGCGCGATCAGTTCTCCGATCCTGCTGTCCAGCTTGTCGGCTTCGGTCGTCTTCAGCTGTTCCTCGCGAAGCCGGTCTTCCAGCTCATCAACGCTATCGAGCTTTGCCCTGCACTCCGAAAGAAGAGCGGCAAACACCTTGATAACAGCGGTCGGCTCAGGGGGCGTATCGCGAAAAACCGGATTGGACTGCCTGAGCTTTTCATGCAACACGGCAAATGCCTGATCCTTTTGCTTGTATGCAGCTATCACCTGCTCATCATTCTGGCGCGCCGTCTGGCATTGCTTAACGGCAAGCTTCAGCGCATCGCGCTCTTTCTGCCAGGCCTCGGTTTTAGCGGCAAGACCGCTTTTCGAGAGATCCAGCTCCTTTCGGGCATCTCTGAGCGAAGCATCGAGAGAGGTCCGTTCGGCAAGCGCCTTGACCTGATCGGCCTGATAGCGCTTGATTTCCATATCACGCTCTTTACGAAAGGCGGTAAATGCCTCTTCAAGACTGCTCTTCTGACGTTCAAGCTGCTGAATGGATGTCTGCTGTTCACGCAGTTTTTCCTCGAACTCGCGCTGATTATCGGAAACCGTGCCGATTGCTTCAAGCTGATGCTTCAAGGATGTTATCTCACGCTCCTTAAGAGCGAGTTCTTCAGTCGAACGAGCGCGCTCCTCCTGGATGACGGTCAGTCGCTGATCAGCTTTTTTCAACTCGGTTTCCCTGGTCGTGAGCTGCTTTTTCAGTGCGGTATTCTCCCGTTTCAGCTTTGTCAATAAAAGCCTGTCGGAAGGGTTAAGCGATGGGTTCTGAGGCATGTCGATAAACCTTTATTATTTCTTCTTGTCCTCGATATTGAGTACCCGGACAACCCTGCTCCTGTCGTCAGTCACCTTGACTGTCCACAAGTCGAGCTCTTTAACGTAGTCCGCGTTCATGTCGAGCGTCCCGAGGATATCCTGCAGTCTCGTGAGATCCTTTCGGCTGGAGACTTCACGAAGAACCTCGTCCCTGGTCTTCTGAGGGGTATTGGATACCGCACCTTCGCTCCTTGCGGCAACATAGCGGATGGTAACCGTCGAAAGCGCATCCGGCTGAACACCTCCCTTGACTGATGAAGCCGATGAAACCGGTTCAAGAGCAAGCCGGCCTTTATTCATTCGCATACCGGTTTTGATCGTCAGTTCAGCTTCCGAAATCATCATAGCCGACTGCATCCCTTCAGGCAGCCCTATCCCTTTCTGCGCCGCACCAAAAGAATTGGACGCAGCGTCGATAAAATCGTCAAATACTATCTCCTGTTCACTCATCGCTTGATTCCTGTTTAAAAATAGTGGCAACAGAGGCCGGAGTCAAAGCTTCCAGCGCCTGAGACCTGTTGGCGGGCCTCTTCTGCCGGGTCAGGCATTATCTTCAGTCCGCATCGGTCGTACGAACCGGTTCAAGGCGAAGCGGCATCGGAACCGGTACAAGCGTGGCGGTAACTTTCGAGCTGACACTCACATCCCTGTTCAGCTTACGCTCAAAACGGATTCCCGCCGTATCGGCAAGAAGAGCCATACGACCGGACTTAATACCTTTTTCGTTCAGTTCTTCACTGATTTTGAGATCCATCTGGATCTCGATCACGGTCTGTGAAAACTGATAGAAGGTCGGCATAACGCCGATATCAAGCAGCGATACCTTCCGGGGTTTAGCCTGACTGTATTTCACGTTGCCGTCACTATCGATCGTTTCCGTGATCGACGCAATAACCTCCACCTGCTGACCGGCCAGTTCAGTCACAAGATTGGCTGAAGCCCGGTCAAGCGCAGTCTGGGCATCAGCGACACTCTCGGCAACCAGCCTGATCACGTCGGCAAGCGAGGCATCCTGTGTTTCCTGCTTTCTCACTGATGGAGAAAGCAGGGAATCACGAAAAACCTGTGGTTTGATTGTGCCTGTAGGCATCAGTATAGTCCTCCTGTCATGTTACGTGGTTGGCGCCGGACGATTATCGACAACAGTAAGCACCGGCTCAAGGCGCGCCGGAGGAGGAACCGGCACCATTTTCGTCATAAGCCGACTGGTCCCGTGCACTTCCTTTCCAAATTTACGATTATGAGAAACATCCGTTTTAACCGAAGCCCCCCAGCAGCCAAACCCGACTTTGGCCTTTGCGCTGACTTTAATGTTTGTTTCCGTGGAGGTAGTGGTTTTGATATCCATCGTCACCTCGATCGTTGCCTCGGAAAACTGATAGAACGTCGGCATAAGACCAACCTGAAGCAGCGAAACCTCGACAGGATCAGCCTGGGTAAAGGTGACCTCTCCGTCAGCACCGATTGTCTGAGTAATACCAAGCACGATAGGCACGGTGGTATCGGCGAGCTGTTTGGCCGTCTCCACGGAGTTTTCATCGAGTGCCCGCTGAGCTTCAGCAATACCAAGACCAAGCTTGGTGACCATCTCCGGTAGCGGGACATCCAGTAACTCTCTTCCTACACTTGCCATAAGAATTTCTCCTGTGATTTATGGTTCCGGCCGGGATGACTGGAGACCGTTGCGTTATATAAAATAGTCCTATGAGAGAATAACGATCATAAAACGACGACAATAAAAAAGACGAAACAGCAATGAATCAGCCACCGAGATCAGGAATCTCCTTGACACCAAGCGACGTGAGAAACGCTTTATAACGGTTCAGATCCATATTGACCCCTCCGACCGAACGGATACCGGGCTCTTTCTGCAGGGCAAGAGCGTTGGTCAGTGAAAGACGGGCAATCACCGATGTGCGACTGGTCAGTCTCATGACGACCGTGCCGTCATACGCACTGATTAACGGAACAGGATCATGGCGCTCGGCAATCACCATAAACAGACCGGGGGCATGTTGCCCGAACTCAACTTTTGCGCCGAACCGCTCAAAAACGTCTGATTGCATGGGGAGAAGAGAAAGATTATGCGATCCAAATGCTCTCTTAAAGAATAATACTTTGTTTTTACAAACACAAAAAAAAAGCCCTTCAGGGCAGGAGAAACTTCACTCCTTGGCGACAGGGCTCAACCCGCAAAGATCCATCATCTTCTTGGCGAGTTCGGTATTATCATAGCTTCCTCCAAAGCGTTCCTGTCCCCGGCCAAGCGCAAAAACCGGAACAGGAACCGAGGTATGGTGACCGGTTGTCCAGCCAATCCCGGCCTTACGGTTGAGAAGCGCACCCGCAGAAGAAGTAAAAGGATCGCTACGTCCGTAGGTATTGAGTTCTTCACTGCTCGTCATGCACGCCTGGTAGGCCTTTGCCAGATCGATGCTGTCCGGGGGCGAAAGTGCGAGCAGGGGATCCAGATCAATGTTGCCAAGACCGAAATACACCCTGAGACTGTCCATCGCCATGGGAAACGATACCCTGCCGCTCCCTGACCATGCTCTGACTTTCGCTGAAAACCGCTCGAGCGAAAGCTGCTGATAGTCGAGCAAAGAGGGCCGACCGCTATAGCGGACCTGATTGTTGCCGAGGGCAAGACCGCCGCATTCATGGTCTGCGGTCACAATAATCAGGGTCTCATCCGGATGGCTCCGGTAAAACGCCAGCGCTTCACCGATAGCGCGGTCAAACGCCTTAACCTCTCTCGACACGGTTGCTCCGTCATTGGCATGGCATGCCCAGTCGATTTTGCCACCCTCGACCATCAGAAAAAAACCCCGGTGATGATCAAGCAGCCGGATACCGTGGCGGGTAAAAAAGGCCAGATCAGCGTCTTCCTCATTGCGGTCAATCTCATACGCCAGCGCGCCTTTCGAGTCAACCGCCCCGACCGCCCAGCATCGCGATCCGGGCAAGGTAGCCTCGATAGCCTCTTTTCCGGCGGCAATCGTGTAGCCCTTCTGCAACATGAGACGGCGAAGCTCATCGTCAAGCGTGTCGTCACGTAACGCCGACAGGGCGTAGCCGCCGCCGAAGTAATCGAAACCGCTCTGCGCCATCTGCCGGGCAATTGCCCCATACTCATTTCTGCTGTCTGCATGGGCATAAAAACAGGCTGGCGTTGCGTGATCGATACTGACGCTGCTGACAATCCCGACTCCGAAGCCGTGATCCCTGGCCGCTTCAGCAATTGTTGTCAGATCAGCACTGTGACGGTCATTACGGGCAATGGTGCCTACCGTCGTTTTATAGCCTGTTGCCATAGCTGTCCCTGCTGCCGCAGAATCCGTAATAGAGCGGTCGAGAGCGTACGTCGTCATCAGTCCCGTTACCGGCATCCTGAGCATGGCTAACCCCCCTTGCTCTCCAGCAAGCGCTTCGCCGAGCGCAACCTGGGCCAGTCCCATACCGTCTCCGATAAAGTAAAAGATGTAGCGGGGAAACGATTGCTGTTGATCTGGCTGGTGCTGCCTGCCATCAGCCGTTGAGCGGCAGGCGGACAAAGCGCTGATCATGAACAGGAGAAACAGAAGATAAGCCGCCCTGCCAGGTCTTCTCATAGGAGTGTTGATTGAGGATGAACATATTTCAATGGGTCCGATAACGACGAAACCCTTACCTGCTCACGGAGGAAGGTCTCCGATCCGAAAGCAGGTAAAAAATAGTGTTTTTCTCTATGACGAAACGGCAAACAATTCGCGTGGACTTCAGTAGAGGAAGGAGATACCGCCGACAACGCCAAAACTGTCCATACCGAGATTGCGATTGTCGCGAAGTCCGCCGTGGGAAAGATGACGATAGCGATATGCCGCATTCAGGGCCAGTTTCTCGCTGATCTTGTACTGCATTCCCAACCCGAACTGGTTAAGGAAGTTAAAACCGGGATTACGCTGTTCATCGGTCTCAATGCTCAAATACATCGGGCCGGAACCGATTTCACCAAAGAGCGAAAGATCGTGAGACACGGGATAGAAATAGCGAAGGAAGACGGTCACGCCGGTCTCAATTCCCGATTCGTGAGCGTTGATTGCATTGACAAATGGGTCGAAGGAGAGCTGCAGAGTGCTTGTGCTGCCCGAAAGGCCGACAGCCCCGGACATATCAAACCCTATGCGCACGTAGAGCGGATAGACATCGAAATCATCCTTGCTGACGATAAGACGTCCGCTGGCATAACCGCCCCCGATGCCGATCTCATTGAGTCGAAAAGAAGAGCGTTCAGGCCCCATCGCATCACGTGCGAAAAGGTCCAGCGAACAGAGTGTCAGCAGAAGCAGAAGAAGAACCGGAGAGAACATGCGTTGCATACAAAGTCAGGATTAGAATTGATAAAACATGTCGAAGTCGTATAGAAGGAAAGAAAAATTATTAAACAGGAAAAAATCGCTGGCTGTCGGCGCCGTCATGCCGCGATCTTCCGCCTGATATAGTCAACAATGATGGCGATCGCTCGCTCTTTTTCACAATCACAGAACATCTGATGCTCCGACCGTTCAAGCCAGACAAGCTCCTTGTCTTCCTCAGGCGTGGCAATGTTGTCGTAGACGATCGAGGCACTTTCAGGCAACACGGTTTTCTCCGCACGGTTATGCAGAATGAGCACGGGGCAGGAAATATCGTGCAGTCTGGAATGGGTAAAGGATATGAGGTCGAAAAAAGAACGAATAGCATCGGTAGGGGCCCACGAGTAGTGGACTCGCGCGCCATCTTCGTCCGGGTCACTGAAGGCAACCTTAAGGTCCCAGTTTCTGACTACCGACTGAAGGATCGGGGTAAGAAAATGAAGAGGACGATCCGGAGCAAGCATCGAAACCAGCCGAATAGCCGGAGCAGCTACGACAACGCCATCAATTCGCTCACGATATTTTGCCGCGAGATTCAACGCGATCAACCCGCCCATACTGTGACCAACGACAAATACCCTGTCAACCGATTGCGATAGTTCGAGAAAGGCAGTTTCGGCATCCTTCATCCAATCCTGCCATGTCACGCCTCTGAGCATTTCCGGTGAATCAGCGCCATGCCCCCGGAGAACGGGAACACTGACCCTGACCCCCATTTCACGTAATGGATCGACGAGACCCATCACGCTTTCCAGCGTGGCGGTAAACCCGTGAATGATCAATACTCCGACAGAAGCAGTCTGCATTGATAGTAGTACTCCTGAAAAACAGATTATGAGGCATGAACGGCTGCTCAGGATGAAAGATACCCTAATCAGCACTAAAAACGCAATAGCCGGTTTTCATCCCGGCACTTCATGATGCCCCCCGTTCAAGATCATAGAGACCGAAAGGTGGTTTTTCTTCAGCGTTTTCGCTATTTTTTCAGAAAACAGCAACACGATCATACGAGTCATGAAAAAAACAGCGCTCCTCTGCCTCGGCGCAGTCATCGGACTGAGCTCCTGCTCCGTGGTAAAAACCACCGCAAATACTGCAGCCTCAATAGGCTCCTTTGCCGTCAAGACCGTCGCTTCTCCATTCACCAGCGACGAGATCGAGTCCATTGACGGGCTGAGCCCCGAAGAAGCCGTCCGGCAGGGCAGAGTAAAAAACGCGCCCTACGTCGTTCACGGCAGAACGTATGTACCGATGAGCATGGAGGAAGCACAGAATTACAGCGAAACAGGCATTGCCTCCTGGTACGGCGAAGAAACCAGAAGCAAACCGGGAGGGACAATCACGGCAAACGGCGAATCGTTCCATCCAGACAGGGTCAGCGCTGCCCACAAGTACCTGCCGCTTCCCGTCTATGTCAGGGTCACCAATCTTGAAAACAGAAATTCCATCATTGTGCGCGTCAACGACCGCGGACCGTTTGCACATGAAAGAGTCATCGACCTGAGTGCCGGAGCCGCTAAAAAGCTCGGGTTCTACGATTACGGAACCGCCCGGGTCAAACTGGAAGTAGTCTCGCTGACCGCAGACGCCAAGCCCTGAACAAGAGGATATGCAACAAACCCCCGACTTCTTTCAGCAGGTCCATACCCTCGTCTCGTGCATTCCACCCGGCAAAGTATCGACCTATGGCATCATTGCAGAAAAACTCAGCATCAGGGGTGCCGCAAGGATGGTAGGGTGGGCACTGTCGGCTGCTGATCTTGAACATGTTCCCGCACACAGGGTCGTCAACCGCTATGGCGCACTGACGGGAAAGATGCATTTTCTCACGCCTGAAACAATGCGAGACATGCTTGAAGCCGAAGGGGTGACGTTTCTTGACGACGGAACCGTCGATCTTGAACGTCACCTCTTCGGCTTCGAAGGATAAGCGCCGGAGAGTGCCTCAGCTTTTCTTCATCACCGAAGCGTCTTCCATAAACTTCGTCAACCCGGCATCGGTCAGTGGATGGCGCACAAGCTGCTTGATAACGCCGAAAGGAATCGTAGCAATATCGGCGCCGGCAAGTGCAGCCTCGACCACATGCTGCGGATGACGAACGCTTGCAACGATCACCTCGGTATGATAGCCATAGTTATCGTAGATAGCGACGATCTGCTCGACCAGTGCCATTCCGTCAGTACTGATATCGTCCAGCCTTCCGATGAAGGGACTGACGTACGTCGCTCCTGCCTTTGCGGCAAGCAGCGCCTGTGAAGGTGAAAAGACAAGGGTCGCATTGGTCCTGATCCCCTCGGACGAAAAGTGACGGATAGCTTTCAGCCCCTCAAGGGTGACAGGGCACTTCACCACCACGTTCTCATGGATCGACGCCAGGTCCTCGCCCTCCCTGATCATCTCCTCTGCCTCAAGCGTCGTCACTTCAGCACTGATCGGACCATCGACAATCTCGCAGATAGCTGCGATATGCTTCTTGAAGTCCTCATAGGTGAAGTTGGCTGGATCGGCAACGATTTTTGCAATGAGGGATGGATTGGTCGTCACCCCGTCAAGCAGCCCCAGTTCTGCTGCAGCTTTGATCTCGTCAAGATTCGCGGTATCAATGAAAAATTTCATGTAAGCTCCTTTTTTCTCTATTATCAGATTCTCGCCTATGCGCGCTTCACAAATAATCCAGTAATGACCGGGCTACTGAAGACGGCTTATTGAAAACAACACTGTGAAACATCATGTTCCCCTGCTCCTGCGGATGGCGCCACTGGTGGTGGCAACATCCACAAAATAGAGAAGTACCGAACATCTTTTTTCAAAAAAAGCTCTTAAGATAGAATACTTTATTTGCAGTTCAATCTTGACAACTCCTTGTCCTCTCCATTCCGGCAAAGACCGTTCTTTACGAATCAACGCCCTGAAGTTCTGTCATCCTGCAGCACCTGTCCGGTCAATGGCAAAACAGTTTCGAGCGGCTCTCTCATGCACAAAGAATCGTCATTGATTCAAGCCTTCTTTGCCCTTTTCCGATCCATCAAACGCCGGAGGAGCAACAGCTCTGCTCTATCTGCAACTCCCAGACCACATCCTCACCGCGGCGTTCACGGGCTTCACGGATCAGCCGCAGGTTTCTTGCTGT